>Ga0192261_1006_pt1 | contig 10781 bp, 11 predicted proteins | sample Koala_Koa23_G3_FD_131283 | JGI IMG/M metagenome (GOLD analysis project Ga0192261, IMG submission 131283) | Enriched cells from koala feces incubated with labeled cellulose particles, San Francisco Zoo, California, United States - Koala_Koa2-3_G3 ... | reverse complement strand
CTCACCAACAGAAACCAAATCGCCAACTTCAAGATCAATACCATCTACAGTGGCACTATCTGATTCAGCGCATCCGCCAAAAGCGTTAGTTGTAAATACATCGCCTAAAACAGTAGAGATTAATCTTGGAACGATTTCTCCATCTGAATAGTTACTAGCGATCATAGCAAAATCCTTATGATGCTGTTTTCTCTCATCATAAAGCTTTTCTTCATTATAAATAAGCATCCACTCACCAGCACCAGAAAGATTTACTGCACCATTAGCATAATCGTACTTAGCAAATCTACCATTCTCAATGATGGTACCCATCGCATCAGTGTCAACAGGTAATTGAGCTAAAATCTGTCCTGTTACAATACCTGAAAGATGGTTAGGTTCTACCTGAGCGAAACCTGTTCTACTAATTGTAGCCATTCTTTATATCCTCCTATATTGATAGACTTATAATGTTTCTTGGACCTCGCGGACAGCTTTAACCCAATCTGGAGTGTTATTATCCTGGTCCCCTAAGGTATAAATAGTAACATTAGGTTTACTATTTTCACTTGGAAGTGACTGAGCAGCTAACTGTTTCTTTGTATAAACAATAGACAGCTTAGCTTCAATTTCATCTAATGTATACTTAGATTTATTTTCAACCACATCTTTCTTATCTTCATCAGATAACATGTAGAAACTCTTAATTAGTTCATCTTTCTTTTCATTCTCTACATCATTCTTAAAAGAAACAAGAGTCTGATAATCGGCTTCTAATGCAGTAAACTTACTCTGAAGCTCTTCATACTGCTGTTGAAGTAAAGAATATTTTTCATCTTTCTTCTTATCTTCATCATCGTCATTTTTATCATCATTCTCAGGTTCTTCAGAAGACTTATCTTCATCTTCTTCTTTCTTTTTATCGTCATCATCTGAGTTTGCATAAGAAGATTCTCCTTGAGATTCTCCCTCTGTAGGATTTTCAATTTTATTCATAGCAGTTTCATCGGTTTTGTCCTGTTCTGCTGAAAAATTTTCTTGAACTTGCTCTTCAGTTCCTACTTCTGGAGTTTTATTCTCTTCATTCATTGATTGTCCTCCTTCTAATGCAAATTTTAATTGTTGCATCATACTATATAAACTTCTTGTAAAATCATCATTTAAAGCAAATGATGTACTTACATCTGGAGCTGTGACATTAGCACCTTCAAAGCAAGGTTCAATATCTTCTCCTAAAATACATAATTTTGAAAATATCGCGTCATTGATTATAAAAAATTCAAGACCTGATTTATAATTTTCTGCCCAATGACCATCCAAAGAATTTTCATCAAGCTCCATAGACTGCGGTCTTCCCTCCTCAAGAGGAAGTTTAGCCTCTTCATATTGACCAGTCCATAGATATCCTGTTGTCATTAAATATTCATGTTCAATTTCATTACCGAAATCATCAGTATCTGTGAACTTCTGAAACCAGACCTCCGCGTCTGGTGCAACAAAACCATATGGTTTTGTTAAAGACTCAAATTTAAAACCATCTGAATCTATAGTTAATTTATCACCATGATCTCTAAAATCTTCTTTATCGTCCTTGTAGTAACCCACAATCGGCGCCCCGCGCAAAGTTTTCGCCATTTCTGTAGCTACTTCTTTTGAAATAAAACTTCTATTGCGGTTTTCTCCTACATAAAGAACTTTTATTTCACATTTAGACATAAGTGGATTAATATCAAGAGGTTGAAGATTAATAAATTCTGGCTTATCTATTGTTGCCACACTCATTCTAGGCATTTCATTATCCTCCTCAACTCATACTCTCTCTATTAGCTATTGTTTTTTCACTTTTTTCATCATCAGGCTTTTCATCTCTACCAACTTCACCATCTCCAGAAGAAGTTGAAGAACCACTCTTATTTCTATCAAGCACATCTGCGCTCATAGTTGAACTCATAAGAGGTGGGATAAATACATTAACTAAATCTAATATATTATTTTCAAAAGCCGCACTAGCAAGAATCACACTCTGACTTTGACCAAGAGCAATCTGAGGTAACATCTTAGAATATCCCATTTGAGTCTGAGCCTTGTACTTATCTGCTAGGTCTCGATAATTATAAATTGAAGTCGGCAATAATTGCGCTCTAAAGTACAGTTTCTTAGAATTTTTATTAAAATCTTTCAATAGAACTTGATTTAAAAAGGCTTCAAATTGTACTAAAAGATTTAACATTAATGCCTCGTCATTTGCAATAGATTTTTCAAGAGCCAAATTACCATCGGTATTAAATTGCATTTGAGATACGCCTGCTTCATTATAAACAGTACGCTCTACCTTCTCCAATTCATCTGTTGATGTGGTAGTATTACTATCTGACATATCTTCTACTTCTACATCAGCAAAAGTAGTCAAAACACTAACACCTAAAGCCCCACCTACCATTTGTACAGCATTATTATGCAACTGTTGAGCTTCATCTACATCAAATACCAAATCACCATTTTTATCAACTGGCATTTGCTGGATAATAATTCTGGCTAATTTCTGTTGCATACGTTTGCGGTCAAGGGCTTGCGCGTCATCAAGGTCGATAATTGCAGGAATAACCGAGATAAAAGCAGGAAAGTCTTCGCCATTAAGATTGAATTTAATTGTATTTTCTATATCAAGAAGATACCAACCAGCTGTATCACCTACAAAATCCTTTGGTAATTTTCCTTCTTTATATAAAATATATGCTTTCTTAAATTCATCTGGAAATAAATTAAGAATTTTCATTCTTCGCACTGTATCTGTAAAAGTATCATCAAAGAATTTTAGATCAAATTCAACCGCGGGCCGCCCTCCAGGTCCCTCATAACGAGACCGACAATAATTAGGCGGAAGCTCCTGTACAGAAATCTGGTCGCCATTTCTTACAATATAGCCATAATAACAACCATTACGAACAACTTTTAAAGCAACCTCACCAAACCAACGTTTAATTTGGAAATCATCAAAATACTTTAATGCTTTATTAAAAGTATCTACAACAACCTCTGGTTTAACTTTATCAGAAACCACAAATGGAGTAATCATCCAATCATACTTATATAAATAAGCAATATAGCGGCATAAACGTGAATAAATACCACTAGTCTTGTAAAAGAAATTAGAGATTTCTCTCATTTTGAAAAGATCTCCACTTCGGATTGCTCTTAATACAGCTTGCTTATCTCCTAATCTAGGGTCAATTCTACGATAATCTCCTAAATTTAAAGTAGCATCCTCTAATGTTTGTTTTCCAACTTTTATTTTTGAAAAATCTACTGGTATAGAATCAGTGTTAGGCGAAAATGAAGGCTGTTCTTCTCGAACCATATTAAAACCTTTTTTCTTGATTTCTGCTTGTCTATTAATCAAAATACTATACCTAACCTTTCTGATTTCAGTTTATCATAAAATTCAGTTTTTGTCAAATTTTGCTTAGAGTTAAGGCGCTAGTAACCTGCCGCCCGCATTATATAGTCATAGTTGACTCTTGGCTCATCCCAATATGGAATTAACACCAATTTAATGTTATGACGTAAACAATATTCTCGCTTACACATATCATTATACTGTTGTTTTCTCAAACCAGAAATTCCACCAAACTTACTCTTAGCTTCATAATGTTGAATACCTTGATATTCAATAAGAAAATCAATATCCCCATTATCATCAAAAACTGCAAAATCAAAACGCAAAGGACGACCATTTGTGCTCAACAGGTCCGAAAAGCTATATTCTTCTTCAAATATCAAACCATTTTCATTCAATATATCTTCTATTTTAATTTCGCCTCTTGAAGCTCTCATTATTTGCCTCCTTTTGTGCCATAATTACTTTAAAAAAGCACTATGTACTTTTTCAAAAATTGTCCATGAGTTATCCAAATAAAATCATCTTAGATAAATCTCTACCATGTTTTCGCTGCCTACCTTCTTCTTGCTTCTTCACATAATACAATCCATATTCAAAAGCTGAAAATTTATCTTTTGGTATACCCCTTGAACTTTGTTTTAAAATAATATTAACGCCTTCATTTTCTTCCTTTAAATTAAGCATTTGTTCTTTTAAAATTGTTGTTAAAGTAAATGGTTTTAAATATTCTGCACGTTTATCTGAATCCATCTGCTGTCCAACTTTAGTAGACATTAATTTATTTTTAGCCTGCATTTCATCAATTAATAACTTAATTTTACCACTACTCATTTGTGTCTGTACATAAGTATGTGCTTCTGTATTAATTGGCGCATTAGCTTTAACTAAATACATAGCATCCGCTTCTATATCAGGCTGTTTATTTACTTTCTTATACTGATCCATAACTTCCGCATAAGTCCCACCAGACACTCCAAAAGGCGGAAATATGTCATTTGTTTCTGGATCTATTTGTGCTTTTGTCATAAAATCAACAAAACCAGCACCAACACCGTTAGCATCAATCACCACTTGACGTGCTTTATACTTATAATAAAGTTTTTTAATATTTATAGCTTGTTCTTCAAAATCTTCTGCTTCATAGCTATATAAATTAACTAAACTTTGAATCGGTGTTCCTTGCGGTTGCGGTGTAACTTTAATAACACTTGCTTCAGTAGTACATTTGAAACGACCTACGTCAACTCCAATAACATAATATGCGGATTTAGCACTTCTTCCACTATATTCATATTCTGGTTGTAATAAAACTCTATGTTTATCAAACACTTCAGAAGAGAAAAATGCATTTTCCGCATCCCCAGACCAAATACTACGATACTCTCTATCAAAAGAAGCATCATTATATGTACCTTGTAATTTTAATTTATCAACGAAATCTTCATTTAATAATCCTTCAATAACAGGAGTTTCATAAGTTCCACCCATAATCATTACTTCATCTGGGTCTAAAACTGATTGAATTAAAAGCTCAACAAGCTTTTTATATGCGAAGGAATTTTTCCATCCTGCTGTAGTAACATATACTTGAGATTTATTTACTGTTTCATCGGGAACACGCTCTCCATCTGCCAATAATCTATCAACGTTTGTTGTAGGAATAATAACTTCATTAAGAATATCTCCATCAATAAGTACACATTCCTCCATCAACCCGCCTGTACGACGTTGACCACGAGAAGACTGTTTTGCAGCTAAAACATTAATTCTAGAACCATTCTTAAATACATATTCTACATCATCTTTTGTCTTTCTTGTTTTGCCACGTTCTAAGTTAAGTTCATTATTAAGTGCGGGAATGAGCCTACAAAGTTCCTCAATCTTCGCTATTGTAATTGATGCAGCCTGCTCTTTTCCGCCAGTAGTAATAAATAATTCACTATGTGGATATAGAATACAACGTATCATTAATACTAACATTGATAAGAATGATTTTGAATACGCACGAGGGAATGTCGCATATACATAGCGATGCCGCATAGCAATGCGTAAAAATATTCTTTGATAAAAGTAAAAATGAAACGTACAATTTGGATCATTTTGAATTAAGAAATCTATAAAAATATCTGGATATTCTCTAAAAAAAGCTATTAAATGTCTTAAATTAGGAAGTTGCTCTTGTAATCTTTCTTCTGATAATCCTAATTTTTTATCATGTTCATCAGAAAGATTTAACAAGTCTTGCAAACTCATATTATTTGTTTCATTGCTCATTATATTCCTCCTGATCTGCTTCTAAATCTTCATTCAACTGATCAAAATACTGCTCATAATCTTCATTAGTAATAGGAGCGTCTTTGCCACCATTAGCTAAACGTTCGGCTTTCTTTTGGTCAAGAATTGTTCTTTGCTTCAAATATTCTTCAATTTGGCTTGATAATGTAGTATCACTATAAATCAAACTCTTATTATATTCTTTTAAATCATCAATAATTTTATCTACTCTATCATAAGGTTCTGTAATTTCATAACGCGGAATTGCACCGCCTTCTTTCTCGCAATAATTAACCAACTCACCAACAGAAGTTAAGAAGTTATTATCTTTATCTTTATTTTGAGCAGCTGTGAATTTCGCGGACTTGCGCAAAGAATCATAAACTCTTGATAATTTCTGGAAACCATCCATGTCTCCGCAATCAATAGCCTGATTCATTTTAAGATAAGTCTTACAAATAAGAATTAATGTACCAGACGTATCAGACTCTTGGATATCAAAAGATTCAGTCATTTCTTTATATTTTCGCTCTAATTCAACCCATTCATTAGGCTTATATAATCTACCCCACTTCATCGCAAGATAAATTTTATCTTCTTCTGTTAATCCTGCTGCGGGATCTGGTAAATCTTCTGCTTTCATAAAGTTATTTTCATCATAAAATGTAGACGCGGCGACCTGGTCTGGAGCGCCGAATATCGGGGCTTCCGCGTGTTGAGTTTCAGTACTAACAAGCGTTTTATATTGTGCTTCAGAAATCTTGCCCTCTTCTAAATCTTCTTTTAATTTAGCTTCAATTTCTGGGTCTATTGGCGCAGGAGCTACAGGTATAGTTCTTAAATTCTTTTGACTCATTTTCCGCGCTTCTTCTGAGTCCGCATAACCAAAATCTTTAAACTGTTTTAATCGCATTTTAGATAAATATTTACCAAAAATAGCAGTTCCATTAGCAGTATTAGGATTTTTAGCAAAATCTTTATCTCTTAGTGCATTCCATTCAACTGGTACGAAGGGAACATCCATCTTCTCTAACAGCCAGACATATGTTGTTTCATCAAATGGATCAACGTGCATAGTTAAACATTTTTTACACATTTCTGTTTTTCTACCATCTTTATAAGTATAAAATTGATTTTCATTCAAATCTCTATTACACTTACTACAATGACAATATTTAATTTCTGCCAATTAAATTACCTCCTTTTAATTCTTTTCTTTTGTTTTATGATTTCTGCAATCTTTACAAATACTATAAAAACCGTCCTTGCTTGTTTTATTCTTTGAAAAAAATCTATTGTGAGCTAATTTAACTTGACCACACTTAGAACAACGCTTCCATTTTCCATGCTCTTGAGTGGTATAGTACCAGACTAAATAATCCTCTTGAGCCTGCTCCGCCAACAATTTAGGAATTTTATTCCGCCATAAAGAAGATAAATATTCTACTGAATATTTAATACCATGCTTTTCGTATAATAATTCTTGAATTTCAGTATTTTGTTTACCGTCAATTTTATAAATAAGTAAATCATAATAATAAGGGTAATCATCTTTTAAAGTTCGTTCAATTAATTCATCCAAATCTTCCATAAGATAGTAAGAATCAGTCCAAAACTTACCCCAAGCATCTTCTTTTAATTTAGAATAATTACATAATAATGCAGAAATATGTTTAGGATCGAAGAAGGTCACTAATCCATCACTATGCGGTACGCCATTTTCATCTATTGTAATATGTTCACTTAATGAAACACTTGTAAAACTCTTCACTCCATGACTAAAATACATAGGAGGATGATAAGCATTTTTCATTACATACTGGTCTTGACGCATTTCTATCAACTGTTTCTTTAATAAATACTTACGTTTACCAGTTGCTGCCTTACATTCTGCTTCAACAACAGTAATAGCATCACGTAAATCTTTTAATCCAGGAATTGTAGCTACATCTTCTGGAGTAATAGAAATTTTAGGGGTAAATATAATATTTTTATCATTAGCTATCATATTATATATCCCATCCTCTCCATTTTCAAGCTTACCTGAAAGCCCCTCAAAGCTCGTTTCCCGCTTATTAACAGTAACCATTCTATTATCAGTAAGAATTTTTTTCTGTTTTCGCTCTTCTTTATCCATCGCAAAAACAATGTAATTGCTTAAAATTTCTAAATATTTATTAGTTAATCGTTCAGGAGGAGTCTGCTCTATAATTTTTTTAACTAATTCATTTCGCTCTTCTGGAGTTTCTAACGTATAATCTAACTTAATTTCTTCTTGTATTAATTGTTCTTCTATTGCTTCATTATTTTGTTCTGTATTATCTTCAATATCTTCTCTGTTGAAGAGCAAATCTGTTTCTAATTCAGCCATTTCTTGCCCTCCTTTCAAAAGTTCGTTTAAAGGAACTTTTATTTATTCCTACTATTAGTATAACACAAAATTTTTTCGTTGTCAAGTAAAGTCTATTTTATTGACAAGAGCAAAAATAAATGATATAATATAATAAAAATAAAAGTAAAGAGGTTAAATAATGATAGATGTTATAATTCCTGCTTATAGTCCTTCTTCAACTATAAGAATAGGATTAATGAGTTTAGCAACTCAATTTCATAAAGAACTCATTAATATAGTATTAGTTAATGATTGTTCACCTAATACTTTATGTAATTACGCGGATTTAATTACTGAATTTAAAAATATAATAAAGATTGATTGTATAAAGACACCTTATAATATGGGACAAGGTGGCGCCCGCCAGTATGGAATAGATCATACATTTAATGATTATTTTACTTTCATGGATGATGATGACCAATTTGGTAGTAATTTTGCTATATTTAATTTAATCGCGGCAGTTCAAGCTAGTGAGCAACGACATCCGCGTCAAAAATGCGCTTTTTCTGTTGTCCCCATTTGTAATTTACATAATAATAAAATCACTACAATTCAAGTGGACTCCAATGCTTTTGTTAATGGAAGGTTATATTGTAGACAATTTATTAAAGAATATAATATTCATTTTCATCCAGATCACTCTTGGGTAGAAGAGGATTATTTCTTTAGCCGCTCCTTGTATTTTGCTTTAAATTGTAATACAAATAAATGGTTTGAAGCAAGAGTGGGAGATGATCCATATGCCTACTTTTGGATGGATAATCCTAATTCTCAAACGCAGAAAGATACATATCGAAAATATTTAGATATGACGCATTTTGCAGAAACATCTGTTGATTTAATTAAATGGATGGAAGAAACAAAAGGAAGTAAAAAGAAAAACATAAAGCAGGAATTATGTTTTATGATTTCTCATACTTATTGTCATTATTTTACTTGGATAGAAAAAGATAGTGAATTTACTAAAAAATTTACCTCCGTGGATTGGGAGAGAATGCGAACAGGTATTAATAAATTAAGAGCAAAATGTCAAGAATATAATTTAACAAGAGAAGAAATTAAACCATTCTTATTAAAGGCTAGACAAGAGCAAGAATTTCACAAAATAATTGATATGGATATTATTGATTTTATAACAAAAGGAACTAAGGAGTTGGAATTATGAGAGACTCAAATAGAGCTTTTATCGTAAGCGGGCTTGGTGCAGCAGTTCTTAATGCAGAAATGGAAATAGATGACCCACCTTTTCCAAATATACCTGCTTTTCCTAAGATATATTGGGAAGATGCTACAGAAGAACAGCGTCAAGATAAAGATATTATGTGGGTAACTGCTCCTATGTTTGGCAAAACAAGGAAATATTTTCTTAGGTCATATACAAATGAAGAAAAAGAAATTATAAAGAAAAGAGAGAAGTGGCGACTCGAACAAATGTTCGATTATATTCTTAAAGTGTATGGATGGGAATATGCTATTAAATTTTACCAAGATAGTTCATGGTCTGATAAATTTAAGAAATATAATATTGTCATTGATACAAGAATACCACATTGTAAATATGCAAATGGACAATGTGATTTATTTTGTGAATATTTAAGTAGCGGGAGGTGTGAATACGCGGAAACCTAGGTTGTACGCTCCGTGAATCGGGGTCTCCGCGTACCTATATGAAAACAATTTGGAAATATGAAATTAAAAAGTTAGGTTTTACTTGCCTGGAATTGCCTAAAGGCGCAGTTGCAAGGTCTTGCGATATTGATATGGAAGGTAATGCTTGTGTTTGGTTTGAAGTAGACTCAACGCAACCTACAGAATCACATTTCATTTTAGCTGAAGGTACTGGCATGAGCATTGATCCATCATTAACATTATCTTATATTGGTATGATTAATGATGATGGTTATATGTGGCATATTTATGAAGTTGTAGGAGATTTTAATGCGCATTGATGTTAAAGAGTATGTAAAAGAGCAAAAAGATTATTTAAAAACTACTTGTCCTAAGAAATTACTTATTATTCAAGTAGGGAATAATGCAGCAAGTAATAAATATGTTCAAGGAAAAATTAAAGATTGCGAAGAAGTAGGATATAGAGCTACTTTAGTTAAATATCCAGAGCAAATCTCTGCTTTAACCATTTATACATATTTAAAAACTTTTGGTGCTTCCTACGATGGTATTATTTTACAGCTTCCCGCGGATAAAATAGTTTGCGCTTCGCTGCAAACTATTATTCATGCTGTGACAGATAATAGACCAACTAATTAATGGGATAATTTTATGTAATTGAAATACCGAGTTTTGGATTTCAAACTACTCTTCGTCGCGGGGAGTTTTAATACCGAGTTTTGGATTTCAAACTACTCTTCGTCGGAGTTTTGTCCAGCCCAACCTCATTTCAAAAATCAAAAAAATTTTTATCCCGAAACCCACCCCCGCCATTTTTATTTTCTGTTATATCAGTCTACAGAAAAAGGATGTTCCGTACCTGAGCAAAATTCTACGAAAAAAATTTCTCGCGCAATGCCGTCCTAAGAAGCTACAAAGCTTAAGCAAACGCACAGAAGACAGAGCATCATCAGAACAAAAGCAACACAACAACAGAACATCAAACCAAAGACAATAGCAAATCAAATGAAATATAAATAATAAAATTTATTACAGACAAATAAATATTATTTCATTTGATTTGCTATTGTTTATTTAGGGATGAGTAGCTACAGACTGACGCTC
>Ga0192261_1168_pt1 | contig 10857 bp, 6 predicted proteins | sample Koala_Koa23_G3_FD_131283 | JGI IMG/M metagenome (GOLD analysis project Ga0192261, IMG submission 131283) | Enriched cells from koala feces incubated with labeled cellulose particles, San Francisco Zoo, California, United States - Koala_Koa2-3_G3 ... | reverse complement strand
ATTATCTGCTGGTTTCGATGGACTTGCTGCTGGAAGGGGTTCATTTCGATCTGACCTATTTCCCGCTGCAACATCTCGGATTCAAAACAGTGGTGGCCGGTATCTCGGATATTCTGGCCATGAATGGAACGCCTACTCAGGTGATGATTTCCATCGGAATTTCGTTTCGGTTTTCGGTGGAGATGATGGAGGCTTTCTACGAGGGCGTGCGGGCAGCCTGTACGCGTTATGGGGTGGATTTGGCCGGCGGGGATACCTCGGCTTCGGTCAATGGCCTGACGTTGTGTGTGACGGCTATGGGTCGAGTGGCCAAAGATAAAATCGTCTATCGCAGCGGGGCTCAGGTGCACGATCTGATCTGTGTGACGGGCGATCTGGGGGCGGCCTATATGGGCTTGCATCTGCTCGAACGTGAAAAACGGGCTTTGGATGGAATGCCTAATCCGAATCCCGATTTCAAAGGGCATGAATATATTCTGGGACGGCAATTGCGTCCCGAGGCGCGACTTGATGTGATTCAGGAATTAGCCCGACGGGGGATTGTGCCGACTTCGATGATCGACCTGACGGATGGACTCTCTTCCGAATTGTTGCATTTGTGTAAGGAATCGGGAACGGGGGCTCGTATCTATCTGAATCGTTTGCCGATTGCGGGGGAAACCTCGGCCATGGCCGAAGAGTTGCACAACGATCCGGTGGTGGCAGCCCTTAATGGCGGAGAAGATTACGAGTTGCTGTTTACCGTGCCGTTGGAAAAACGCGATGAGGTGTTTGCTTTGGGCGTAGATGTCATCGGACATATGACGGCTCCCGAAGCCGGAGTGATGTTGGTCACGCCGGACGAACAGGAGATTCGGGTGCAGGCGCCGGGATGGGTGTCGGCCAGCGAGTAATCGGTGTACGAGACGATGCGTCAGACTGCACAGATCTTATAGAAACACAGGAGGGCTTCTGCATAGGAAAGCCCTCCTGCTGTATGAAAAGCTTGGTGTGTGACGGACAGAAAACCGTATCGTGCCTTTCTGGGAAAGGAGAAGGTTGCTGGGAAGGGAGAAGGTGGTAGAGGCGGTGGTGTCTCGGAGAACGCTCCAGGGAGAGCTGTCGTTCCTTCTCGGAGTGTTCCGGTGAGGGAGGTTACAGCAATCCGAAATGGCGCAAGGCGTTGGGAATACCCTGTTCGTCGACCGAATCGGTGACGTAGTCGGCCGAGGCTTTAACCTCCTCGGTGGCGTTGCCCAATGCAATGCCGATGGCGACATGACGCAGCATGGGAATGTCATTACCCCCGTCTCCGAATGCCATACTCTCTGACAGCGTGAGTCCGTAGTGGGCTAACATCAGGTCAATGCCCGAAGCCTTGTCGACTCCTTTCCGGTTGAGATCGGTGAACATCGGATTCCAGCGGCTCGAGGAGCAATCCGGCAGGACCTGTTGGATCAATTCCGCTTCTTGCTGCCGGCTGACGTAGATGCTCATTTGCAGAATATCGTGCTGAGCGGCCTCTTCGAGGCTTTTGATCGGAGGCGGAGCGACCGCCACCAGTTGGGAGAGTCGTTCCACGTTTTCGTCGACAAAGTTGATCGAACAGTCGTTTTCACTGACACAGATGCAGGGAAACGGATGGTGACGCTGATAACGGATCAGGGCTTCGATATTGCTTCGGGAAATAGGGTGACTGCAGATGACGGTACCGTCTCCTTGCAGACAATAGGCTCCGTTCAGGGTCACATAACCGTCGAAGACCAAATCGCCCAGGTTGTTGATCTGCGCCAGGGGACGTCCGGTGGCAATGAACAGTTTGACGCCCTGTCGGCGTAATTGGAACAGGGCTTCCCGAGTGGGAGCAGGAACGGTGTGCGTTTTGAAACTGACCAACGTTCCATCAATATCGAAAAAGATCGCTTTTGTCATGAAGTTGAACGGTTTTATGCGAGGGAAACGTTTGGGACTGAAGTCTGGTTGCTTCTTTGGGGCGAGTATGGCCGAAAACGTTTCGCTGGGGGGTGTTGTGGCAAACGTTTGGGTCGGAGATTATAGTAGGTGGTTGAGCGCTAGGTATTTCCATAGTGGGGCAGCGTGCAGGGCCTGTTTGATTTCGTCGTTCAGCAACAGGGTCTTGACTTCGTCGACCGTCAGCAGATGGACGCTCAACTCTTCGCTCTCTTCCAGGTGGGCTTCTGACACTTTCTCAACCCCGGTGGCCAGAAAACAATAGGTAAGGTTGGTTTGGGTGCCGGGATTGGCCGAAATGGTCATATAAGATTCCCAGTGACCTCCTCCATATCCGGTTTCTTCCATCAGTTCCCGTTGGGCGGCGGCCATCGGACTGGGGTCTTCCGGATCGCGTACGCCGGCACAAAGCTCGTAAGAGGTACACCCCAATCCGTGACGATACTGACGTACGAATACAAATTTACCGTCCGGGGTCAGCGCCAGCGTATTGACCCAGTCCGGATACTCCAGTACGTAATATTCCGGAATCACATGACCGTTCGCCAGTTGGATCTTTTCCTGACGGGCGGTCAGCCAGGGAGCCCGATGAATGTACCGACTCTCCAGTACGTGCCAGGAGGAATGTTTTTCTTTTTCCATTAGAATGAAATTTTGTGTAGAGGAATGTCGTAGCTTTTGCCCTCTTCGGCGGCTTCGGTAGCGGGAAACAGTTGTCGGGCCTCGTCGACCAGCAACTGTTCATCCTTGTAACGGGAGGAAAAGTGGCCGATGATCAATCGGCCGGCTTCGGCTTTGAGGGCGGCCGTCGCTGCCTGACGGGCGGTGCTGTGTCCGGTTTGACGGGCCAGGGCTTTGTCCGAATCGGCGAATGTCGCCTCATGATAGAGCAGGTCGACTCCCTGTACCAGTCCGGCAGCTTTGGGCGAATAGAGTGTGTCGCTCAGGTAGGCATAGCTGCGACCCTGATAGGGCCGGTAAGTGAGCCTGTCGTTCGGAATCGTACTTCCGTCCGCCCGTTGAAGGTCCTCTCCCCGTTTGACGGCGGCACAATCGGCGATGCCCATGTCGTAACGTTCGATCGCCTCTTTTCGGATATTCAGCGGTGGGTTCTTTTCTCGAAACAGAAAACCCGCAGCCGGGACCCGATGTCGTAACGGAATCGAATAGACTTCCAATACCTTATTTTCGTAGAGCAACTGGTGTTTCCGAGTCTCCACTTCGTGCCATTGGACTTCATAGGGCAGTTGGCTGTCGAAATAGCGGAGATGGGCCTCCAGGATATCATCGAAAGGTCGGGGGGCATAGACCGCCAACGGAGTGCGTCGTCCCTGCAGGCCCAGCGTCGAGATCAGTCCGAACAATCCGTAGACGTGGTCGCCATGCAGATGGCTGACAAAGACGGCATTGATCTTTTGAGGATGGATGCCGACCCGCATGAGTCGTTGTTGGGTGCCTTCGCCGCAATCGATCAAAAAAAACTGCTCATGCACGTTGAGTGCATGAGCAGCAGGATTGCGTCTCGGAGTCGGCGAGGCCGAACTGCTACCCAATATGGTAACCCGAAACGTCATAGGCTAAACCGATTATTCGGCTTTTTCTTCAGCAGCTTCCATCTGAGCTTTCAGTTCAGCCAGACCGGTGATGTCACCCAGGGTCGTTTTTTCAACCGAGGCGTTGATCTTTTTCACAGAGTCTTTGGCCTGATCTTCGGCTTTCTTGCGTTCGGCACGTTCAGCCTGAGCTTCCTGACGTTTGATGTCTTCGCCCAGACGAGTGTGCGACAGAATGATGCGTTTGGTAGCTTTGGAGAATTCGACTACTTTGAATTCGAGCGTTTCACCTACTTTGGCGGTGGTGCCGTCTTCTTTAACGAGCTGTTTGGCGGGAGCGAAACCTTCGATGTTGTCGCCCAGCGATACCACAGCGCCTTTATCGTTCATTTCGGTGATGGTTCCGTTGTGAACCGAATCCACGGCGAACTGAGCTTCGATAGCGTTCCAGGGGTTTTCTTCCAGCTGTTTGTGGCCCAGGCTCAGACGACGGTTTTCCTTGTCGATTTCCAGAACAACCACTTCGATTTCAGCCCCGATCTGGGTGAATTCGGCCGGGTGTTTGATTTTCTTGGTCCAGCTCAGGTCCGAAATGTGGATCAGACCGTCGATGCCTTCTTCGATTTCTACGAATACACCGAAGTTGGTGAAGTTACGCACTTTGGCGGTATGTTTGCTGCCTACGGCGTATTTGGTTTCGATGTCGGCCCAAGGATCGGGGGTCAGCTGTTTGATACCCAGCGACATTTTGCGTTCTTCGCGGTCGATGGTCAGGATAACGGCTTCCACTTCGTCGCCTACTTTCATGAATTCCTGGGCAGAGCGCAGGTGCTGGCTCCACGACATTTCCGATACGTGGATCAGACCTTCTACACCCGGAGCGATTTCGACGAAAGCACCGTAATCGGCCATCACAACCACTTTCCCTTTGACTTTGTCGCCCACTTTCAGGTTGGCGTCCAGAGCGTCCCAAGGATGCGGAGAGAGTTGTTTCAGACCCAGAGCGATACGTTTCTTGGCATCGTCGAAGTTGAGGATAACCACGTTGAGTTTCTGGTCCAGTTGTACGATTTCTTCGGGGTGGTTGACACGGCCCCAGCTCAGGTCGGTGATGTGGATCAGACCGTCTACGCCGCCCAGGTCGATGAATACGCCATAAGAGGTGATGTTTTTGACGGTCCCTTCGAGGATCTGTCCTTTTTCGAGTTTGGACATGATTTCCTTTTTCTGAGCTTCGAGTTCGGCTTCGATCAGGGCTTTGTGCGATACGACTACGTTGCGGAATTCCTGATTGATCTTCACAACCTTGAATTCCATGGTCTTGTCGACGTATACATCGTAATCGCGGATGGGTTTCACGTCGATCTGCGAACCCGGCAGGAAGGCTTCGATGCCGAATACGTCTACGATCATACCGCCTTTGGTGCGGCATTTGATGTAACCCTTGATGATTTCGTCTTTTTCGAGGGCTTCGTTGACACGATCCCACGAGCGGAGCTGACGAGCTTTCTTATGGGAGAGAACCAGCTGGCCTTTTTTGTCTTCGGCGCTTTCAACGTATACTTCTACTTTGTCACCGATTTTCAGATCGGGGTCATAGCGGAATTCGCTGACGGGGATAATCCCTTCGGATTTGTAGCCGATGTTGACTACGACTTCGCGTTTGTTGAGGCCGATCACGGTACCTTCTACGACTTCGCCTACCTGTACTTTCGAGAGGGTCTGGTCGTACTTGGCTTCGATGTTTTCTTTGCTGTCTTCGTACAGACCGAGGTCGTTTTCGTACGCATTCCAGTCGAAGGTGTTCAGGTCTACGGGTTGAGCGTAGGCGGCCTGAGCTGCATTCTTTTCGGTTTCTTTTTCAGTTGCCATTGTTAATGAATAGATTTGGTAATTAATGAATTAGACATTATGTGTAGAACCATTGGGCGGTTGCCGACCCGTCGATTCCGAAAAGATCGGACAGGGCGGGTACACCCAAGGCGGCACAAAGGTAGTATTTTCCGCGAGAAATTGCAAAATTCTGCCTCAAAGACAGAACTTTTCATCGAGAATGCCTATCTTTATAGGCTCCCGAAAGCTTCTGGCGGGTAGACGTGCGGACGGTTGGCTTGGACGATACAGGTTAAAGGGCCGATTCGATGCGCACCCAGATCGGGGAAAAGGACTGAGAATCGGACCGGGGAAACGGTAACGGACGGTTGGCGGCCCGGATTTTCGGAAGAGTAACCGAGAGGGTTTCGGACGATGTGATTTCTGGAGGGGAACGCCCGGTCCGGAAAGATGGATCAATTTATTGTAGAAAAGAGAAGTATGAGCGAAAATGTAAAAATTATTTGTGAGAACGATGGCAGTTCCTTGTTTGTTGCCATGGGAACGACCCTGGAACAGATTGCCGAAGTGTTGGCCCTCAAGAACGATTATCCTTTTTTGGCGGCCTATGTGAACAATCGGCTCAAGGAGTTGAACTACCGGGTCTATAATCCGGTATCGATCCGTTTTATCGACATTACTCATTTTGCCGGGATGGGGGTTTATCAGCGGACGCTGTTTTTTGTGCTGCAAAAAGCCGTTCACGATCTCTTCCCCGACCGGAAACTGTATATCAAGAATTCGGTGGCCAAAGGCTTCTATTGCGAAATTCAGGGAATGGAGGATATCCCGGGCGAGGAGATCGATCGGCTGCAGGACCGAATGAGAGACATTGTTGATCAGGATATTCCCATCGTGCGGGAGAAGATGACTCAGACCGAAGCCGAAGAGTTGTACCGCAAATGGGGCATGGAAGATAAAGAGGTGTTGTTGAAGACCCGTCCTCATCTGTATGTGACGATTTACAGCCTGGCCAATCTGGTGGGGTATTTTTATGGGGTGTTGGCCACCTCGACCCGCTTTGTGCCGCTGTTCGAACTGCATAAATATTATAAGGGGCTGCACCTGGCCGTTCCCAAACGGACCGATCCTTCGCGTCTGGAAGCCATGGTGCCGCAGGATAAGATGTTCGACGTCTTTAATGAATATGCCGATTGGGTGCGTGTGATCGGGGTGGCGAATATCGGGGCGCTCAATTCGCGGATTCTGGAAGGACGTGGCGGTGAATTGATCAAGATCGCCGAGGCATTCCATGAAAAGAAATTGGGCAACATTGCCGATATGATTCAGGCTTCCCATGAAGAGGGCGGAGCCCGTATCGTGTTGATTTCGGGGCCTTCGTCCAGCGGGAAAACGACGTTTGCCAAGCGTTTGGGGATTCAGTTGCGGATTCTGGGCCTCGAACCGGTACTGATTTCCCTGGACGACTATTTTGTGGATCGGGAGAAAACCCCGTTGGATGATCAGGGGCGTTACGATTACGAAACGCTGGAAGCGATTGACATCGGGTTGTTCAACCAACATCTGGAAGAGCTGTTGGCCGGTCGTCAGGTGTCGATTCCCCGCTATGATTTCATTACCGGGAAACGAACGGCGGAAGGGGTGCCTCTGCAGATGGGCGAACGGTCGATTCTGGTCATCGAGGGCATTCACGGCCTGAATCCCACATTGACGGCCCAGATCGAAGACAAATACAAGTTTCGAATTTATGTGTCGGCGCTTACCTCCATTTCGATGGACAATGTCAACCGTATCGCGACTACGGATAATCGTTTAATCCGGCGTATTGTACGCGATTATCACTCTCGGGGCAGCAGTGCTTCCGATACGTTGCGTCGCTGGGGCAGCGTCCGTCGGGGCGAAGACAAGTACATTTTCCCGTATCAGGAACAGGCCGATGTGATGTTCAACTCGTCGTTGTTCTATGAATTGGCCGTGTTGAAGAATCAGGTCGAGCCCTTGCTGTACGAAGTGCCCGATACCATCGTGGAATATGGCGAAGCCCGACGTCTGCTGCGGGTGCTGGATCAGTTTACCCCCTTGGACGGGAGCGAGATCCCGCCGACCTCCATTCTGCGGGAATTTATCGGAGGCAGCAGTTTTATTTATTGATTGTCGGCTGGTCGTTGGGCTCGAGGTTGTTTTACCGCCGACTGTTTTCAAAGGGAGCGTTACAGGGAACTTTGAGATTTGCTCTCCGGGGGCGTTGGATGGGCCGGAAATGTTTCTTACCTTTGCAACTTAACTTAACCAAACTTAACCGCTATGTCACAAGATAAATTCGTGTCGCGCCATGTCGGCTCGTCCCCCTCTCAGGTGGAACAGATGCTCGAAACCATTGGCGTCAAAAGCATGGATGAGCTGATCGATCAGGTCGTTCCTGCCACCATTCGTTTGAAGAAACCGCTCGATCTGCCGGCTGAAGGCATGACCGAATACGAATATGCCGACCACATCCGGGCTTTGGGTCGCAAAAACAAAATCTATCGTAGTTTGATCGGGATGGGTTACTACGGGACGGCTGCTCCGGCGGCCATTTTGCGCAATGTATTCGAAAATCCCGCTTGGTATACCTCTTATACGCCTTATCAGGCTGAAATTTCGCAAGGTCGTCTCGAAGCGCTGTTGAATTTCCAGAGCGCCGTGGTGAGCCTGACCGGACTGCCCGTGGCCAACTGCTCGTTGTTGGATGAAGGGACGGCTGCTGCCGAAGCCATGCATATGATGCTCGCCCTGCGTTCGCGGGCTGCCGTGCAGGAAAACCGCAACGTGCTGTTTGTCGATGAAAATATCTTCCCGCAGACGCTCGATGTGCTGCTCACGCGCAGTGAACCGTTCGGTATTGAAATCATCTGTGACAGTTATGATAATTACGAGTTCTCGGGTCGGGAATTCGGTGCCATTGTGCAGTATCCGGCAGCCGACGGCGAAGTCCGCGATTATGAAGATTTCACCGCAGCGGCTCACAGTCGGGGCGTGATGGTGACCGTGGCCGCCGACATTCTGAGTCTGGTGCTGTTGAAGGCTCCGGGCGAATGGGGCGCCGATATTGCCGTAGGGTCGACCCAGCGTCTGGGAATTCCGATGGGTTACGGTGGTCCTCATGCCGCTTATATGGCTACCAAAGAGGATTACAAACGTTACATCCCGGGTCGTATCATCGGGGTTTCGGTGGATCGTCTCGGGAATCAGGCACTGCGGATGGCCCTGCAGATGCGTGAACAGCATATCAAACGGGAACGGGCCACTTCGAATATCTGTACCGCACAGGCTTTGTTGGCCAGCATGGCCGGGTTCTTTGCCGTATATCACGGTCCGGAAGGCCTGCGCCGCATCGCTTTGAATGCCCATACAGCGGCTGTGGCCGTAGCCGAAGGGTTGGAAAAACTGGGCTTTACGTTGAAAACGAACAGTTTCTTCGATACCCTGGATGTGGAAGCCGATGCCGAAAAAGTTCGGACGCTGGCTCTGGAAAAGAAAATCAACTTCTTCTATGTGGACGATCATCGGGTACGTCTCAGTTTCGACGAACTGACCGATCTGCAGGAAGTGAATACCGTACTGGGGATTTTTGCGGCTGCTGCCGGTAAAAAGGCTCCGGTCGTTAAGTCGATGGATAAGGTGACGCTGCGGGCGAGTCTGCAACGCAAGTCGGCCATTCTGACCGATCCGGTGTTCGAAAAATACCACAGCGAAACCGAATTGATGCGCTACATCAAGAAACTGGAACGTCGGGATATCTCGCTGGCCAACAGCATGATTTCGCTGGGTTCCTGCACCATGAAACTCAACCCGGCCGTGACGATGATGCCGCTGAGTCTGGTTGAGTTCGCCAATATTCATCCCTTTGTGCCGGCCGATCAGGCGGAAGGATATCAGGAATTGATCCGCAACTTGTCGCACGATCTGGCGATCATTACCGGTTTTGCCGGCGCTTCTTTGCAGCCGAACTCGGGCGCTTCCGGGGAATATGCCGGTCTGATGGTCATCCGGGCTTATCTGCAGAGCAAGGGACAGGGGCATCGTAACATCGCTTTGATTCCGGCCTCGGCGCATGGTACCAACCCCGCTTCGGCCACGATGGCCGGGATGAAGACCGTGACGGTGGCCTGTGACGAACACGGGAATATCATGGTCGATGACCTGAAAGTCAAAGCCGAACAGTATGCTCCCGATCTGGCCTGTATCATGGTGACTTATCCTTCGACGCACGGGGTGTTCGAAAGCCGTATCCGCGAAATCGTGGACATCGTGCACGAAAACGGCGGTCAGGTTTATATGGATGGGGCCAACATGAATGCTCAGGTAGGTCTGACCAATCCGGGTTATATCGGGGCCGATGTCTGCCATCTGAATCTGCACAAAACGTTTGCCATTCCGCACGGCGGTGGCGGTCCTGGGGTAGGCCCGATTTGCGTGGCTGCCCATCTGGTGGAATTCCTGCCGGGCCACTCGATCGTTAAAACCGGCGGTGACAACGGGATCACGGCATTGTCGTCGGCTCCTTATGGCAGCGCCATGATTCTGCCCATTACCTACGGCTACATCAAGATGTTGGGAGCAAATGGCCTGCGTCGTGTCACTGAAATGGCCATCCTGAATGCCAACTACCTGGTGGCAGCTTTCAAAGGTGAATACGATACGCTTTACACCGGTGAAACGGGTCGGGTAGGGCATGAAATGATCCTCGATCTGCGTCACTTCCGCAAAGATTACGGGGGTGTGGAATGCGGAGATGTGGCCCGTCGATTGATGGACTACGGCTTCCATGCGCCTACGGTCTCTTTCCCGGTACACGAAACGCTGATGGTTGAACCGACCGAAAGTGAATCCAAAGCCGAACTCGATCGCTTTGTCGAAGCGATGGTGCAGATCAAACGCGAATGCGAAGAGATTGCTGCAGGTACGGCCGATGGTGAAGACAACGTGGTGAAAATGGCTCCGCATACGGCCGAGGAAGCGGCAGCCGATCAATGGAACCACGCTTATGGTCGTGAAAAGGCTGTGTATCCGTTGAAATGGGTGCGTTACAACAAGTTCTTCCCCTATGTTTCCAAAATCGACGGCGGCTACGGGGACCGCAACCTGGTTTGTACCTGTGAAGGCTTTGCCGAAGACGAAAAGGCCTAATTTATGGCACAGGATGAGAAACGATGGATCATTCATCGTTTCTTTTTCTCGTAAGGAATTACTTAAACTACAGGATATAACATGAAAATTGGAGAAAAAACATTTGTAGCGCTCAGCTATGAACTCAAGGTAGACGGCGAACTGGTCGAAAAGGTGACGGCTGAAGCTCCTCTGCAATTTGTATATGGGGCAGGTTTTCTGCTTCCCAAATTCGAAGCCCAATTGAAAGATTTGGAAAAAGGCGATTCGTTTGCTTTCCGGCTGGCTTGTGAGGATGCTTACGGGCCGGTGATGCAGGAAGCCGTGGTGGATCTGCCCAAAGAAGTCTTTATGGTGGACGGGAAGATCGAAG
>Ga0192261_1165_pt1 | contig 11074 bp, 11 predicted proteins | sample Koala_Koa23_G3_FD_131283 | JGI IMG/M metagenome (GOLD analysis project Ga0192261, IMG submission 131283) | Enriched cells from koala feces incubated with labeled cellulose particles, San Francisco Zoo, California, United States - Koala_Koa2-3_G3 ... | reverse complement strand
GGAGATCAGATGGGTATGTTGGCGACGGTCATCAATTCGCTGGCCCTGCAGACCGCTCTGGAAAGCGAAGGCGCTCGGGCACGGGTGCTGACATCGATTCGTATGGAACCTGTGGGCGAGCTGTACAGCAAAGCCAAAGCGCTGGAACTGATGGCTTCAGGCGTCATCGTCATTATCGCCGGAGGCACCGGCAATCCTTACTTCACGACCGACACCGCAGCTGCTTTGCGCGGGGTGGAAATCGAAGCCGACGTTCTGCTGAAAGGGACCCGTGTGGACGGAGTCTATACGGCCGATCCTGAAAAAGACCCTACCGCCACCAAGTTCGATCGCATCTCGTTCGACGAAGTCTATCGTCGCCAACTCAAAGTCATGGACCTCACGGCCTTCACTTTATGCAAAGAAAACGGTCTTCCCATCGTGGTGTTCGACATGGACACGCCGGGCAACCTGGCAAAAGTAGTGGCCGGAGAACCGATCGGAACTCTGGTCAACAACTAATCGCCACACAAAACGACTTACAGACCGAACTCACACGCACTGAACAAATTTCAAACCAAGCCACATAAAACCTTACTCCATATGATAGAATCCAAGACCATATTAGATGCCGCCAAGGCCAAAATGGACAAAACCATCGAACACTTGGCAGAAGAGTTGGCCTCGGTTCGCGCCGGCAAAGCTAGCATCAATATTCTGAACGGAATTACCGTTGAATATTATGGCAGTGAAACACCTATTTCTCAGGTAGCCAGCGTAACCGTTCCGGATGCCCGTACCGTATTGGTACAACCTTGGGAAAAGAAACTGATTCCGTTGATCGAAAAGGCCATTTTGGTGGCTAACATCGGTCTGACTCCCTCCAACAATGGGGAACACATTCGTCTGAACATTCCGCCCCTGACCGAAGAGCGTCGTAAAGACCTCGTCAAACAGATCAAAGCATGCGCTGAAACGGCTCGCATCAGCCTGAGAAGTATTCGTCGCGATGCGGTAGAAGCCTTCAAAAAGGCTCAGAAAGAGGGCATGCCCGAAGACGTTTCGAAAGACGGGGAAGAATCCACCCAGAAATTGACCGACAAATACGCCAAAAAGGTGGAAGATCTGTTTGCCGAAAAAGAAAAAGAGATCATGACCGTATAATACGGTTCATAGAGCAACCATAAACATAAAACAGGGGAGTATCCACATCAGGAACTCCCCTATTTATTTAACTGATTATCGTTTATAACTGCAGAGCCGCGCCGTGATTCCAGCCATCCCCCGCAGCCGAACCGACAATTCTATTTCCCGATCAGATGCATGAACTCCTGACGCGTCTGTATTTGCGAAAGGAAAATACCGGTAAAGGCCGAGGTCGTTGTCACCGAATGTTGTTTCTGGACGCCCCGCATCTGCATGCACATATGATTGGCCTCGATCACTACGGCGACCCCCAGCGGATTGAGCGCCTCCTGAATACAGTCACGAATCTGAACCGTCAACCGTTCCTGCACCTGCAAGCGACGGGCAAAAGCCTCCACGACCCGGGCGATTTTCGACAATCCCGTGATATAACCGTTGGGCACATAGGCCACATGTGCCTTGCCGTAAAACGGCAACAGGTGGTGCTCACACATCGAATAGAGTTCGATATCTTTGACCAGCACCATTTGTTTATACTCTTCGGTAAATTTCGCCGACAAGAGAATGTCGACCGGATTCTGTTCATAACCCTGGGTCAGAAAGCACATCGATTTGGCCATCCGTTCCGGGGTTTTCAGCAACCCTTCCCGGGAGGGGTCTTCGCCCAGCAATTTCAGGATTTCACGATAGTATTCCGACAGACGGGCGATTTTCTCCGCATCGTACCGTTCGCAAAGCTCGTAATTCGATTCCATGATAAACATCTTGAGAGGACAAAGGTAAACAAATCCCGCCAGATTCCCGCCCCGAGTCTTCCGTTGTTTGTGTATTTTTCAGATAATCAACTCTCAGAAACCCCCTTTCACGGGGAATACGTATTTATACTTAGCCAAAATACGTTTTACGCCCTATCGGTCCATAGGATGGGTTTCGTACTTTTGTTATACTGAAAATTGTATCCATTAAGGAAAGCATCATGGGGAAATATTTCGATATGCTGATGGAAGATGTGCGCATGAAGGAGGGGCTGACCGCCTGCATGAATTGCGGCATCTGCACCGGAGTGTGCCCATCGGCCGAATTCTATAATTACGACCCCCGTCAGATCGTCGACACGGTTCAGACTCAGGACGATCGGGCCATCGAAGAACTGCTCAAAAGCGATACGATCTGGTATTGCGGCGAGTGCATGTCCTGCCGTCCGCGCTGCCCGCGAGGCAACACGCCGGCCTATATCATCCAGTCTTTGCGCAGCCTCTCGCAACGGTTGGGCTTTTTCGTCTACAGCGAAAAAGGGCGTCAGCAACTGGCCCTGAAACGCACCATCGGACAAAACATTGTCAATACGGGTTACTGCCTCATGCCGGAATTGATCGACCCGGAACTCCATCCGGAACAGGGGCCCGTCTGGAAATGGATGTACGAACATGACCGGGACGTCTTCGAACGCTTCGGCGACAACTACCGTCAGGAAGGTCCCGGAGCCGTCCGCAAAATCGACGATCAGAGCATGGCCGAACTCCATAGCATCATGAAAGTCACCGGTTGCGACGACTTTTTTGACAACCTGGAAAAATGTTCTCAGGAGAAAGCCGTCGAAATGGGCTTCAACGGCGCGGACGAAGAGTACTTTCACTACATCTATACGACCGACAACGGGACCCACCAATAAGCGACCATCATGAAAATCACTTGGAAAGAATACCAAAAAGATATTGCGGACGACCGTTACTATTATGCCCGCAGTTGCATTCGCCAGAACTTTTTCCCGGGTTCCGAAGCGGCCTTTTTACGCATTTTGGGCAACGACCTGGGACGCGACATTCTGGATGATCCCCGCCACACCTCCTGCACCGGGATCGGCTACCACTCCGATATCGTTCCGCTGGATACGATCATGACGGTGGTCGCCCGTCAGTTTTCGCTGATGACCGAAGCCGGATACGAAAATTTCGTCTCCTCGTGCATCACCTCATTCGGCATCTATTCCGAAGCCCTGGAAATGTGGCACGACTTCCCGGAACAGGAAGAAAAGGCTCACGAATACCTCTACAAAGCAACCGGCCGCGAATTCAAAAAACCCAAAAACCTGGCTCATACGTCAGACATCATTTTCCATCACCGCCACCAGATCGCAGCTCAGGCCAAACACAAACTCATCAACGTCCAGACCGGAGAACCCCTCAAAGTCGTCGACCACATCGGATGTCACTACGCCAAAATCTTCCCGAAAGTCGGAGTCGGCGGATCGGAATTTCCGTATGTGCTCTCAGGCATGGTCGAAGCCTGGGGCGGCGAGTGCATCGACTATCCGGAACGTCGTCACTGCTGTGGATTCGGTTTCCGCAACTATCTCGTACAGGCCAACCGGGGCTGTCCGGTAGCCAACTCCAAAAAGAAGCTGGAGTCCATGGCCCCTTACAAACCCGACTTCATCGTCGCCAACTGCCCGGGTTGCACGATGTTCCTCGACCGTTGGCAATACGCCATCTCGGAGATGGAAGGCACCTTGTACGGACAGGACGGACACGGAATTCCGGTGCTGACCTATGAAGAAATGGCCGGATTGGTACTGGGATACGACCCTTGGGATCTGGGCATGCAACTGCATCAGGTCGCCGTCGAACCGCTGCTCGACAAAATGGGCATCGAATACGACCCGGGAGCCAAATACCTGGGCAAAAATGGAAAATTCATCGGCAAGCCCGAAGACTCGATCATCGGCTGCTACACGAAATAACTTTCGCAACCAAGCAAACCTATGACAGGACGCGTAATCATTATCGGGGGCGGGGTCGCCGGCATGCAGACGGCCATCACCCTGGACGAATTGGGATTCAAACCGGTACTCATCGAAAAAGAGGAGGCCCTGGGAGGCAAGTTATGCCGCTGGGATCGGCTCTTCCCCACCATGACTCCCGCCCATGAAGTGCTTGACGACTTGCGGAACCGTTTGGGAAAAACCTCGACCGAGGTCCACACCTCCACCACGGTCTCCGGTATCGAAGAAGAGGGCAGGGGAGTGACGCTCTCCGACGGGAAGCGAATGGAAGCCGAAGCGGTAGTGGTCGCTTCGGGATTCGACATCTTCCCGGCCGAACGCAAAGAAGAATACGGATACGGACTCTATGACAACGTCTATACGACGGTCGACATCGAACGCATGTTCCGCGAAGGCGGCGTCCGGATGGCCAACGGTCAGACCCCAAAAACCGTTGCTTTTCTGCATTGCGTAGGATCCCGGGATGAAAAAGTCAACCAGCGGCACTGCTCGCGGGTCTGCTGTATCACGGGCGTCAAACAGGCCATCGAGGTCAAACAGCAGATTCCCGACGCCGAGATTTTCAGTTTCTATATGGATATGCGTATGTTCGGTCCGGGCTACGAAGAACTTTACCGCCAGGCCCAGCAGCAATACAACATCCATTTCGTGCGGGGACGTATTTCGGAAGCCTCACCGACGATCGATCACCGCATTCATATCAAAGCCGAAGACACTCTGATCGGGCGCCCGTTACGCATGAGTGTCGATATGCTGATCCTGGCAGTCGGCATGCAGGCCGGTTCGAGCAACGTGGCCTTCGGCCGCAACAACAGCATCGACGTTTATCCGAGCGGTTTTCTGCGTCCGCTGAATCAATTCACCGGCAACGTACGTTCGGCGTCTCCCCGACTGTTCTATGCCGGGACCGTCACGGCACCCAAAAACATCGGAGAGTCACTCAACGAAGGCATTGCCGCCGCCTATCAGGTGGCACAAACCCTTAATTCCGGCAAACGATGACCTCCTGGGGATATTCGATCAGTCGTCCTCGGTCGATCGATATCGACCGTAACGACATGAGCTACTCCAAAGAACTCCTGCGCGAGTATCCGGAGTTGCAGACCTGCATTGCCTGTGGCAACTGTACCGCTACCTGTACGGCCGCCAACCTCACCTCATTCAGCCTGCGCAAAGTACATACGCTGGTACGACGGGGCGAATATGAAGGAATGGCCGAAGAGCTCGAGAAATGCATGCTTTGCGGAAAATGTCGGCTGGCCTGTCCACGTGGAATCAACACCCGCCAGATCGTGCTGACCATCAAAAAACACTTAGCTAACCGTTCGCGCTAATGGAACATTTCAGACTGTTCGTGCTTCCGTTCTATGCCGGAGCCTTTTTCCTGCTGGTCACCCTGTTGTTCAAGTATATCTACTGGTTCGTACGGTTGAGTCGGGAACAAAAACGGCTTTTTTGGCGTTCATTGCCTACCCGGGCGACCTGGAAATCCATACTCGAAATCATCAACGAATCTCTGCTGCACCGCAAAATCTGGCGCACCAACCCGCTTCTGGGTTACATGCACACGAGTTTTGCGCTGGGATGGTTTCTACTGATTACCGTAGGCTGGATCGAAACCTACGTCTATTTTAAAGGCGAAGGGGTTCCTTTGTACGTCGACATTTTTTTCTCCTACTACGTCCACCCCATTTTCGAACGCAATTTCAATTTTTCGTTCATTAAAGACGCTTTGCTGCTGCTGATTCTGATCGGCGTAGGACTGGCCCTGTTCAAACGACTCCGCTCCCGGATCATGGGCATGAAACGGACCACCAAACACATGCTGGGAGACCGTATCGCGCTGACTGCCTTATGGCTGATTTTCCCGGCCCGTCTGCTGGCCGAAAGCCTTACCAGCGCAGAAGTCTGGCGTTTCGGCGGCTATGTCTGGACCCTGAGTGAAAACACCCAACTGATTCCTCCGGGCATTGGTTGCGGCAGTTTCCTGACCGGCAGTCTGGGCCGATGGCTGGCCGATTTCCTGCCGGCCCGCATCATCGAGGCACAACACATCGAATTGGGTGCCTGGTGGATCTATTCCATCGCCTTGGGAGTGTTTTTCGTAGCTCTGCCTTTCTCGCGCTACATGCATATTTTCACCGAAATTCCGTTGATCTTCCTGCGGAACGCCGGACTGCGTGCCTGTGAAAAAGAGAGTACTTACGACCGTTTCCAGACTGATGCCTGCTCACGTTGCGGAATCTGCATCGACCCCTGCCAGCTGCAAAGCGGAGCTGGCATTAACGGTGTACAGTCCGTCTATTTTTTGCGGGACCGCCGTTACGGTCGACTGACTGATGCGGTAGCCGACAATTGTCTGATGTGCGGACGGTGCCAACAAGCCTGCCCCGTCGGCATCGAACAAAACACCCTGCGTCTCAACAGCCGCGCCAAACGAGCTTATCCCGATTCACCGAACCGATACGCCTATATCCAAAGCAAAGACCCCTCTTCCGGAGAGGGAAAAGTGGGCTATTTTGCCGGTTGCATGACCCTGCTGACCCCGAAAATTCTTCGGGCCATGGAGCAAATTTTCACGGCAGCCAACGAACCGGTCTGGTGGGCCGACAAAAACGGAGGCGTATGCTGCGGACGTCCGTTAAAACTCTCCGGCGAAGTGGATGCAGCACGCAAGATGATGGATTTCAACAAAAATCTCTTTCAGAAACATGAGATTACCACCCTGGTCACTTCTTGTCCCATCTGCCTGAAGGTTTTCAAGGAAGATTACCATCTGGAAGGAATCGAAGTGTTGCATCACTCGGAATACATACAAAGACTGATCGCCGAAGGTCGTCTGAAACTCCATGCCGGTAGCGAAACCTTTACCTATCACGATCCCTGCGAATTAGGTCGTGGAGGTGGCATCTACGATGCACCCCGGGAAGTGATTGCGGCATTAGGGACCTTGAAAGAGCCCGCCGAAACCCGCGAACACGCTTTATGTTGCGGATCGAGCCTAGCCAATACAGCCATTGACGATGAAGGACAACGCCGCATCGGCGAACAGGTCGCGACCGCCTTGGCTGCCACCGGAGCCGCAAACATCGTTACGGCTTGTCCTCTCTGCAAGAAAGGCATTGCCCGGGAAGCGACCATACCGGTCTACGATTTAGCTGAAATTGTAGCTCGGGCCTTATAAAAAATAATAAAGCGGTTAAATGTTAGCCGCTTTATTATTTTTTACTTTATTGTCTATCTACCAATTATTTCCATCCATCATTTCAAAATAAGGCTTAGGCAGAAAGGCCCCATCTATCAAAAAGATTTGCAAAAAGCATAATTTCTATTTATATTTGCATTCCGAAATTGCGGGGTGGAGCAGTTGGTAGCTCGTTGGGCTCATAACCCAAAGGTCGCAGGTTCGAGTCCTGCCCCCGCTACTTAAAAGAGATTCGATGCATCGAATCTCTTTTTCTTTTTCATTCAACGTTATCTCCTGCAGGATTCAATCCAACATCAGTTGCCAATCTCCGATATCCAACCAGGTATCAAACTTACGCCCCACCGCCTTGAAATGCGAAACTTGTTGAAAGCCCAACCGCTCATGCAAACGTGTACTGCGGGGGTTGGGTAGCGTAATACAAGCAATCAACGTATGAACCCGCTTGCGGTCAATGGCTTTCAACAACCATTCATACAGCGCTTTCCCTCGCCCACCATCCAAACAATCCTTGTCCAGATAGATCGTTGTTTCCACAGAAGCTTGATATGCTGCTCGACTTTTCCAAGGATGCACATAACAAAACCCGACTACCCGGCCCTCTTCTTCACCCACACAAAAAGGCAGATCCGCTTTCAATACCTCTTCAATCCGTCGTTTCATTTCGACTTCCGACACCGGGTCAATCTCAAACGAATAGACCGTGTGTTGCACGTAATAATTATAAATCTCGCTGATCGCACGCGCATCCTGTAACACGACCGGACGAATTGTCATTACCGCCTTATCTCCCTTCATTGTATTGACGTTCATTAATAAATCACATAGAAAACCTGCCTCGGCAGAGACCTTTACCTGCATCCCTGCCGGTTCAACCACACGAATGTAACGATTAATCAGTCCCATTGTATCCCGCAGGTTCCAATATCTGACAGAAAATGAATCTTTTCTTACTCTTTGCCATCAACACACCCATAACCTCAACTTTTTTGTACCTTTACTTAGTAAATCTGTTTTAATGACGCCAAGCACATGAGAATTTTCCACATTTTAACCATCTGTTTGTTCACTTTTTGCAGTTCCATTTCCGCGACTCTGGCTCAAACACAAACGATCGCCCATCGAGGTTACTGGCAAACCGAAGGTTCTGCCCAGAACTCATTGGCCTCGTTACAAGCCGCGGAACGACTGGGGCTTTTCGGTGCTGAATGCGATGTCTATTTATGCGCCGATGGGGAACTTATGGTTTTTCACGATCCCACAGTCACGATCGACGGACAGGAAAAACGGATCGAGGAGACGTCTTCGAGCGTTCTGAAAACCTTCACCCTGAAAAATGGGGAGACAATGCCCACCTTCGATCAATACCTCCAGACGCTGAAAGCATGTCCGACAATCCGACTCATCATCGAGTTGAAGTCCCAATCACTTTCGGAGAAACAGCAAACCGAACTGGCCCAGAAAATTCTGCACAAGGTACAACAAGCCGGGCTGTCGGATCGGGTCGAATACATTGCGTTCAATCTCCGCCTCTGTCAGGAAGTGCACCGCCTCGATCCCGAAGCTCAGGTCGCCTATCTGAATGGCGATCTCAGTCCTCAACAAATCAAGGCATTAGGGCTAACAGGACTGGATTATCACATAGACATTTACAAAGCTCATCCTCAGTGGATTCGGGAAGCCCGGGAGCTGGGACTCAAAAGCAACGTCTGGACCGTCAACCAACCCGAAGATCTGCAATACTTCCTCGAACAAGGTGTCGATTACATCACCACCGACCGCCCCGACCTTTTACAATCCATGCTGCAGGAGACTTCAGTCCGATAATTCCTTCGAAAGCATCCATCTTTTTCACTCTCCCTGCCCATGGACTTTCCTCTTTGCCACAAAACCCTTATCTTTGAATTATAGTAATCCACCCACAATGCCCGATATGAAAAAATGGTTCTTCTTCATAGCAGCCCTATTAAGCAGCTCCGGTCTTTGGGCTCAAGACGATTTTAAAGTCATTTGCGGTCCTTACCTTCAGAATATGGGGGAAAACGAAGTGACGGTTCTTTGGATAACCAATCGCGATGCTGTCGGCTGGGTTGAAATCGCCCCCGACGATTCCATCCATTTTTACGCCGATACTCGTCCGACTTTCTACCAAAGCCGCAACGGACGCAAAACCATCGGAAAGCTCCACTGCGTACGAGTCAGCGGATTAGAAGCCGGTACGACCTATCGCTACCGCATCCTTTCCAAAGAGGTCACCCGCAACGAGGACTATTTCGTTCAATACGGCAAAGCCACCGGCAGCGATGTATTCGAACACGCGCCATACCGATTTACGACCTTCGACACACACAAACCATCGATTCGCTGCACCGTCGTCAATGACATCCACGGGAAAAACGACCTTCAGAAAGCCTTATTGCAAGAGGTCGCCCAATCCCACACCGATTTCGTCCTTTTCAACGGAGACATGGCCAACCATCTCTCCTCCGAACAACAGATCATCGATGACTTTTTAAAAACCGCGACCGAAACCTTTGCGGCCGAAACCCCCTTCTTTTTTGCCCGGGGCAATCACGAAACGCGGGGTCGACTCGCCTACGAATTTTTGGACTATTTCCCTTCTCCTACGGGAAAAACCTACTATACGTTCCGGAACGGTCCGGCCTTTTTCATCGTATTGGACGGGGGAGAAGACAAACCCGACAACGACATCGAATACCATGGTCTGGGCGACTACGACCGCTATCGGGATGAAGAGGCTCGCTGGTTGGAAAGCGTCGTAACGAGTGAAGCGTTTCAAGAAGCCGCCTTCCGAATCGTTGTGATGCATATTACCCCCGTGAACGACACCTGGCACGGCGCTTTGGAAACTCGTCGGAAATTTGTGCCGCTGCTCAACGAGCACCAGATCGATCTGATGCTCTGTGGACACACCCATCACCCCTACTATGCTCCGGCCGGTCAAGACGGTTGCGATTTTCCTTTGCTGATCAATCCTCCCGACCAAGCGGTCGATCTCGACATTTCCAATCAACAACTGCAAGTTTCCCTTCGCGACGCTACAGGGAAAACCCTCAAAACCCTATCCTTCCATGCGAAACCTTAACACCATGCTTTTCTCATTACGCCCACTGTGCCTTATCGGGGTACTATCGTTCTTGTTCGCCTGCAAATCCACAACCAACCCTCAGGTCGTTATTGAAACGGATCAAGGAACGATTACCGCTGAGATCTACCTGCAACAAGCACCGATCTCGGCCGGAAATTTTCTGAAACTGGTCGACAAAGGCCACTACAATAAAGGGAATGCCGTTTTCTACCGGGTGACGCGCCCCGACAACCAGCCCAATAACGAAGTAAAAATCGATGTTATTCAAGGAGGGCTGTATCATGAAGCGGATGCCGATGCCATTCCCCATGAAACCACTCAGAAGACCGGTTTGCACCACTTGGATGGAACGCTGTCCATGGCCCGCGCCGAACCGGGTACGGCTTCTTCGGAATTTTTCATCTGCATCGGCGATCAACCCGAACTGGATTTCGGGGGCAAACGTAATCCTGACGGACAGGGATTCGCTGTTTTCGGCCAGGTAACCGACGGCATGTCCACTGTACACGCCATTCAGACCTTGCCGGATAATCAACAATACCTGATCGAACCGGTTGTCATCCGTTCCATCCGACGCCTTCCCTAATTCACCGGGTGTCTGACTGTCGAGCACCGCTCCATTTAGTTCGGACGGGCCCATTGCGTTTCTATCATTCCCCCTCAAAGCGGCAACGCCCCCAGACAAACCCAAAAGTACGAACTAAACGTACACAGACTAACGGGCATCAAGTCTACAAACGGAGGGCTCTGCAAAGAGTCGGCCTCCGCACAAATGTCCCTTCTACTATTTACTCTTTCTGTCATGCCCTCCCCCGAGACACATCCGCTGCCTGGATGTGTTCCCGGTCGAATG
>Ga0192261_1162_pt1 | contig 11180 bp, 11 predicted proteins | sample Koala_Koa23_G3_FD_131283 | JGI IMG/M metagenome (GOLD analysis project Ga0192261, IMG submission 131283) | Enriched cells from koala feces incubated with labeled cellulose particles, San Francisco Zoo, California, United States - Koala_Koa2-3_G3 ... | reverse complement strand
CCACATTGTGGGATTTCTGGAATACAGTACGATTGATTTGGAACGAAAAGGGGATCTTGGATGGTACTTTTGACAGCATCTGTTATTTGGGGCAGGGTGCCCCGTTTGTCCTCCTTCCCTCGCAATAGGCTATCTACATCAACAAATCCTCCTTCCTCGTCGTAATACCGATAAAGGCTCCGGCGGTCAGAAAAAACAGTGGGTGTAAACATCAAGTGTGACCAGTTTTTGCAACTTGAATCCAGCCCCGGAATTTGTTTCTCAAACCACGCATGTATCTGGGCGTATTCCTCCCGCGTGGTAATGGTTCGGGATAGGGGTAAAATAATCCGCCATCTTTCTCCGTGCAGTTCATCCTCCGGAAGGTAGGACATAGTGGTATAAGCCAAATACTGAACACCCTCGAGCAAGGTCCAGACATCAGAAATCTCGTCGCTGCTAACACCATCCACATCCAGCATAAGACAGCTACGGGACGTTACGCCGTCGTCACTGCGCCTGCTGCCCTCCACGCCAACGATCCACCACCCGGTATGGTTTTTATACCGGCTTTTCGACTCCGTTTCCTTTAGATGAAAATAATCGGAAAATTTTATTTTTTTTGTTTGGAAATATGGATTTGTTTTTGTATCTTTAAGACAGTCAGAGATTTCCCCCCAGGTGAGATTCTTGGAGCTCCTGAAAGAGACGTCCTTAACCCCTGGCATATCAGGCTGGAAACCCCCAAAAACAACCCTGAATTTTTTGGAAATGTCCCCACTCCGGGTGGGGACGTTTTTATTATTTCTCATTGTTTTTCTTTTTTTTAGTTAACATTCCACACGGTATTCGTCCGGACAATTCTGATTGTAAATATTCGTATTGATTCCTCTGGTCCTGCCGTTTCCAGCCCAGTCCTCGACCTTACGAACCAGCGGTCGGGGATCCAGCTCCATCCAGTCAAAATCACGGTAAACCCAAAGCTCCTTTCCTCTGTTATACCATACGGCTGCCAGCCATGCCGTCCACGCGGGTAAGTGCTTCCTCTGGGACAGCGCCCACTGCTGGAGCGCTTTTACGTCCACCAATTGAATCCGGTCCCCCGCCGGATGCCAGTGCAAAGGTTCGTTAACCGCCAGCACAAACCGGTGAAGCCTTTCCAAAAACAGGTATTCCAGACAAACTTTTTCCTTTTTTGTAAAAAAATCAGTCTGGTATTGAGGTCTGAGTCTCAACATCCATTCCAAAGCACCGAAATAAACTCCCCTCTCATGCCATTCGCAGTGGTAGTCCTGTTTTTCAGGCATAAAGGCGATGATTCTTCTCAAAAGGTCATCCATTAGCCACAGTTGTCCATCTGTGTGCACACGACTTTGAAGTTTTTTAAGCTCGGATGGGTAAAAAATACCTATTTTGTGTGCATCCTCTCCGGGTAATTGTTTTTTCATTTTTTTATTTTTTTATCCCCGTCGTTTCAAAACAAAAAACCCGGGCAAAATGAGTACGGCATTTTACCACGGGTTTCCTATTTAAAACAACAGAGTTGTTAAAAATCGTTTTTATATACGTTTCCTGTTTATTGCCGTACTTTAAACATTCCACCGCTACAAATATACTCATTTTTTTCGTTTTTTCCAGATTCTGAAGCCAAAAAAAACATGTTTTAAAACATCTTTTTGCCTCCACCGCTTAAAAAGCGAAAACCCGATAAAATGGTTGCAGCATTTTACACGGGTTCTCTATTTAAAACAGCGGAGCTGTTAAAAATTTACTTTTTATTGTTTCCTGTTATTACTGTACTCTAACATTCCACACCACAAATATAACAACTTTTTTTGTTTCTTCCAACTCTTTTAAGTCTTAAAAAACATGTTTTAAAACATAATTTTTAAACACTACTTTAAAACATCTTTTTACTGCCGGCTTATTTTAAGCCGTTTTAAGGCGTTAAAAACTCCGGGTGGTACTCTTATACCACCCGGAGCCTGAAACGCTCTTAAATCGCCTTAAAATGGCAAATCGTCGTTATTTTCCGTTTCCTCTACAGGTGGTGCGCTGTACTTTTCTTCCGGTACCTCGTCCGGGTCGTCAAAGTAATCATCGGCAACCAGCCAGTCACGGTGCAACTCCTGAAACCGCCCGTCGAGCAGCTGGAACGTATATCCCTGCTTGCCCATCCGGTTGAAGTAGTTTGCTTTTAATACCACATCCGTCGCCGAAGCGAAAAAACTGGCGGGCATTTGGTCTTTTAATTTCTCACTGTAAATGTTGACACCGATAAAACTGGTTGAATACTCTGCGCTGACAGGGCGACAGTATTTCACGTCCGTCTGCCGGCGGATGACCTCGTTAATTAGTCCTATGCCACTGTTCGGAAGCGCTACGCTCCATTTTTCAAACTCCTGGTCCCAGCGCATCAGCAGCGGCTGTTCGTTTCCGCTTTTCTGGTACCGATACACCAGCGTTCGTTTTTCGTCGTCTTCGAATACGATTTTTTGTTTCATCTTTTTTTGATTCATTTATAACCGTCCGTCGATCGGTTGTTTCCTATTTCCGTCCGCCCGCGACGGATACAAGGCGGCGTGTTGTTTCTCGATCTGTTCTTTAAGGGGGGCGAATAGTGCGCGTTCGCCCTCCTCTACCTCAACTGTAATGCCGTAGCGCACCGACTCATAATTGCCGAGATTATGCACGATCTGCAGGCTAATCTCTTTTACTTTCATCTTCAAATTTTTTAATTTTACTAATAAGGTCATCTAAATATTTTTCTTTCACTACAAAACTATACCCCTCGAGATAAACCGTTGAACCCGATATTTTTGAATCATAATAAATCGTATTTTTTGCAGCAGAGCAACCCGCATTCCGTGCGATTTTAGATTGTAGTGAACACGTTTCATCCCATTCCAACCTACGGGTGATTTTTATTTCTTCAAGAAATTCAATCATTTCCTCGGCGGTCCCCCAAAAACTGTAATTCTCGAAATAACTTCCATCCCCTTTTTTGCCATACTTTTCATTACCCATCGATAAGAGATAGTAATTTGTGCTACTGGCGTCTTCTTTGTAAGTAACTGTAAGCATCCATGGGTTTAGTATACCTGTTAGTGTTTTGTGTTTAGTAATAGACTGTGCGTTAAGGTTTGTAGTAATAAAAACCATTGCTACCACAGCTAAAATTTTGCTAATTGTTTTCATTGTTTTATTTTTTTATTGGTGAATAATTGTGTTTTCGTTTTTTTCAAGGTCTTTTAATTCAATCATTTCGGCCACCTCCTGAATTCGGGGACGCATCTCCCTAATCCGGCAAAGTCCTGCCGTGAGCTGTTCTTGCGCCGTCGCATCTTTTTCCACCTTCTGAAAAGACATACGGACGTCCTCCGGTAGTTCTCCGCTGCCATGGACGAGGATTACCTCTTTGGCGCCGAGAAAATAATACCATTGTAACTGCCAACGATGACGTTTCAGCACTGTCGTTGTATAGTAGCGGGAAAACTTCAGTTCCAGCACCACCCCTCGCCCCACATCATAGCCATCGGCATGGGCGATGAGCGGCGGCAGCCCCTCCATATTTTTCCGCAGAATATACTGCCGTTCAACGTACGCTGTTTGGTTTTTAAATGTGTCGAAAAAGTAATTTTCAAATTGGTGTCCTGCCTCCATCGCCTCTGTTTTCGGTACCTGTCCAAGGTACCGCCCCGGCAGGACACCATAAGCGACCGCCAGGCGCAGGAAGTGGTTTAAATGAGCCCGTAACCCACCCCCAAGTCGTCCCACTAAGGCGGCATCGGTACCCCCCAGATAGCCGCTTCGGTCTTTCACGTTATTAAAGTCCATCATCGCCCCAAGGATTAGTAATATTAAATTCTTCATAAAAATACTGTCCCACGCGAACCGCCTCCGCAACGGTCAGTTTGATGCGTTTGTTTCCTGCAATGCGTGTCCGGACGCCTTCATAGGTTTCAACCCCAAATATTTTTTTTAGACCGGCAAGACACTTCTTTTTTTCAGGTGTATTCAGTAGCATCCAGCCGTGACGGAAGGGCATCCGCCCATCGGGATGCGCGACGGCATACTTAATTACATGTTGTTCGTACGATGTTATAATTCACTCTTTTTAGGCAGCGATTGTAGTGCAGCGATTAAAAATTCTTGCGCTTCTTTTATTTTCCATTGGAGTGCCTGCATTTCTATTTGTTGAGAATTTACCAGATGGTGGAGCTCTTCTTCGCTCATACTGTTGATGTCCTCAGTTGTGTAATACTTTTTTGTTTGCATTGTGTTTTTTGTTTTTATAGTTTATCTATTCCCTCAACCTAAAAAAAGGTTTTTTGTTTCACGTTAAACATTTCAGCACCAGCGGGAAATTCCCTGAATTCTGCATAACTCTTGTCGTTCTCTCTCTATTTCTTTCTCCCAAAGAGTGCCGTAATATTCTTCATCTTCTAAGGTTTCTTTTTTTTCAATTTCCTCCCAATCATTCAGGCAGCGTTCGGCCTCAATTTCTTCTAACTTTCTTAATTTCTCCTGTGCTGCATCATAGTTGCTTTTGACGCTGTAAGGTCGGAAAGCATGTCCTTTTTGTTTTGTCATTTTTTTGTTTTTTATGGGAAAGGGGGGAACCCCTCCCCCGGGGTTCCTTTTAAAAATGGGTTTTAATGTACTGTTCTACGCTCCCGCTTCTTTCCTGGTAATATTTTTCGATGTCTTTCGGTAGAACATAATAGCGGGCGGCCTCTTTTTCGGAGATGGGATTGACCAATAACCAACCTATAGCCCGTAAGTATTCTTTGCAATATTCTTCGGTTAATTCTTTCGGTTCCCTTTCTTCGATTTCTTTTACAATCCTCAACCAGCTTTTTTTGTTTCTTTCGTTTTCATGTCTTTGAGTTTTTTAATTGTTTATTTTTTTATTACACTACAAATGTACAACTGTTTTTTTGATTTTGCAAATTTTTTAAGCAAAAAAAATAAAAAAAAGAAAAAAAGCGAAACACCTGGGACTTTATTTAAGTCCCAGGTTTGCCTTAATATATGCCACGCTATTTTCGATGGTTAGTGTGCCTCCCCGACAATCAGTCCAGCCTTGTACATAATCGTAATAAAAATGATAAACCCGGCTAGTGGTTTTTTCGTCGTAGTCTCTGAAATGTTTCAGGGTTTCGGCTTCATGATAACGGGGCTGATTGATTGGGTTAAAATAGTCAATTACTTCCGGGTTAAGATAATTCGGCAGGCTTTTCAGTTTTAACCATTTTCCTCTAATCTTGGAAGCTTTTACGGTGGTAATGTCAAACGTGTACATGTTTTTGAATTTTAAAATGGTTTGAGTTTTTTATTACAGTGTAAATATACAACTGTTTTTTTGATTTTGCAAATTTTTTGAAAAAAAATATAAAAAAATATTCTACGCGAAAAAAAACCGTCCTCCTTTTTACCGGGAGGACGGTTACATGGAATTGTTTCCCATGAAATAAAAAAACAAATATTATGTTGTCGACTCTTCTTCTTTTGTTTCTTCTTGTCCAAATTTCCAACAATAGGAGTCGGGAGCATAGGTAAGGGCGCGCAACATGCCGTGAGGCTGCTCCTCCTCGCTGGTCGTTGCACTTGGCGTCCACGTCTTTCCCCCGTCGGTCGAGTAGGCAATCCAGGGATGATAGTTGTTGTCGATACCATCGGTGTAGGTGGTGCCGTATCTATATCCCGCCACCACAAAGCGTCCGCCGCCGTAGGCAAGGGGATAAAGCTCGCCGTGCGGCTGGCTCTCCTCGCTGGTTGTTTCGCTCTTCTCCCACGCCTCTCCCCCGTCGGTCGAGTAGGCAATCCAAGGGTGAAAGTTTTCGCCGGTATCGCCACTGGAGCCGTATCTATATCCCGCCACCACAAAGCGTCCTCCGCCGTAGGCAAGGCCATAAAGCAAGCCGTGCGGCTGGCTCTCCTCGCTGGTTGTTTCGCTCTTCTCCCACGTCTTTCCCCCGTCGGTCGAATAAGCAAGCCAGGGGTGATAGTTGTTGCTGGTATCGCCACTGGAGCTGTATCTAAATCCCGCCGCCACGAAGCGCCCTCCGCCATAGGCAAGGGCATAAAACCGCCCATGCGGCTGACCTTCATCGAAGGTTGTCGTACTTGGCTCCCATGTCTTTCCCCCGTCGGTCGAATAAGCAAGCCAGGGATGATAGTTGTTGTTGGTATCGCCGCTGGTGCCGTATCTAAATCCCGCCACCACGAAGCGCCCTCCGCCGTAGGCAAGGGCATAAAGCTCGCCGTGCGGCTGGCTCTCCTCGCTGGTTGTTTCGCTCTTCTCCCACGTCTTTCCCCCGTCGGTCGAGTAGGCAATCCAGGGGTGATTGTTGTTGTCGATACCATCGGTGTCGGTGGTGCCGTATCTATATCCCGCCGCCACGAAGCGCCCTCCGCCATAGGCAAGGGCATAAAACCGCCCATGCGGCTGACCTTCATCAAAGGTTGTCGTACTTGGCTCCCACGTCTTTCCCCCGTCGGTCGAATAAGCAAGCCAGGGATGATAGTTGTTGTCGATACCATCGGTGTCGGTGGTGCCGTATCTATATCCCGCCACCACAAAGCGTCCGCCGCCGTAGGCAAGGGCAAAAAGCTCGCCGTGCGGCTGGCTCTCCTCGCTGGTTGTTTCGCTCCTCTCCCACGTCTTTCCCCCGTCGGTCGAGTAGGCAATCCAGGGATGATAGTTGTTGTCGATACCATCGGTATCGGTGGTGCCGTATCTAAATCCCGCCACCACGAAGCGCCCGCTATAGGCGTCAATTTCCTCCCATGGGCATTCCTCTTCTTCTTCTTCCGCCCGTGCAGTACCCATTAACCTTACTTTATTTATTCCGTCAGTTGCCTCTGATAGGATAACGTCCGTTTCCTGCTGTTTTTTTGTTTCTCTGGTTTTCATTTTTTCTGTTATTGTTATGAATATTATTCGTTACCACATGTCGCCCAGGATGGCATGTCGTCCGGCTCCGGTTCGATGCAGTCCATCCAGGCATAAGCGCAGGGTATTTCGGTTTCGTCTTCCGGCTCTGTACTAATAATTACAGCTACCCGCGCTGTTTTATTTCCGCTTTGGAAATAAACGTAATGAGTCCCCAGGGCGGCCGTAAAGTCGGAAGAGTCCGCCTCATCGCTTCCCGGTCCCGTATAACTGATTTTGTAGCGGATTCCTTTTCCTTCGCCCTCTTCTTCCGGACAACAATCCTCGTCCTCGTCCTCGCCCTCCCCGCAGCGTTCGACCTGCAGGTAATCGCTTGACGTCGAATAGGTCACACCCCGATTACTCTCAACCGTTACACAGGTTTCGTATATCTGTTCAGGGTCTTCCTTCTCCTGTTCGCATGTCTGCCAAAAAGTGTGACAGTCGAAGTCGGACAGCCGCCAATAGATATAAGCGGGAGTGACTGTCAGCGTAGCGCCCCCTACGCCTGTGCCGTCGTAATTCTGAGCATTGAGGCGCACCAGCGTGAGGTCCGATAGTCCGTTTTGCCAGGCAGCTTCGTACACGCACCACACACGGGCGGAGGTCGTTACAAGGGACAAAATATTGAGTCCCATGAACTGATAGAACGGCATCGGGATGGTAACCTCGTACGTCGTTTTTTCCTGCAATACCCGGTTCAAGTCCTCGTTTTGTCCCATATCAAAAGCCCGGAGCGTGCCGAGCGGCGCACTGCAGCCCTTCCATACGGCTACCGTAGCCTCGCCCTCCCAACTTATATCGGTGTAACGGATTATATTATCCTCCTCGTCCACCTCGCGGGTATATTCGATATTTTTCAGGTAAAGCGAGCCCCCCAGGGTGGAACCGCTTGCCAGCGGTGAAGTATACCAGTCGCTTTCGGCTGTTAACGTGGAGTTAGGAACGCTGTAGTTGGTTTCATAACCGTCGGCGCGTTCTTCGGTTAGTTCCCCTTCGGTGAAGCGAATAAAATTGTTACAAGCCAGCCCCCCCACACCACGCGTAAGGGTGTCGCTTCCTAGTTCCTCCAGTCCATAATAAACAGGGTTAACCGTTGCTTCGCCTTCGTTGTAGTTATTGCCGTCCGCCCAATTGTAATTAAAGAAGTGAAGGCACGGCACACCGCGTTCGTTGTTCTTCAATCCGAGCGTCCGCCCGGTGATGGCTCCATATGTTAAAAACAGGTCAAGCGGTTCAATGTCAGGGAGGTTGTCCATCAGATAGAACGTATCGCCCTGCTGTAGTTTATTCCCTCCGCTGTCCACGGCTGTAGGTAGGACGATGACAAGCCACTTGCCTATCGTGTCATAATACTCATCCGCCTCAGCTGTCCATCCTAGGTCTAGTTGTGCGGAAATACTTTCCAGTAAGTACATGTATGACACACAGGGCATATAAGGCATATCGCCCGGAAGTGAGGAAATCGTAAGAGCGGCGGAGTTCCACGTATCGGGTGTTTCGCTGTCTTTCGAACTTAAATATTTAATCCCATTTGTCCCCACCAATACGGCTATCTGTTCCTCGTCATCGTCTTCGTCTTTGTTCTTTACCACCATCCCCCACCAGGTATTATTACCGATGCTGGCTTCCTTCCATTTTTTAATATCGGAAACGTTGATTTCATTCACATAGTAGCTATGTCCGTCCTGTCCGGCTACTATATAATAGCCGTTCCAGTATCCTCCGCAAAACATTGAATATCCTATCGTTTTGTCTTTTCTTCCATTAATAGAGGTAAGTTCAAGACTACTACTATTATTATTATCATTATAAAACAATTGAGTTTCTTTTCCGCTATTTCCGGCCACACCGGCTAACCATTTTTTTCCTTCATAAGAGACAAACCAACCGTTTTTTTTGCTTTGCAATTTTCCACTAGTGGTATTATTATCATTATTATTATATTTATACTTCCATGCGCACGAATGACGCCCCACACCATAGACCCAGTCATTGTCTGCTGCCATAGAGTAAGTATATTCAATGCTGCTGGCATTACCAGTGAGTTTTACGAAGGAGCCTCCGCCGCATGATATACGATATACCGATGTTTTGGAGGTAAAATATAGATTATCCCCGGCAACACATAGTGGGGCAAAGGCGTGGTTTGACTTATATCCATTTTGAGCGATATCCGTGTAAGGCGTTTGCAACCCTGAGACGAAAAGCGTCAAATTTTCAATAACATCTATTCCGGTAAAAGAATGAATTGTATTTGAGCAACGGACGTAATACGTCGTTTCGCTATTATTATTATCATAGGCCGCGCAGGCATAAAAACCGCTTATCGAAGTCCCTGCCGTCTCTTTCTGTCCGGTCGTATAAATTTCCTTCCATTGTTTCCCGTCCTCGCTGGAAACAATAGAATAGGGACCGACAGCAACGAAACCACTTTTACCATAGCAAACATCAAAAAACGTTCCGCCGCCCTCGCTTTCTGTATAGTAATTTTGAATGCAAAGGTTGGGCGCTTTAGTCCCGCAGGCGATATCGCTCCGACAAGCGGCCGAGCCGTCCCAATCCATAACGACCGATAACGTATACGGGTCCGCTACCGTGTAAATAGTTCCGGTCCCAGTTCCTTCCTCTTCGTCTTCTATCTCCTCCGTACTGCTTCCCAAAGCAGTCTTTAAATTTGTTGCTTCAGCCAGTGTTCGGAGCGCGGAAACACCATCGGAGAGGGTTAGACAGGCATTATAAGCACCATCGGAATAATCAACAATTGATATATTGCCATTTACTTGCCCGGTATCGTACAGGAGCGTGCAGCCCATTTCGTTCGTAATAGCGTCGCCCGAGGCGGCTGGGTGTTCACTAAATCCGAGCACCGCATTATTGTGGGGCGTGGCTGGGATGGCGAGGTTAAACGAGCGCGTCATTTCTAGATCCTCGTAACGAAAAAGGAGTGAAGTGTATTGGAAACCGGTATCCTCGTCACTTAGTTCGATATATTGCTGTGCGTCGGGATCATTACTTCCGTTTTCTTCTGCCTGCACGCGGCTACTGGCTGTGCCGATTAGTAGTCTGAACATTATTTTTTTTGTTTATTGTTTCACGTGAAACATTAAAAAGCAACATGCAAGAGATAGAACGTAACAGAAACGTCTGAGATAGTACCCGTAAGCGATACGCTTGGGGCGCTCCCAACACGAGAGGGGAGGTTATCTTGTATCCAATCAACCCTGAGGTCATTTGCCACACCAATATCTGCCAAGTAGCGGCGTTGCTCCATGCTGAGCCCCCGACTGATGCCGCCCACGGTCATCCGGTACCCGCTGCGGTGAGGGTAGCCGATTGTTTCCATGTCGTAAAAGTCAATATTGTCTTCTGCCGTAAGCTGCTCTGTTGAGGCTTCAAATACCCACGCTTTTTCAAAACCAAACATGCCCGTCCAACGGGCTTTGATTTTTTCACAGGGTTCTTGCAATGCGCGTACCCGGATTAGTCTGTTTATACCCCCGGGCGCGGTAAAACGGTACGATCCCACCTTAAGGGATGTGCAGGCATACCATAGGAGCGAGTCGTCGTCGCCTCCTTCCGCCTCCCTCCTCTCACGGGAACGAAGAAGCCCGGACGTTTCCTCCTCCTGCATGTTTCCCGGCGGGGGGCACGTGTTATTATCCGTGCCGTACAGGGTGAGCCCTTTGCCAACAAAATAAACAGGTTGCTCATCATCCACATCCCTGACGCGGTATTCGGTAAGGGGATAAATGGTCTCGGCAGGGCGGATGCCACCGTGCAGGTAAATTTTTTTTACCCCCTCCGTCGTTTCCTCCGCCGCTTCCTCCTCTTCCACGATTTGCATAGTAATATAATCCATGCCGTAATTATAGGCTGAGCGGGCAAAGTCACGGAAAGAAAACGTAATTTGGTCATCAATCCACCCGTCGAGGGTCAGTTCGGTGTCAAACTGGCTATATGGGTCATCACCCTCCTCGTTTCCCGTGTCACTCATCGAAAGCAGGACCGTGACTTGTTCTTCTTCCTCTTCCTCTTCCGTGTCCTCTTCCGCACCGTTTAGTGTAATGACAGCCGTACAGACATCGTCCACCCAAACATCAGGGTCTACTGTTAGTGTATATGTTGCCATGTTTCTTTTTATTTGCGAATGTTTGCATATTCTTTATATAACGCCGTCCGCTGCTGGAACGTAGTAAATTCCTTATAATCCATTACCGGGGCAGGCTGTGCTGCCACAGCCTCGGAGAGCGATGCCGTGAGG
>Ga0192261_1161_pt1 | contig 11228 bp, 10 predicted proteins | sample Koala_Koa23_G3_FD_131283 | JGI IMG/M metagenome (GOLD analysis project Ga0192261, IMG submission 131283) | Enriched cells from koala feces incubated with labeled cellulose particles, San Francisco Zoo, California, United States - Koala_Koa2-3_G3 ... | reverse complement strand
AAAAAGCCCAAGCACCCTATTCCCAACATAAGTACTCCTTCAGGCAATTTATGCCACGAAGAAAAAATCAATAATATCAGTAATGCCGTGATCAATGTCACAGTCTTTTTTTCATCGATAGTTATCTTTCCCAATTTCCTATATTCAATTTTTAAATATTCTTTATTTAAATTCAAATGCTGTGGTCTCAGAATATAAATTAAAGGTATTGATATCAGCATCCATAATATCCCAGGAATGAACATATCCTTAGCCCAAGCTAACCATGTTATTTTCACCCCCAGGTATTGCTCTAAAATCCCCGCCGTTAGTATACTGTCAGTAGATGCTGTCATAAACGCCATTTTAGGAGACCATAAAGCGAAAAACACTACCAGCATCAAAGCTGATGCTGTCGCACTTTTTGCCTCAACCTTCAGCACCTTGCAAATACCTATGACAACTGGTACCAATAAAGCAACCTTAGCCATAATAGAAGGTATTAATGGCGTAAAAATCGTGCATGTAAGTACTATCCCCCAAACAATCCCTTTTAAACTTCCTTTGGTCAAAAGCAGTGACTTATAAGCTATGCGTAATACCAAGCCAGATTTTACAATCATCCCACCTATCATCAAACCTCCCAAAGTTATCCAGGGAGTACTGGTTGTCCATGCAGAAAATGCAGTTGCATAATTTGTTATATCAAACAGTATATATAGGCCCGGGAGCATTATTGCAACAATTTCCTCTGGCAGCAATTCAAACATCCACATCATAATCGCCCATAAAGTCACGGCTAAATATTTCTGAAAAACATTGCTGATAGAGCAGAAAAATGGCAACAAAACAACGATAAATGAACATATCCATTTTATTTTGTGCAGAGATAAATTATTCCACTTCATACAGCACCTTCTTTCTAAACAGAACAGGTCAGCAGTAGAAATTGCTGCCGACCTGTTTTTAGCGTCAATTATCTTTCACTACTTATTTCAGGAAAAGAATAATCTTCCCATCCGGCAACTTCGGCAACAGTAGCATATAATTTACCAAAAGGCATTGTCGCATCTATACCAATGGTAGAGTTCGTTTTTTCCTGTAAACTATCGCCGTGTGAAGAAGGATCTAATGGTGCAGAAGGAACGTTATTTACCAAAATAACATCTCTTCCAGGGTCTACGCGAAATGACAAAGCCCATTCTACTTCAGCAGAATCATGAACATTAATGTCAGGATCAACAACCACAATCCATTTAGGTCTTACATTACTGGACATTGCTGATAAAATCACGTGCCGAGCCTCATTGGCATATCTTTGCTTCATTGCGATTACAGCATACAACTGAACTCCACCAGATGGAGTTACCGCCACATCAGTAATAGTAGGGAATTGTTTTTTCATCGCATTATAGAACGATGCTTCTAAAGGAATGTTTTTTAAAATATGGTTTTCCGTAACAGGCTTTCCTGTAAGAAGCACCTGAAAATAGGGATCTTTACGATGAGTTATAGCTTTTACCCTTGCGATAGGTCTTTCGCTGGCAGGCGTCATATATCCAGTATATTCACCCAAAGGACCCTCACTGACCTCAGTTTCAAAATCAATCTCCAATTCAAAAACAAATTCTGCTGTAGCAGGAACCTCAACGTCAATAGTCCTGCATTTTACCAGTTCTACCGGTTGTCCCCGGAGGGCCCCAGCTAAACTCCAATCATCCGTAGTATCAGGGACATTCTGGACCTGACAGGTATATGCAAGGACAGGATCAGTCCCAACAACCAATGCCATCTCAAATTTTTTCATACCTAAAGCTTTTGCTTTATTACAGTTTTTCCCAAGTCTGTGAAACGGCTGCGCCATAAAGCCAAAATAATCTTTACCTATAGCTTGAAACCTGTAATGTCCAAGATCAGCAATTCCAGTTTCAGGATCTTTGGAAATACTGATACCAGCAGTTAAATATGGCCCTCCATCCAACTCAGAAAATTTCGGAATAGGAAATTTTCCAAGATCAACATCTTCACCTTCAATAATAATCTCCTGACACGGAGCGCTTTTTACCATAACAGGTGCTATTGGTCTGTCAATTGTTTCTGCAAACCAGGAAAGTACCGTATTATTTTGTGCATTCAAAGCTCTCAATGCTTTTTTTCTATTACCAAAAACTCCTCCTACTGCTGGATAATCAGTACCGTTATTCCTGAAAATAATTACCGGTCCATTATTTGCATAGCTTTTTTTCAAGGCCTTGCCCATTTCTAAATTAACGTCAACATACCGATCTACCTCAATCAAATCATTTTCCTTGCGGCAGCTCTCCAAAAAATCTCTTAAATCATAAAATGCCATTATAAACTCAACTCCTTTCAATCATCAAATAATAAACAGGGACATTACACAAATAATAAACAACTGTATTAATTGCCATTTAAAAGCCAGATTAAACATATCGCTATCTCTATTGGTAATATTCGCTAAAGAAGACGTAAATTGCAGCAATGATGGCTTCAACGGATTTGCCGGCCCCATCGTAATCATCGCAGCCAGTCCGACTAAAACAGAAGCATTCACATGCAACATTTCAGAAGATGCCATCTGCATTTTCGAAAACATCGCACAAGCCGGTATGCCCTGTCCAAAAGCCATCCCTGCCAAAAAACCCAATCCAGACAACAACAGACCATAAACCGAACTGCCCCATTGCGTCATATGGCGTGCAAGTAATGTAATCTGTCCTGTATCCAGCATAAGATTTACCATTGCCCCTCCTAAAAATAAGGTGATCAACGAGGGCAGTCCTCTTTTAGAAGCAATAATAAAATCTGCTGTAAAGGTACTGGTTTTCTTTATCGCAAAAACATAACACAGTAAAGCCGTAATCAAAATATATGTACCAGGAGTATTGATCAAATTAATACTGACAGGTGCATATCCCCATAACGACAATTTAAATGCAGTTTTAGCCATAATAGCTTTCAACGGATAAGAAAATATTATTACGATAATAGAACCAACGATCAATGGTAAGAAAGCTTTAAACGCTAACTTTTTAGAAATAATCTCCTTATCATTGGAAGTATTGCTGTAAGTCGCACCTTTTTTACTGTACAGCCATAAAAATAAAAAACTTAATGTTGCCGCAGCAATCAAAGTCAAAATATATAATCGAGGAAATATCTGAGTAAACAGAATAACAGCAGACATATTTGCTGCTATAGTTAAACAGGCTATATTGCGGTTATCACTGTTTTTTAAATCAAAATCAAGAATCTTAAAAAAACCTACTACAGAAACAATTATCATCGGCAGTGTCAATAAACCCATAGTCTGGACGATTCCTTCAATAGGTAATTTTGTAACGCTGCTGGCAATTGTAGCAGCAATAAACAAACTTACGAACGCTATACTCCAGGAAAAATAAACCAAATAGCCAACAGCCGCACGAAAACCGTCAATACCCTGTCTGACCAGTCCTGGTATAGTAACAGGGTAAGTGGCAAACCCATTGAAGGCTCCTAAATAACCTCCTACTACTGAACATAATGTCACAGCTTTTCCCGTTTTACTTGGCAAAACCTGATCTAAGGTATTCAACAGCATATTCAAAGCACCTGTACTTCTAAAACATTGTCCAAAAATCTGTCCCGTCCACAAAACAAGAAATCCATTCCAAATGGTTATATTCCCCCATACAGACGCGGTCAACGTTTTTTGTACTGGCATATGAAAAAATACAACAACTGCAAAGATTTCCAAAAGCCATACATAAAGGCTCAAACGTAAAGCATTCATCTTAAAAACTAAAAAGCCCAGCAGTAAAATAACAAATGGTAGTAATGCTACTATAGTTTGCAAAAACTCATTATCCATATAAAGAACCTCCTTCCATTTTGCTTATATTAACTGTCCTCCTTTCTGATTTCAGTATAATCAATTGTTTATAAAAATTCTGTCATTAACATTACATACTGTTTGTAGCCTATGCTACAAATTTATTATCTGCTCCAAAACATATAGAATTATATTTTTCTCAATGTTATAGTTAATATAAGGACAGAAAGGAGGCGATTCTTATGAAAAAATTCCAATCTACCTGTCAAAATTGTACCAATAAGTTTTGTACAAAGCTTTCTACCGAAGTCAGAGAGGAAATATTCAAAAACAGAATATGGTTTAATTTAAATGCCAAAGAAGAACAACTCTTTTATTTTAATAATAAACAGATTCTTATCATCGAATCAGGCAGTTTCATGACAATTCGTCAAAATAATCAAGGTAAACAAATTGGTGTTGATATTTTAAGGCCCGGCGATTTGTTAGGAATTTTAAACTTTAACGCAGAATCTCCTCAAGATCATATTTTAATCCTGCCATTGACAGATGTTTCAGGCTGTCTGGTTTCAAAAACTATTTTTGATACTTTAATCCAAAAACATTTGTCTCTCAACATAATCATTATCCATCATTTATCTTCCCGTTTTTACCGTATCATCAATCATTTGACCAATCTCGTTTTTGATACCAGTAAAGAACGTATTGAATATTCGTTAAAACTGGCGCACCACAACTTAGGCAATTTTTATCTGACACACGAACAGATTGCTTTATTATCAGGTTTAAACAGGGTCACCGTTTCCAAAACTATTAAAGATGTCAGCTATGACTTTGATAAATGATGACAAAGTTGCTTTTAATATAACTATGTCAATAATCAGCTTTATTAAAACAACCCCAGAACCTTCACAGTTGCAATGGTTCTGGGGTTGTGCTATAATATTTTAGTAATCATGCGGGTGTAGCTCAGTGGTAGAGCAGCGGCTTCCCAAGCCGCGTGTCGCGAGTTCGAATCTCGTCTCCCGCTCCATAAAATATTTTGCCGCAGAACTTAGTTCTGCGGCTTTTTTATTTCTTTGAGTACACTTATAATTTTTCTAAATAAAAAATAAGCTTACCATTACAGCAAACTTTTACTCTGTCACTGATATCTGGAATTTACGATCTTCAAATTTATTACAGAATAAAGCTCGTCCTGATTCCAAATTTTTATTTTACCTTCCTGCACATTTCTTCTATAAATATTTTTTGAAGGTACAGCGATTTCTAAATTTATTGGCACTGTATTTTTACTGCGTTTTACTAAAACATCTTCAGATTTTAACTTTTTCCAAATCCCTTTTTTAGAGCCTTGTGAAATTATAGCATCCACGCCTTCTGTTTCACAACGCAGTTTCAAGGTATCGTCCTCCGTCTGACAACGCAAAGCAACGGAAAAAACATTCGGCTCCAGCCAGTATTTAAGCAGACCCATTTTCCCTACGTCAACAGTATATTCAACACTTTTATTTTTATTCAAAACTATTTTTTTAAAGCTCCTGTCGCCTTCATTCTGCATTTTGAAACTGCTGAGTAAGATCATTACCATAACAGCAGCCAACACCAGAAGTATTTTTTCCCAAGCTGTTTATTCATACCTGGCCCGCCTTTTTTCAGCTATCTTCTTAGAAAAAATTTTAACAGATAAAATAACGACAGCCGCCGCTCCCGGCAAACAGCTTAACTGGCAGCTGCCACAAATACCGGTGCAGCCAAAGGTGCTGCCCCAAGAAGAAATCGGTATACCCATAGCTGCACAAAAAGTAATTACTTTATTCCTCATCATCTTTCCTCCCGTATCTGATCGCCTTTTCCGGACATTTACTGATACAGACCCCACACAGGATACAATTATGTACGCAATTCACAGCTTTCCGCTCTTCTATCACCATCGCTTCCATAGGACAGGCAAGGCTGCAGCTTTTACAGCCAATACATTTTTGGCGGTCTATAATCAACCGATAAACGAATGGCAGCCTGCTGCTGAAAGAATACAACAAATTCTGTACCGCTCCTACAGGGCACAAAAAATTGCAAAATCCGCGGCCGCCTTTAGTAAAGATACCAAACAGACCTGCCCACAAAAACAACGTCAGAATCATACTGGAGCTCAAAGAAATAAAATACCCAAAAACGAAATAGTTAACAAACAAATCAAATAGAAAGAAATTGCAATATGCACATGCCAGCAGACTATCAAAAAATGGCAATATCACAAACCCGGCCAGCATGCCATAACGAAACGGAACGATCTCGGTATAAGTACGCCAGCTTATCTGCAGCCTTGATGGTATGACTTTGCTTAAATACTCGGTAAAAGCTCCGGCAGGACATAATCTGCCGCAAAATACAGGACCAAAAAACAAAGTAACTATCAGCAAGATCACGATACAAGCAATAAAAGGAAGCGACATCAGCAGCAACTTTCCATCCAGTAAATGCTCTGTCTGAATGCGAAAACAAAGGCTATGAATGGTCAGCTGCTGCCACTTGCCCGTAAAAGCAAAAAATATTATTTTTTGAAATAGCGCAAAAGGAGCATAGAATAAAATAAAACCTAAAAAATATCCCAAAAGCCGCTGATATTTAAACCCCATTTTTATCTCCACTTCCATGAATTTTCAGGACAGGGAAAATCCCTGCCCTGATTTTATTTACTTAAAAGCTATAACGCAGGCCTACGTTATATGTCCTGCCGGAAGTTGCTTCGCTGGCATAAAATTCTTTATCAAACAGGTTGTTAATACCGAATTGTAAAATCGTATCTTTAGCAATTTCATAATTAAAGGCAGTATTAACGATAAAATACGCGTCTTCCGCCCCATACTCTCCTGTCACATCATCAGGAGCCTGACGAGCGCTCACATACTGACAATCCAGTATAGCGTTGAACTTATCCTTATTATAATTGACGCCGGCATGCAGCAGATGTTTAGGAATGCCATAGTCTGCGCTGTCAGCATCTTTCAGGTTAGTTCCCGCCACCGCATTTTGTTTCACTTTCCCCTGCTGCCATGCATAATTAAAATATGTGCCCCAGTTATCGTTAAATTTATGGTCGACCGTAAATTCTACACCGCGGCGTTTTTCCGTACCGTAGTTTTCATATTTTTTATATTCTGCTGTTGTTGTTCCAGGCTGATAATGGGTCGTATAAAGGATTTTATCATCTGTTTTCACCTGATATAAAGAGATCCCCAGATTAGTCTGCCGCGACAATTTCTTCTTCATGCCAATCTCAAAAGTATTTGAGGTCTCCGGATCAAGATCAGGATTAGCCACTACACCGCCCATACTGCCACCGCCGTCACGATAGACCTGATACAAAGGCGGCGGATTAAAAGAATGTCCATAAGAAACATAGTAATTAGTCTTTTCATCAGCTTTATAATCAAATGCTATTTTCGGGCTGAATTCACTATAACTGACTTCATCATAGTCCAAAGAACGTGTTAAAGCACCGGTATTTTTATCATAATATCTGCTTTTACCGTCCATTTTTGTAAAATGATCATAACGTACGCCTAAATACATCGTCATCGGATCGCTGATCTGATATTCATCCTGCACAAATAAAGCTATGTTCCGCGCTTTACCGCCATGGTTTTCATAAACACCGTTATCGCCAAGTCCGCTGATAACAGAATCATGATCGCGCCAGTTGCTAAGATATTTACGCAGCTGATCAAAGCTCTCCTGTTTAAAACTGCCTCCTACTAGAATAGAATGTTTGCCTACATTATCCCACGCTTTTTGTACATCAAAATTATAGGTTTCACCGGGATAGAAAGAATCAGTACCGGCACCGTTCCAGTCTATAGATTTTGGACTGCTGGAACTGCTATAGCCATTACTTTTCATATCCAGGTACCCAAAGTTGGCACTGAATTTATTTTTATTGTCATTATATGACAATGTATGTAAATCGGATTCTTTCCGCCCGTCATAACCAAGATATGTTCCAATGCTTGGCTTCACTATCTGTCCATTACCAACATCAACACTGCCACTAAATACGGGCTTACCGTCTTTATAAATTGTCGTCCACGGATTTTGGTAGCGATACTCACTTTCCGTATGGATAAAAGTATATTTTAAAGATCTGTCTTCATCAAAATCATATTTCACATTAGCGGAAATGTTTTCATTTTCCCAAACCTTTTCTCCGCGTCCGCCTAAAACATATTTGCCGTTACTGAGCTGCGGCAATTCGTGGTCAGGCTTAATCCCTCCACTGCCTTTGGAAGCGCTACCAGTATAATAATAACCCCTATATCCATCTGATTTTCTGTTTTCATAACCTACGCCGAAAGATAATTTTTTATTCACTCTTGCATCTGCGTATAAAGCTTTTTTCCAGGTATTATTACTGCCATAGCTGACTACAGCATTTACACTGGCTCCTTTTTTTCAGGATTATCCTTAGTGATAATATTGACAACCGCGCCCACAGCCCTACCGCCATATAAAGAAGAGCCTGCTCCCCTTACAACTTCAATTCTGGCTATTTTTTCCACAGGTACCATTTCCCATTCCATACCGTTATTATAAGTAGTATTCATCGGAAGCCCATCCAGCAAAACCAAAATATCACTGGAGCTGAAGCCCCTGATCTGAATCCCTCCCTGTGCTGCTTGGTTCATATAGACGCCCGGCAGAGTCTGCAGAGCTTCAGGTACAGAATTAATATTTCTTTCTTCTATATCCTGTGAGGTGACAACACTGACGCTGGAAGGTACCTCCTGTAGTTCTTTCATAGTTCTGGTTGCTGTAACAACCATCTGATCCAGATTAAATTGCTGCAGCCCCTCTTCGGCGTATACTACTGTGCCCCCCCAAATGACATTGCCAGTTATAAGTACTGTCATCAGTATACTTTTACCCATACCCTTTTTCAACATACTCAACTCCCTTTCCTATTTTTTGTATATTACTAAAATATTTTATGCATTAACCTAATAGATATATGCATAATAACTTTTATTAGAATCAGAAAATACCCTGTGCATAAGACGCACAGGGTATTAAATAGCTAGATAAAAGCTGTTCCATTACCAAACTGTCTCACGCAGCAGTAAATTAATCATCAGGCAGTTCTTCTGACTCAAGTTCATCGCTCCTCCAAGCCTTCCCGGATAACTCCAGTGACATAAATATGGATTTGCTCACTTTTACAGCGACGGGATCGTGTGGGCTTTACACCCAGCTTCTCTATTAAGACCTGCGTCACCTGATAACATCATTATTCACTTTTTATATTTTATGATATTATATTCTATTTTATATTAATAATTATATGTTATAATATCATATATGATATATTACTATGTATAGCTACTAGACAGTCAATAGGGAGATAATTATTTTATGAAAGAACCAATTGATAATTATTTTACAACAGGTGAGTTAGCCAAGCTTTGCAAAATACCTCGAAAAACTTTGCTTTATTACGACAGTTTAGGTCTTATAACGCCTGAAGTTATTGAAGAAAATGGTTATCGTTATTACAAACGCACTCAATTATTTGCACTAGAATTGATTTTGACGATGCGTAAACTGGATATTCCTTTAGCAGAAATCAAAACTTATTTATCTAACAAATCCTATACTAATTACAGAAATATTATGTCTGATCGTGAAATATTTCTTGAAAAATTACTCAAAAAGATAATTAAAACAAAAAATGAACTGCATCATTCCCTCCTTATTCTTAACCAATTGGAAAACATTAAATTTAATGATGTACTAACAGTTCGAACAGACAATGAATTTTTATATTTAAGTAAACCAGTCTCTCCCAAAATGAACTTTAAAGACAGAACAAAAATATCCGCCAGTCTGTTTATAAATCTTGCTGAACATATTCCCCTTAACAATCATACTTTTGGTTATGTTGTAGATAAAAATTCACTTTTAGATCAAAAAAACCTCGTCATATCAAATATTATTTCTGTCCTGTTTTCACTAAAACCGATTATCCGAAATGTTCCATAAAATCAAAAGGAACTTACCTTACCCTTTATTTCAAAGGTATCTACATGAACAATTATGACAAGTATATCAACACTCTGTCAGAATACTGCAAGCATAATATGCTCGTTCCTATATCCGATATTTATATCACATCAATAAAAAACTTTTGGCTTACTGATGAAATCAGCGAATATATTTACAAAATAGAAGTACAAATAAAATAAACCGTTTTCTAATCTAGAAAACGGTTTATTTTATTACTTGTGAAAATATAATTTCTCTAATATTACCAGATATTTTTCTATTTAGATACTTCTTAAAAATACCCCCTATACGATTTGCATTGTTGCAAACGAAATGTTATAATGATGCGATTTTTTGCAAGGAGGTAAAAAAATGTCTATTGGAATCATCGTCAATTCAGCCTGCGTACTTATCGGCGGCCTGCTCGGCAGTTTTTTCGGAAGACTGCTGCCAGTCAAAATGCGTGAATCGCTTTATGGGTTATTCGGTTACTGCTCCATCATCATCGGCATCATTCTGCTGCAAAATATAAAATCTATGCCGGCAGTTACATTAGCTCTGATCTTGGGTACTATCATCGGCGAAGCACTTCGAATCGAAGACCAGATCAATTTCGCTTCGCTTAGGCTTAAAACACTTATCGAACGTATCACCAATACTGCGGCAGCAGATAATGATGCTTATATCAGCCGTTTCGTCGGCCTGCTGATGCTGTTCTGTACCGGCAGTACAGGAATTCTCGGCGCGATTGGTGAAGGCGTAAATGGCGACAGCACTGTTCTTTTAACAAAATCTGTTATGGACATTTTTGCAGCATTTGCTTTTGCTGCTCATATGGGTCCTATGATCGCCTGTATCGCAATCCCCCAGTTTCTTTTTTTCAGCATCCTCGCCGGCTTCATCATGCCGCTTACAGATCCTCTGATGATTGGTGATTTTATGGCCTGCGGTGGCATTTTAGCTATTATTACCGGCTTTCGTATCTGTGAATTGAAAGACTTCCGTGTCGCCAATACGCTGCCGGCTTTATTTATCGTAATGCCGCTCAGTTATCTTTGGCGCACTTATTGCTGAACAGTTAACACTAAAAAAACAGGCCCTGCATACAGGGCCTGTTTTTATTCCATGATACCTGAATCCTCAATAATAATCCAGCTCACGCTCAAAAATAACGCCGGTGGCAGGATTAAACTTTAATTCCCCCTTAAATTTAAGGGTAGTAAATTCGGCTTCATAGTAGGAATTATTGCCTTCTTTGTCCATAGTTACAACAATATTGCGGGCATCCGGGTATTCAGCCATAACAAAGCGCTCGATATCTGCCGGAGTTTTGTTGATAATAGTGCTGCCTTTGACAAATGTTGCACCCTTGACT
>Ga0192261_1160_pt1 | contig 11356 bp, 10 predicted proteins | sample Koala_Koa23_G3_FD_131283 | JGI IMG/M metagenome (GOLD analysis project Ga0192261, IMG submission 131283) | Enriched cells from koala feces incubated with labeled cellulose particles, San Francisco Zoo, California, United States - Koala_Koa2-3_G3 ... | reverse complement strand
GAGATCTTCATTGCTTTTGGCCGTGACACTGACTGCTTTCATGTCGATCACACGGATACCGCCGTCTTCGTAATATTTCTGTTTGGCCAGGTTCAGATATTCGTCAGGGACGGGGGATAGCATTTGACTGAAGTGCGATTGGGGGAAAAACGTCTTGACGGCAGGGAAAAGGTCTTCATCGATTTTTAACGTAATCCCTCGATCCCAATTCTTGGCATTCGTAGCTTGGAGAAAGAGGGTGGTGCTATCCTGAAAATACAATCCGGAAAGGGAGAAATGTTCTTGAGGGTCGAGCTCGATGACATCGGCGTAATTTTGTTCCGGAATCACCAGGGTGAGAATCGGTTTTTTAAGAGCTCTCCCAAATAGACCCGTGATAGTTCCGGAGATGCTTTGGCTCCATTCGAGGGGGTATTGAATCGGGAAATGCTTCTCCTGTAATCTGTCCATTACGGAATAACGGGTCCAGCCTTGGGTCATCATCAGGAGATCCAGGTGATACTGTCGGATTTTGTCATTATCCAGGAAGTAGTACCCGGGATCTTCGATATAACCTTTGAGATCGGAGGTTAACAACAGGTCGGATAGGATATTGCCGGACAGAGAGTCCTGATGGATGATATTGCGGTCGGTGACGGAAACGGCGAAATTGCCTTCCAGCGGGAAGTCATCGATATCAGAAATCGAGAGTTCTGCTTCCACCCATTGACGTCGGGCATAATTTTCTTTGTCGGTTGTCAGCAGGTATTGCTGGGTTGTTTGTTGAGGAATGAATACCATTCGCTCACAAATCGTCTGTTGGTGGACGGTATCGACCAATGCCAGAACGGCAATGCCGGGTTGGAGTAGGGATAACGGAATGGTTTTGGTGATCTGGTAGCTTAGATTGCTGTCTCGGGTGATGATTCGATCGCGGTTGAGAATCACTAATTGCCAGCCTGTCAGGTCAAGATTTTCGGAGATGCGGATGCCGCAGAGTAAGGATGATCCGTTGGATACGGCTTCCAGCGCAGCACCGAATGGTTCAACAGGGGGAAGTTCGACCCGTAGCGAGTCGCCTAATGTGTTGATGATTTCGGCAAAATAGCGTTCGCCTTGTTTCGGTTCCAGGTAGAAGCTGCCCATGCCTTTATGGGACGATGCGAATGAAACGATCTCTTCCTGTCGTTCATTAACGATTTTTCCTTGCACATGGATGCCCAGGCCATGACTCCCGATCGCTTTAAAGGCGACTGCTTGACGTCCCAAAGGTAATAAGTGACCGCTTTCCGGGAAAAACTGCACATCGAATTCTCTCGAAAAAGCGGGCAGGAAAATCGTTTTCTGAAATTGCAGATTGTTGTCGTTGATTGTCAGTTGAATCGTATTGCTGATTGTGTCCTTTTCAGGGGGAAGGAAACGTATGCGAAGCCGGCCTTCATCATCGGTACGTGCATTGTTTTTCCGGGTTTGGCCATTGGTGCAGATGGAGTAGCTGAGCCTTTGTTGCACAATAGGATACTGATTCATGTTGGTGAATAGGATCGATGCGGTGATGTACCCGTCTTCGTCGAGGCTATAACTGACATGGGTCAGCACATGGTCATCAATCGTATTGCCGATCGCAATATATTTCTTGAAGAAGAAATCTTCTCCGGTGTTTCTCATCCATTGGGTGTAGGCCCGTAACAGGTAGTTGCCCGGAGGGAGATGGGGGGCTAAAGCCAAACAGTTATGAAATCCGCTTTCCTCATTGATGACTTTGGCGCGATAAACAACCGTATCCCGTTGGTCGATCAGTTCGACATAGATGTATTGGCTGGCGTTTAGGGGAAGAAGGGAGGCTGCATCGACCAGAAATCCCCGGAACCAGAGGGTGTCTCCGGCGCTGTAATAAGGTTTGTCTGTTTGCAGATAAAGTTTTTCTCGAATGTTTTGGCTGTAAAAGGCATTCAGGTTTTTTTGAATGCTTGATGTTGCTTCAGTGGAATTCTCCGAAGAAGGAGGGGTTGGGGATTTTTGGATAAAGGGTGATGCCATGAGGCTGGAGGCCGATAGCAAAGCGGTCCATAAAAGGAGATTGAGGGTTAGATGTGTTTTCATGGCGGATTGTTTTGGGCGTTCGTTTATTATGTATTTGGCCTGAGAGATGGTCGTTTATACATTTTTAATGAATATAGTAAAAAAAACGGGTAAATCAAAGGAAGGAGATGAAAATCTAACAAAATGGATGAAGGTTTGCCGTCATCGTTCTCGGAGCCGATGCCCGGAAAGGGACGGGATATAACGAGGTAGGGTAGAGAAGAGAAAGAACTAAATTTCAGCTTTGAGCGGGTTGATGATGAAAAAATAATGAAAATTTTTCTTTTCCGGGAATAATACGTATCTTTGCAGGCCCATTATAGTGGGATAAGGATCACAATTTATCAAGTATTAACCTTTTAAACTTACAACAGTGGAGTCATTAAGCTACAAGACAATTTCCGCTAACGCAGCCACGGTTACCAAAGAATGGGTGGTGATCGATGCTACCGATGCGGCATTGGGACGTCTTGCCTCTCAGACTGCGAAAATCCTGCGAGGTAAGCACAAGCCGAGCTACACCCCTCATGTTGATTGCGGTGACAACGTCATCATTATCAATGCTGACAAGGTGAAGCTGACAGGCAAAAAGCTGACGGACAAAGTGTACACCCGTCACACGGGCTATCCCGGTGGACAACGTTTCGCTACCCCGGCCGATTATCTTCGTAAGAAGCCCGAATTCATCATTGAAAAAGCGGTCAAAGGTATGTTGCCGCGTACGCGTCTGGGCGCAGCCGTTCTGAAAAACCTGAAGGTATATGCCGGTGCCGAACATCCGCATGCTGCCCAATCGCCCAAAACAATCAAATTAAACGAGATTAAGTAATGAGTATGGAAGTGGTAAACACCATTGGACGTAGAAAAGCAGCTGTAGCTCGCGTTTACGTGAAAGCCGGTAAAGGGAACATTACAATCAACCAACGCCCCCTGGCTACTTACTTCCCGTTGGAAATCTTCCAGTATGTGGTAAAACAACCTCTGTTGGTTACCTCGACGGAAGAAGCCTACGACATCACCATCAACCTGGATGGTGGCGGGATCAAAGGTCAAGCCGAAGCCGCTCGTTTGGGTATCGCCCGTGCTCTTTGCGAAATCGACGCCGAAATGCGTCCGATTCTCAAAAAGAACGGTTTCCTGACGCGCGATCCGCGTGAAGTTGAACGTAAGAAACCCGGTCAGCCCGGAGCACGTCGCAAGTTCCAGTTCAGCAAACGTTAGGATTTTTTGCGTCCTTGCACGAAGCGGGAACAAATCGCTGGAGACCACATTCTGGTTGTGCTACTTCGGGATTGCCCCTTCGCGGAAAACCTCGGGGATTGTCTGCGACACTACCGCCGGGGTTGATGTAAAGAGAATGAAAACAGATTAACAAAACAGTCACACAATGCCTAGAACTGATTTTAATCAATTGTTGGAGGCCGGGGTTCACTTCGGTCACCTGAAAAGAAAATGGAATCCCAAAATGGCTCCTTATATTTTCATGGAGAAAAACGGGATCCACATCATCGACCTGCACAAAACCGTACGCAAGATCGATGAAGCTGCCGCAGCCCTCAAACAGATCGCCAAAAGCGGTCGTCGTATCCTGTTCGTCGCTACGAAGAAACAGGCCAAGGACGTGGTAGCTGAAACCGTTGCCGCCGTAGGGATGCCTTACGTGACCGAACGTTGGCCGGGCGGTATGCTTACCAACTTCCCCACCATACGGAAAGCCGTCAAGAAAATGTCGATGATCGACAAAATGACTACCGACGGGACTGCCGACAACTTCTCGAAAAGAGAAAAATTGCAGCTGAGTCGTCAGCGCGCCAAACTGGAAAAGAACTTGGGTTCGATCGCCGATCTGACCCGTCTGCCCGCTGCTTTGTTCGTAGTGGACGTTCAGAAAGAAGCCAATGCGGTGAAAGAGGCTAAACGCCTCAATATTCCCGTCTTTGCCATGGTTGATACTTGCTGTGATCCGACAGATATCGATTATGTGATTCCGGCAAATGACGATGCTACCAAATCAGTAGCCGTTGTATTGGAAGCCGTGACCGCCGCTATTTCGGAAGGTCTGGCCGAACGTAAACTCGAAAAAGAAAAAGAAGCTGCTGAAGCTCCTGCCAAGGAAGAAAAAGCCGCTAAACCTCGTGTGAAAAAGGCTGTGAAAGCCGATTCAGCCAAGGCTGAAGAAGTTGCTGCCGAAGCTCCCGTAGCTGAAGCCGCTCCGGCCGCTGAACCGGCTGCCGAAACCGAACCGGCCGCTGCCGAATAATCAGAATTCAAGAAAAAGGAGGATCTAATTATGGATATCAAAGCAGCTGATGTAGCCAAACTCCGTGCCATGACAGGAGCTGGTATGATGGACTGTAAGAAAGCGCTGGTAGAAGCCAATGGCGACTTCTCTCGTGCTCAGGATATTATTCGCGAAAAAGGGAAACTGGTGGCCGCTAAACGGGCTGACCGTACCGCTACCGAAGGGGTGGTCGTTTCCAAAATCGTAGGTCAGAAAGGGTATATGATCTGCCTGGCATGCGAAACTGACTTCGTGGCTAAGAATGCCGAATTTGTCAATTCGGCCAAAGAAATCCTGGACATCGCCGTAGAAGCTGATGCCGCTGACATCGACGCGCTGAAAGCCTATGTTTCGGGCGGTAAAACCGTTGCCGAAATCGTTACCGAAAAATCGGGTCAGACCGGTGAAAAGGTTGAATTGGCTTATTACGGAAAGATCGAAGCCCCGAAATGCGTTACCTACATTCACATGAACAACAAACTGGGTACGCTGATCGGTTTCAACAAGGATATCGATGCTGAAGTGGCCAAAGACGTAGCCATGCAGGCTGCCGCTATGGCTCCTATCTCGATCGATAAGGACGACTGCGATCCCAAAGTGGTAGAACACGAACGGATGATCGGTCGCGAACAGGCTCGTCAGGAAGGCAAACCCGAAGCGATGTTGGATAAGATTGCCGACGGTAAAGTCAATAAGTTCCTGAACGAAAATACCTTGTTGAACCAGGCTTTGGTGAAGAACAACAAGATGACGGTTCGTGCTTACATCCAGAGCGCCGACAAGGAAGCCACGGTTGTAGCTTACAAACGTTTCTCGTTGAACGACTAATTCGAACGGCTTCGGCCGTACAGATAAAACGGACCTTTCTCGGGAATTCCGTTAATCGTACAGAAGCACTCGTATAAACGCACGGAAGTGTGTTAGAAAAGTTGCTTCGGAGATGCGAAAGTGGCTTAGCCACGCATGAAAAAACAAAGTTCGGAAAGAGTTTGCGTTACAGCAGTTCTTTCCGAACTTTATTTTTACGAGACTTTGTATTTTACAACGTTCGAAAGACCGATTATCCGGGGAATTTTGGCATAATGCCACAAACCTTTGATTCTTCTGTGCCTGCAGAAACGACAAGCCGGACAGGACGAAAAAGATCCCATTCTGAGAGGTATGATCATTGATTCTCCGTTCTGTCGTATATGATACGTTTGGGGAAAGAGGAATTTCAGAGCCGATCTTTAAGAATTCTATCATTTGTTAAAGGGGACATATATCTCTCATGGAGTATAGCGTTCGTGGATAACATTGGAATTGATAAGGGTGTTTTCTCCGGAAGTTTTTTTGCCTCAGAGTAGAAAATCCATTGTTGCATGGGGCATAAAAATAAAGTATCCCCGAATTTTCGGGGATACTTCTTGAATGCCTCCTTATCTTAATTCTAAGATTTGATTATGAAAAGGGTGAATCATCAATAAGGAAGCACTTTATCAAGATCGATGACTAATTGTTCAGATTTGTTTTTCAGTTCGTTTTTAAGCGCAGCTTTAACTGCTTTCAGGGTTTTCGCATAATCGGCTTTCAGTGTAACCTGCACTTCGTATTGACCATTTTGGCCTTCACGATAAATTTCCAAAACAGGTACTACACCCTGCAATTGGGCAGAGACAATCGTTTTGCTCCCAGATACCAATTCATCCACCAATTCAGTGTCATTGTCACCCAAATCGGTCGAAGCAACCTGACTGGTAATTTTCTGTGCGATTGCCGAATTGACTTGTTGAGCGATTTCGCCACGAGCGCGCGTATCAGCTATCTGTTTGGCCGCCGAATAATTGCCGCCTAAAGCCTTGTGTGTTCCAATGAAATAGAGCTGTTCACCCGTTTCGTCATCTGTATCCAATTCTGCAAAACGGGCATTCTGCATCTGTTTTTCAATCGGCAATTTACCTGGCATTACCTTCCATCCATCCTTTTCTAACTGCTTGGCATCTTTGCGACAATCTTTCTCTACTTTAGCCCGCAGTTCTTTCTTTAATTCTTTGCTCGACTGTTGTGCCATGGTAGGGGCTACAACTACAAGTAGACTCAACAGAGTCCATGCAAACAAATGTAATTTCATAGCTATTTATGGTTAGTTCTGATTACCAATTCGACTGAAATGTGAGATTAAACGGAGTTGAGAACGCAATGGAATCCTGCCCGTAATAACCACGTAAAGTACCACGCAGCATTTGTAATCTGTTGTCGTGGCCAGAGGTGTAAACAACAGGGTTTACATAATCTAATTGCAACAAATGTGTCGATTCTCCCGCATACGAAAGTTCCAACCCATCCAGGACAACTGCGCCTAATACGCCAGGAATATTGAGTACCAAGCCCGTTATAAGGCATTGATCACAATGCGTAGTTTCGATCTCCATTCTAATATGAATCTCCTGAAGTGTATCCGCCTGACCTTTTGTGGCCGTTAGATAGGCTGTGCCAACAGGTCGGATTTTTACACTAAGATCCTGTTTCTTAAAATAGATTGTATGCAAGACCGATTTGCTGCCAAATCGGAAAGTCAATCGAATTTCACCTGGAACATTCTCTTCACAAAATTCTGTGCTATAAGTTACTCTGCATCCGGAATCTTCCATTCGGCAGGCAATTTGATTTGCACAGTCCGATTTGATTGTCGGTTGTTGAGAAACCTTTATCGGGCGTCTATTCAAACGAAAGACTAGAAATGCCTCTTCGTTTTTCTCTTCAGCAGTTTCAATGACAATCTGATCATACAATTTCCGATAGTTCGCTTGTAAAGAGATCGCAGCCTGTTTGCGCACATCATCAAAGAAATAGGTAATCAGAGGTTTGAGACTTTCGATAGCTCGATCAATCTGTTCCAGTGAAGTGATCGAATCGATCCCTTTCTCCAAAGCATTGTATTGAGCCACCATTTCCCGGTCACGTACTTCAAAATCTCGGGTCATCTTTTTTAATTCGATACGAGGGAAAGGATATTTAATGGCATACAGATAGGTTACTTTTTTCGTTGCCTTATCCATACGTTTTTCCCAATAAAAATCAGCTATTTTAGAGACCGAAATTCCTCGTATGAATGGAATATTTGCCGACTGTGTTTTCAGCACGGAAGTAAACTGATCCGTAAAATCGTTCACTCCACTATAACCTGTACTTTGTGTGATTCGACTTTCAGTCCCGAACTGTACATTTTGAGCCACTGACTCTATGATTTTAGAACGCACATTGTCAAGACATTGATTACGAGCAGCATCTAAATCATCTGCAATTGCTGATGTAATTACAAACTCCTCTTGCGTCCCATTCAGCCATACGGGAGCTTTGGATGCACTACGATCCAACACTTTGATCGGTTGTGCTGCCTCTGCCATGCTATAAAGTAAGCATGACAAGAAAACAACCGTCAATAAACGGATATATTTTATCATTTTTAACATGACTGTTACTGTTTGCTTTTAACAATCGAATAGAGGCACAAGATCCAAATGACCAATAATATTACAGAGACTGCTAAATACCATTGATGATTCCATCCTGCCCAAGCGGATACACAACCCCAAATTACACTGATTACCAAAGCTACCCAGGAAAGTAGGATACAGAAAACAGAGGAGCGAGGGTACTCTTTCCACGAAACTCCGCCCAGCCCTACTGATAAAAAGGCCAAGGTCAGCACTCCTTCACTCACTGCATAGATCCACGATTCGGAACCCATATAAAATAGCCAAACGGTCACCGCACATAACAAGACGGCACAAACCATTAAAACAGGATTCAATTTCATCATTTAATATCTATTTTTCGGGCATGGGAGGAGGGACACATTGCAGATCAGGAGCAATATCCTCGATCTCTACAGCATGCATCCATGCGGTCATACCCGGCTTCCACATATAAGTTTCTGCGGTAATTCGTCCTTCGCGGATAAAAGAGAGAATTTGACTCAATGTGAACGGTCCTTGTTGACGTCCATCCATAATGGCATGGATATACGCCTGTGTGGAAATTTGTCCGGGAGCGAAAGTGGGATCGCCCAACGGAGTATTAGCATGTTCTATCTGAGCCATAGAATGTTCCATCATGTTTCCCATGGCGCGGGCGAACACCGTGGCCATGGAAAGTCCCATGGAAAGTTCCATCAAATCATGTATCGAATCATCTTTCATATCTTTCGCTTTACAGTTTAACGATTCATACCCGGTACTGGAGGTGGAGGAGGAACGGTTGCAAATAGGGAGGATAACTCCGGTAATTCGGATGCCGGTTGCCATTGGGCCATCCCTGCTTTCCAAACATAACTACTGCTATTGATCTCCTTCCGTTGTACCATCTGATGCAATTGAGCCAATGTATAAGGCCCTTTCTGAACGCCGTCAATAAACAAATGGTATTGTGCCATGGCCTCCTGAGGGGGCAGTGGGGGTTGTGGTTGATTCAGCCCCTGCATCATTCCTGTCATCATATTGGCCATTCCTCCACCGACAGCCGTTCCCATCATCATGCCCGTCATCATACCGGCAGGGTCCATTCCTCCACCCCCTCCGATGCCTCCGCCGGCACCGTTACGTCCCCATTCACCGAGACTTTCAGCGGCCGTACGTGCTACCTCACCCTGAACGTTGATCTGATGTGCGCCAATAAAGGTTGATTCAGTTTGCAGTTTCTGAGCACGTTGAGCTTCTTCATTCCTTCTCCACTGCAGATCTTCATTCAATTTCTGTTGCGCCTCGATATTCTGCATAGTCACCTCAGTTTGCTTGTCGGCGATCATTTCCGAACGCAACTTGATAATTTTATCTAACCGTTGATAACTTTCATCCGATTTATCCAACTCTACCGAAGAGAGATTGACCTGCCGAAGATTAATTCCGAAATCCTCTTCGACACGTGACCGCAATTCTGTTTCCAACAATTTGTTGATCTCTATTAAAAAAGAGCCGATACGATAAATGGAAAAGTTGCACATTTTGGGAGAACGCCCGACAACCGACGATATATAAGCAATCATCGGATCGCGGATCTGCATAGCAAAATCTTCCATCTCAAAACTGCGCAGACGGTGCAAGGCGATAAACCTTTTGTAATCGCGGATATTGAACATCATACTGCCCTTGACTGTAGCAGGAACTGAATAGTCATCTAGCCGAGGATCGGTAATCTCTACACGAGGAATAAAGAAAGGCAATTGAATTAGCCCCTCCATATTGATAAAATAGACCTCTGCTTGGAATGGAGAACTGCCTCCAAATGCAGCACCCACCAATCCTGTCAATACCGGGAAGTTAGCCGTTTTGATCGTCGTGTCGCACGGACCTTCGATATAGTCCATGGCCGATCCATTGCTGGTGTAAACAAATACGGCAACCTCTCCGGCTTTTACCCGTAACGAACTGCCGTATCGAATAGCATTCTCTTTTCGTGTAGGACGCCCATCTCCAGTCGGAGACCATTTCCACACCAAATAGTCCGATTCGTCGCAGCGGATCACATCCATTAATCCGCCTTCACGTTTATTTCCGAATAATCCCATAGTATTTCTATTTGTTTACGATCTGTTTGAGCCGTGAAAGATCTGATTTGAAACGCATACTCGTACATCCTGATACAAAATCGGTCGCAATATCAGATTTATCTGCCAGTTTGAGTCCTTGCACAATGACCCGTGCACAATCATAGTCGTCAGGATTACCCATGCAGAAATCCGTAAAGAAATTTTGAGCACGGTCAAATTCTGCAGCAGAGACCATGCCTTGAACAATTTGCATACGCAAAGCCGTACTGGTTGCACTCTCGGGCTCCAAAGCATACTGCTCTACATAGACTTTTGCTGCCTCATCATAACGTTGTTCCTCTAATAGAGAGGGGATATGCGTTGCTGTAGCTTCTCGTGCAAATGATAAAGCCATGTTTACTCCTCCCCAGCTTATTAAAACAAACAATACGATCATCCCTGCCGCAATACCAGCTCCACAAATTTTGGTTTTGCGAGTATGACCCGTCCGTTCCTGCAGGGTTTGCTGCATACGTACATCTATGTCGGCAATTGCAGAACGGACCTCACGATTTTTTCCATAAGATAATTCCAACTCCCGTTTGGCACTATCGTACTCTGCAATCAACGATTTGATTCGGTTGCTTTGTCCGTCTGCTGAACGTTTTCCCCGTAATTTTTGTACGATTTCGGCGATGGTCAGGACCAACAGTAGCAAAACCAATCCCCATAACAACAGATTGCCCCATGCTGCCGCCAATACAATCATGCATAGCAGTGCAACGGGATAGACAAAAAATAGGAAAGACCGTATTCCTGCAAAATAGGTAGCTTCGGGTAATGAACGCAACGTGGAAAGTTGGTTTTCAAGCTCTGTTAAGGCTTCCGAGACCCGATTCTCACCGCCATCGGTTTGCCCGGTCGTATCGGTGTACCCACACACGGGACATACTTTAGATAAGGGAGGCATCGGCTCCTTGCAGCGTGGACACAGATTCATTGTTCTTCGTTATTTAAATTTGGATAAAAACCATTTGTTTACCTTGTCGTTGAATGACTCAGCGATTTCTGTTGCACTCCCTGCATTTTCTCTGGAGATTGCAGACGCCGCTTCCCGTGCTGTTTCGAGCTGTAATTGTTGTAATGCCGCTGCATCCTGACGAGCCTGCTCATTTTGGCGAAGGCGATCCTCGTAACGGCGCATCTCTTCCTCTTTTTGCAGACGTTCCTCTTCGGCAAGTTGTTGATGGACCGATTCAATCATCGCAAAAGCTTCATCCGAATAAGAACTCAAAGGATTAACCTTTTGCAAAGCATCAAAAGCTTCTTCGTAATTTTTCAAAGCAATAGCTCCTTTCGCTTGTTGAATCGCTCCGACAGCGGTCTGATCCAATGATTTTTTATAAATGGCACTCATCTGTTCCGCAACTAACGGATACTCATCAATGCTTTCGGGAACAGCTGACAACAAGGCAATAGCTTCAGTATACTGTTCACGATCTGCCAAT
>Ga0192261_1158_pt1 | contig 11644 bp, 7 predicted proteins | sample Koala_Koa23_G3_FD_131283 | JGI IMG/M metagenome (GOLD analysis project Ga0192261, IMG submission 131283) | Enriched cells from koala feces incubated with labeled cellulose particles, San Francisco Zoo, California, United States - Koala_Koa2-3_G3 ... | reverse complement strand
AAGCCGCCGAGGTTCACGTCGTCTCCCGTCACCATATTTCCCTGGCTGTCGTATACGCTGAAGTCGTTCTTGCTCCATACGTATTTGATTATCGCGTCGACGTAGAATCCGTTCTTAGCGACGTATGTGGCGTAAGCGCCAAGAGTTTTGTTCTCGGCGTCGCCGCTGCCGTATCCGTTTTCGCGGTAATCGAGGTCGCCCTTGCTGTATCCGAAGTAGACTCCGAGATAAGTGTCTCCGCCGGGCAGCCAGCTCTTTTCCAGCTTGCGGTCATATCCGAGCTGAGCCCCGCCGTAGTTCATATCGAACTCCTTGACGAAAGACCTAGAGTTTGACTCGAACTTACCGCCGTAGGCCCTGAACCATGCGCCGCTGTTGTTTTCCGTGAAGCGCAGGTCTCCGAGTCGGCGTATGAGAGTGTCGGTCTCCGCGTAATTCAGGAGATAATTCGCGGCGAAAGTATTGATGGCGGCGGAGGCTGAGTTGCTGGAGGGGGGAGGAGTAGGAGTTGGCTTATCGCCGGGGTCGACTGCTCCTGCGCCGTAAAGATACCACGTTCTGCCGCTGCCAAATTCGTCGCTGCCATCCTTCTGCGAGACCTTATACTGGAAAGCGCCGAGTTCGACAACCTCCGCCTCGCCGGTGGAAACTGCGCTGTTTGCGAGTCTGAAAGAGCCGCCGTCGCTGGCCGAGTCCGAAGTCTCCACCAGGCTGACGTTCTCATTTCCCAAAGCGTTTGCCGCGCCGTTATTGGCGACGAAGAGCTTATGTACGCCGTTGACCTTGCCGTCGACATGCAGCTTGTCGCCCTCGACGAGTCCGCCGGGAGCGTCGTTGACGCGCAGGACGAAAACGCCACCCTTTCCGTTGGCGCTCTCGTTAAGATTGCCGATAGTGAGCTTCTTAAACGGTGTGGAGGAGCTTCCGGGAGCCTCATATGCCAGATTGACAGTGGCGCCGTCCAGAGAGAGTTTTGTAAGATTCGAATCGTCAGTCACATTCCATACAGAATTTGCCCCGCTAAGCGCCAGAGTGAGACTCGTACCCTGATCCATATAGGGGAAATAAATGGGGGCGTTGCTCCATAGAGCCAGCAGGCCGCTGTCCATCGTGGGGAAAATCGCCTGAGGGTCTGTGATGTCATAATAAGTGCCGATCCGTGTTGCGCCGGTGAAAACAGAGCCGTCCTCCATGCCGAGATCCACCTGTCCGCCCATGACGGCGCCGATATCGCCTTTGACATTGAAAACGCCGCTGCCGGAGACGGTGGGAGAGAAGCCGCTGCCGAGCGCTGCGCGCCCAGCCGCGCCGATGGCGTATGAGCCCTTGCTGGAGTCGACGTCGATATTGATATTGCCGCCGAGAATTACCCGTCCGCCGAACGAGGCGGTGACGCCGTGCGCGTTCTCGCCGGTAGTGACGACGGAAAGTCCGTTGTCGGCGTTGATGACGCCGGCGTCGACGGCGGAGGGATATCCGCTGCTGGTATCCACATATCCGCCGGCCAGCAGTCCGAGAGCGCTCTTGCCGGAGGTGTTGACGGAGACGTTGCCTAAAGTGACCTCACCGCCGGACGAGGCTGTGACTCCGTATGATTTCTCACCCTCCGTGGTGATGAGTGAGTTGTCATGGAGTTTGATATGCGAGCCGTTGTAGCGGGAGTCGAGGCCGTAAGAGTCGCTGCCCGTTGTCTTGATCGCGGTGTATTCGCCGATCTCGATCAGGCCGCCTCCGACATACTTATACATCAATCCTGGGTCATAATATCCTATCTGTATTCCGGAGCGGACCGCCGCGGCGTCGTTTCCCGAGGCGGTGATGAGGCTGTTCTCCCCGATCTTTATCGACGAATCCTCGTGGCGGCTCCAGACGGTGAAGGCGCCGTCGCCGACGGCGGAGATGTCGGCGTTTTTGCCGATCTCAATATTGCCGTCGTATATGGTCACCGTGTTCATAAAAGAACTTACATAACCGGCGACGACGGCGCTCGACCCCTCGCCGGTGCCGAGGGAATATATCCTGCTGTTGTCCCCGACGCGTATGTAGCCCTTAGGAGAACCAGTCGTGTTATAGCTGAAAAGTGCTATCCTGTTTGCCGAGTAGTTCGTCGCCATCTGGCCGATCTCGGCGTCGTTGCCGATCTCCACCTTACCACCTGACGAAGCGACAATTGTGGCGACGGTCGCGCCGTAGGAATTACCCGTTATCTTGGAGCCGTCGCCGACGGCGATCAGCCCGCTGCGGTGGGCGCTGAGCGCCACGTTGTTGGCGCTGTTTATTTTGGAGTCGTCGCCCAATCTTATCTCCGCGCTGTAGGCGGCGCTGTTATATGCGTCCGCGTTGACCGCTACCTCCCGCGTATTGATTATCGCCTTGCCTAAGACCTCCACAAGTGCATTTCCGCTTGTATTCTGCAGATTGACCTGGATGCCCTGCGGCTGCATGAGTGACCCCATCGGCGTATCGTTATTGATGGTGAGATTATTTTTGAAACGGGCGGTACCACCATTCAGACCGCCGACGTATACGGCGGGGGTGCCGACCATATTCTGCTGCACGTCTATGGTGTAATCTGTGTTATATTCGTTGGTACCCCCGTCGGTAACCGATACCATCGGGTCCGCCGAGGTGGCCGCAGGCGTAAATATTAAGGCGAGAGAACATAAGAGCGCTGCCGGCGATATTCCTTTACGGAGACGGTCCGTAGTTTTTGTTTTCATCTTTTTATCCCTCCTGAATTGATATGTCTTGAAAATGCACCTTCGCGGCTGCGTGGCAGCTTTGAAAAATCCGTTCTTGGCCGATCCCTCCCCTCTAAGTTTCCGCCGTGAGATAACGGCCGCGCCGTGAAAGGGGAGTCGCCCCGTCCCCCTCCGGCGGCGTTGTTGGCCGCGCTATTTTCGAAAGGGACGAGAGTACCGCCGGCGGCGAAACGGAAGCCGGCGGAGAAGAATAGATGACGGGCGGGGATGACACGAAAAATAGACGGACAGAATATATATACTCAGAAAGGCAACGGCACAGTTTTCTTCCTGAGGCGTGAAATCCGCCGCTGTGCCATCCGTTCTCCAAAAGGCAAAATACCATCAGTGGAAGGCCCGTCGGTTCTCTCCTTCCAATATTTAGCAGCTGCAACATGATGTACTCTCGTCCTGAATACTGCGGCAGAGGCTGTTTCTGTTATTGCTGATTCTTGCTAAACAAAAATTAAAAGTTACCAATTTTTTTATTTAGTAATCATTCTATTATGCAGTATATCCATACGTAATATCCCTGTCAATACAGAATCAGTCTATATTTCTTATTAAAAAAGGTAAAATAAAATTTTAGGTAATATTACGTAGTAATTACATAAAATACTTAAAATAAATTGGTAGAATATACTGAGCCTGTAAATTGGCTTGTTCACTTTGCCTATAAATTATTGTCGTAAAGTAAGGAAAAAGAGAGATAAAAAAGGGTACGGCAAGTTATTTTTTCTTGCTATAAGCGGCTTTGGAAGAAAACGCAAATAGCGCAGCAAACAAAAACCGGCGCGGGCAAAATCCGTAAAACGGCGTAGAGGATATATGAGATTGTAGAGGTGTGGCGCAGGGGATGGTGAATGTTTTTCGATTTTCCGAGTTTTAGAATATTGGCCTGAATATTGACAGCTTTTATATATTAACGACTGACGAACGAAAGAATAAAAATAATCAGAGGCCGGATATCTCCGGCCTCTGATTTGCGGAGGAGAAACTTCCCCGCCGCGGGGGCGGCGGGAAACTATGGTATTGCCGGTTATTGACGCGCTTTCACTGTAAGGGTGGGGCCGGATGGTTCGTGTTTGTGGTCCCTGTGCCGGTGGTTTGACGGCCGGTTCCATTTTTTAGTATTGACGTCCCGGTTTTCTCAGCGCGCCGTCTTTGTTTTATAAGACGGCCTCCGGTTGACGAGACCGGAGGCCGCTGCTGAAGAGATGACTCTATCTGAAAAGATGAGATACTGCGCATATCTCATCAAGATAGCTAAGTTAAGTGGTCACCGTGGCGGGGCGGAGTGTGCGGCCCCGCCTCGCCGCGGCGGAATGTGCTTTTTGTGTGTGTGGTTTTTTGTGGTGCCTATGTTTCGTTTGTTCCCGTGAAAAGCAGTCTCTCCATGGAGCCGATCACCGCCTTCGCTGCTACTGTAGGGGTAATTACTCCCTCGATCACCTTCCTTTCAATGTCTTCTCTGCATTTCGTGAGTTCCGCGTTCTGCGCGATCTTGTTTTGCAGGTACTCCGCCGTCATCGCGCGGACCCATTCGATGGTCTGTTCTTTACGTCGCTTAGAAAAGACTCCCGAGGCTGTCACGTTATCCCGGAAATCTTTTATAACGCCCCACATATCCGCTATGCCCTCTCCCGTTATGGAGGAGCAGGTGTAGGCTTTTGTCTTCCAGCCTTCGGTGGCTGGGCGCAGGTAGTGGAGGATCTGGTCGTAGTCGGCCCGCGCCATCATCGCCTTCATTTTGTTGTCGCCGTCGGCCTTGTTTACCAGAATGCTGTCGGCGAGCTCTATGATTCCCTTTTTTATGCCCTGTAGGTCGTCCCCCGCGCCGGTTATGACGACGACGAGGAAGTAATCGACCATCGAACGCACCATGGTCTCGCTCTGTCCCACGCCGACGGTCTCAACGAGAACGGCGTCGTATCCGGCAGCTTCGCAAAGCAGCATCGTTTCGCGGCTTTTTCTGGTGACGCCGCCGAGCGACCCGCCGGAGGGGGAGGGGCGAATAAAGGCGTTTTTCTCCCGCGTGAGGTTTTCCATGCGCGTCTTGTCCCCGAGGATGCTGCCCCTTGAGAGCGAACTGGAGGGGTCCACGGCGAGGACCGCAACTTTGAGTCCCTCGCCGCAGAGGTAGGTGCCGAATGCTTCGATAAAGGTGCTTTTTCCCGCACCCGGCACGCCCGTTATCCCTACCCTCATCGCTTTGCCGCTGTGAGGCAGTATCTTCTGTATTATCTCCTGGCCGAGTTCAAAGTGTTTCGGCGCGTTGCTCTCGATCACGGTTATCGCCCGGGAGAGTATGACGCGGTCGCCGGCCAGTATTCCCTGCGCGTAGTCCTCCGCCGTCAGCGCGGTCCTCGCCTTTGCAGGCGCGGCGCCGCGCGCCGCCGCGTTGTGGCCGCTCGCGAGCGACACGCCGGGCATCACGGAGCAGGCAAATTCCGCGCCGGCGTCTTCCGGCTGCCAGTCCGGACGAAGGTTTTCCCGCATAGCTCAGACGTGGGCTGCCGCGAGGCGCTCGTTGAGTTTTTCGAGCATCTCCTTGGCCGCCGCCGGTATCACCGTTCCGGGACCGAAGATGCAGGCCGCTCCGTGGTCGTAGAGGAACTGATAGTCCTGTGCCGGGATGACGCCGCCGGCGACGACCATGATGTCTCCGCGCCCGTGTTTTTCAAGTTCCTCGACGAGCTGGGGCAGCAGTGTCTTGTGCCCCGCGGCGAGTGAGCTCATGCCTACGATGTGGACGTCGTTGTCGGCCGCGTCCTGCGCGGTCTCTTCCGGCGTCTGGAAGAGAGGTCCGATGTCCACGTCGAAGCCCATGTCGGCGTAGGCGGTGGCGACCACCTTCGCGCCGCGGTCGTGTCCGTCCTGTCCCATTTTGGCGACCATGATGCGCGGACGGCGGCCTTCGCGTTCTTCAAATTCGTCGGTCATTCTGCGGACCTCTTCGATGATCTCCTCTTCCGCGAATTCGCTGCTGTAGATGCCCGAGATCGAACGGATGACGGCTTTGTGCCTTCCCGACGCCTTTTCCACGGCGTCGGATATTTCGCCGAGGCTGGCGCGTGCGCGCGCCGCTTCGACGGCAAATTCGAGGAGGTTCCCCTCTCCCGTTTCAAGCGATCTGGTTATGGCCGCAAGCCATCTGTCGACCTCTTCCTGGTTCCTGTTGGCGCGCAGTTTCGCGAGCCGCGCTATCTGCGCATCACGCACGGCGCTGTTGTCGACTTCAAGGATGTCGATGGGGTCTTCCTGTTCGAGCTGCAGGGCGTTGACGCCGATGATCTTTTCACTGCCGGAGTCGATGCGGGCCTGGCGGCGCGCCGCCGCCTCTTCGATGCGCATCTTCGGCAGTCCGGTTTCGATGGCCTTGGACATGCCGCCGAGGGCCTCGACCTCCTGGATGTGGCCCCAGGCGCGGCGGATGAGCTCGTCGGTGAGCGCCTCGACGTAGTAGGAGCCGCCCCACGGGTCGATGACTTTGCAGACGCTGGTCTCGTCCTGGATGTAGAGCTGGGTGTTTCGCGCGATACGGGCCGAGAAGTCGGTCGGCAGCGCGATGGCTTCGTCGAGGGCGTTGGTGTGGAGCGACTGTGTGTGGCCGAGGGCTGCCGCCATCGCCTCGACGCAGGTGCGCGCGACGTTGTTGAAGGGGTCCTGTGCCGTAAGGCTCCAGCCCGAGGTCTGCGAGTGGGTACGCAGGGCCATGGATTTGGCCTTTTTAGGGCCGAACTGTTTGACGATCTTGGCCCAGAGCATACGTCCGGCGCGCATTTTCGCCACTTCCATGAAGTAGTTTTTGCCGATCGCCCAGAAGAAGGAGAGGCGCGGCGCGAAGTCGTCGACGCCGAGTCCCGCCGCCTGTCCGGTGCGGATGTATTCAAGTCCGTCGGCGAGCGTGTAGCCGAGCTCGATGTCCGCCGTCGCTCCCGCCTCCTGCATGTGGTAGCCGGAGATGCTTATGCTGTTGAATTTCGGCATGTTCCGCGAGGTGTAGGCGAAGATGTCGCCGATGATCCTCATCGACGGCGCCGGCGGGTATATGTAGGTGTTGCGGACCATGAATTCTTTCAGGATGTCGTTCTGGATGGTGCCGGAGAGCACCGATTTGTCGACGCCCTGTTCCTCGGCCGCGACGATGTAGAAGGCGAGGACGGGAAGGACCGCGCCGTTCATCGTCATGGAGACGGACATCTGCCCGAGCGGTATGCCGGAGAAGAGTATCTCCATGTCGAGGATGGAGTCGACGGCGACGCCCGCCTTTCCGACGTCTCCGACGACGCGCGGATGATCGGAGTCGTAGCCGCGGTGTGTCGCGAGGTCAAAGGCGATGGAGAGCCCCTTCTGTCCCGCGGCGAGGTTGCGGCGGTAGAAGGCGTTGCTTTCTTCGGCGGTGGAGAAGCCCGCGTACTGACGCACGGTCCAGGGGCGTGTGACGTACATGGTGGGGTAGGGGCCGCGCAGGAAGGGCGGCAGCCCCGCCGTGTAGCTGAGATGGTTCATGCCCTCGTAGCAGGACTTGGTGTAGAGCGGGGCGACTTCGATCTGTTCCATTGTGCGGTGCAGCAGGCTTTCAAATGATTTTCCGGTCTCTTTTTCGACCTTTTTCTTCCATTCCTCATAGCTAATGGCCCTTTTGGGTTCCATGTTCAGAGGGATCTTTGTGAAATCGGGATTTGAAGATGACATTTAGAGTCCCTCCCCTTTACGAGGATTTTCGTCCGCCGCCGGGCAGCCGGAGGCCTTTATCGCCTTTTCCTGTATCGATTTGAGTATTTCGTAGCAGTTGGCCCTGACGTGGATAAAGTCGTCCACGCCGGCTTCGATATATGAATCTTTGTATTCCGCGGCCGGCGCGCCCGCGAGCAGCAGACGCATTTCCGGACGGGCGGCTTTGATGCCGCGCGCCACGGGCGGTACCAGTTCCGGGTAGGAGTCGTCGGTGGAGCAGATGACGGCCACCTCGGCCTCCGATTCGACGGCGGCCTTGACGGCCTCTTCCGGCGTGGGGAAGCCGTTGTTTCTCAGCACCTCAAAGTGCGCGACCTCCATGAAACCGGCGCTGAAGTCGGCCCGCGCCTTGTGCTGCGGTATCGGCCCCATGTTCGCGAGGAATACGCGGATGGTTTTGCCGGTGCGTTCGCTGAACTCTTCGGAGGCCTTTCTCAGGGCCTCGATCTGTTCGGTCCAGCGGTGCGTCCCGATCGCCTTTACGCTCTCTTCGCCCTCAAAGCTGTCGTTGAGCGCCTTTCTCACTTCGCCGACGGTGGCGCCCGCCATGAAGGCTTCGATGACGGCGTCGAGAAATTTCGCGTCGCCCTCGTGGATGTTCTCCATGATTTTTTCGAGGGATTCCGCGGCATGCTGTTCGTCCGTCAGTTCACGGAATTTGGCGACGGCCTCTTTCCTTTCGCGGCAGAGTTTTTCTCCGCGGGGGAACATGTTTTCGAGCGGTTTCTCAAGAATGTTGGGGTACATATTTGTACCGACGGCCCTGTCTTTGCGGAAGGCGAGGTTTTTGAGGCGGCTCTTGAATATTTTTTCTATCCCGCCCTGAATGACGCCCTTTTTCAGCGCGGGATACATACCGCCCTCGGCGTCCACCTCCTGGAGGAGCGCCCAGACGGCGGCGGCGCACTGCGCCGTGAGACGCTCGACATACCACGAGCCGCCCGCCGGGTCGACGGGCTGGAGCATGTCGAACTCTGTCTGGAGCATTACCTGAATGTTGCGCGCGATGCGTCTCGCAATCTCTCCGCTCGGACGGACCGCGTCGTCGAAGCAGCTGATCTGCATCGCGCCGACGCCGCCGACCGCGCCGGAAAAGGCCTGGGTGGTCGCCCTGAGAATGTTGACGTAGGGGTCGTATACGGTAGAGGTGAAGTGCGAGGTACGCGCGATGATGTCTATCTTTCCGTACTCGTCGGCGTCGGCGCCGAAGGCCTCGGCGATCTGCGACCAGACGGTGCGCGCGCCCCTGATGCGGGCGATCTCCATAAAGAAGTTTGTGCCCAGGGAGAAGCTGAATTTTATGTGCGACATGGTGATTTCCGGCTCAATGCCGCGGTGGCGCATCGCCCGGATGTAGGCGATCGCCGCGCTCATCGCGTAGGCGGTCTCCTGTGTGGCGCTCGCGCCGCCGTTATGGTAGACGTCGCCGCGAACCAGTATCGTTTTGATCTGAGGAGCGTTTTTCTGCGCCCATTTTATGGCGAGAGCCATCTCGTCATATAGTTCGTCGATCGGCAGCGGGAGAGTCCCGCGCTCGGCCAGCTCTCCCAGCGGATCGGCGCCGACGCAGCCTTTGGCCTCTTTGAGGCTTTCTTTCGCGCCCATAGCTTTGGCCTGCGCCGCTACCAGTCCCAGCACCGAAACGGCGGAGGCTCCGGCGTAGATGTGAAGCGGCACCTTCGTGTAATCAAGACCCTTAAGCATTTCATCGGCGTCGTGGAGCGTCGTCAGCGAAAGTCCGCGGTAGTCGCCCTTAAAGAGTTCCGGGTCGGGGTCGCGTCCGAGCTTTGTGCATTCGTCAAGCTCGAAATGCAGGATGGTAGCGCCCTTTGCCAGTTCGTTCTTCACGACCTCGTTGGCCTCTTTCGGCAGTACGTCCGAAGCGCTCTGGGCGATCTTCCACGGCTCGGCGATGTAGCCGGAGCTTTTCGTCCCGCGCAGGAAGGGCGCTTCGCCGGGCATGCCGCCGATGTCGAGCAGCTCCTCGTTGTCGGCGAGAGTATAGATCGGTTCGAGGGTGATGCCTTCGTAGGTCGGCGTGAACATCCTTTTGTCAAAGGGCGCGCCTTTGAGAGCCGCCACAGCCTCGTTGTACCACTCTTCGCGCGTGGGAACGGAAAACTCTTCAAAGGAGACCGGCGGAAATCCGCTCATTTTCACCTCTGTTTCGTTCATATTACTGCTTCCCTTCTGGATAAAGTTTGCGCGGGCAATAAAAAAAGACCGCGCGCGGGCGGTCTTGCAAAAGTTGTCGACGGATAGATAGCATGTCTCTAAACGCACCTGACAACCTCCGCCCGCGCAGAGATTGCCACAACTTCCATGCAGACCGGTCTCCTGGCTTCCGTTCATCCTCCTGCAAAGCATAGATTCTGCTCTGCATAGGCGCTTACACAGCTTGTTTCTCGCTGCTTCGCCGCCTATCCGCGCCTTCCCGAGAACGATGTTCTCAGTGGCGTCGCGGTTTCGTCGCGGTTACAGTGGCGGGGCCGTTCAGGATTTGCACCTGATTCCCGAGCATCTGCATCACTATTTGATTTCGAGTTTATGATACGCTCAATGCGGGGCTTTCGTCAATATTTTTCTTTTATCTGACATTTGTGAATATTTTACCGGTATTCTCGTGTCATTATTTTTAGGATAGCATGCTTAATTATTATATTTATATAGTATAGTTATACCATAAATATGGTATTTAAAGGAGAGAATAAGGTGCCGAGAATTATCCCGATCAGTGAGCTGAAGAAGACAAGCGAGATTTCAGAGATGTGCAAAAGCGCTTCCGAGCCTATTTTCATCACGAAAAATGGCTATGGGGACATGGTCATTATGAGTGTGGAAACTTATGAAAAATATGACTACATGAGTATGGTATATCGAAAAATCAGCGAGGCCGAAAAATCGATCGCCGAAGGGCGGGTAAAAGAGGCGCTTAAATCACTGGATGCCGCGAGGTCGAAATATGGCTTGTAGGCTTTTGATAGCCGAAGACGCGGAGGATGATATTGACGGGATCATCGGCTATATGGTCAACTATCTGCAAAGCCCGGCGGCGGCGAGCTCTTTTATCTCCAAACTTGAAGCTTGTTACGGGAAAGTATTATCCAATCCGAGGTTGTATCCCCTTTGTGAAGATGTTTTCTTGTCGTCTAAAGGATATCGTAAGGCGGCTGTCGATAACTATATCGTTTTATACCGTCTCTATGGAGATGACACCGCCATTATTTTACGGGTATTTTATGGCAGGCACAGCTACGCTGATATTATATAGCTTAAATAATTAAGATACGGTTATCTTATTTTAAATACAAATGGTATCCTTACGCGTATGCGTCCTTCGTGGCGGAAGCGCCACCCTCTGACCGCGCGCAGCGCGGAGTTGTCCAGACGGTCGTAGCCGCTTGTCTTTTCTATCTCAACGCTTTGCACGCGGCCGTTTTCCACGGCGGCGATTATCACGGCGGTGCCCTCCTCTTTGCGTTTGCGTGAGAAGGCGGGGTAGTCCGGCAGTACCTTGTGTGTCACTTCAAGCGAATTGACGTCGGCGATACCGCCCTCTTCTCCTGAACCGGAGCCCGCCCCCGTGCCGCCGCCGCCTGTGCCGCTTCCGCCGTCCGTTCCGTTTCCCTCTTCCGCGCCGTCTGTGGCCGCCGCCGTTTCGGCGGGAGCGTTGGCAGCCGTCTCTTTGTTCTCCGCGGGGCGCGCGGAGATCTCTTTTATGGGGGCCTCTTTTTTCTTTTTCACTCCGCTCATCGACGTCCTCTTCATGCTCATCATCTTCTTCGTCCTCACGGCCTCCTTCGTGCAGGGCAAGCTCGACGTACAGCTCCCCTCCGGCGAGGGAAGCTCCGCCGACATGCAGGGGGCGGTGTTCGTCACCGTCGCCGCCAACCGGAAGATATTCTGGAACGGACGGGAAGTTACGAGGGAAGAGCTCAAAAAACTCGCCTCCGCCGCGAACGGCCGTGAAATGCTCGTCGCGGGAGACGAAAAAGTCCCCTACGGCGAAGTCGCCGCGCTGCTCTCGCTGCTGCGTAAAGAGGGCATCACCTCCGCCGGCCTCATGCTCTCGGGAGAGGGAGCACAATGACCTTTCGCTCCGGCGAACGCGGAAGATGGGCGGCGGCGCTGCTGATATCCCTGCTGCTGCACTGCGCCCTGAT
>Ga0192261_1156_pt1 | contig 11914 bp, 10 predicted proteins | sample Koala_Koa23_G3_FD_131283 | JGI IMG/M metagenome (GOLD analysis project Ga0192261, IMG submission 131283) | Enriched cells from koala feces incubated with labeled cellulose particles, San Francisco Zoo, California, United States - Koala_Koa2-3_G3 ... | reverse complement strand
CTCCTGCAACAGTTCCTCTTTCCGTTTCAGACGCCCGTACTGCTGTTCGAAATTCGCCCCTTTCAAGGCGTCATCCGGGGCGATCACCCCCTGCGGCAACAATCGCAAAAAGCTGTCCCGAGACAAACGAACCGTTTTCCGGGCCTCGTCAACCGCCAAAACATCCGGACTATAGTTCCGGTAAAACGTTCCGGCACACTCCACCTCCCACTGATCCGTCGCATCCGGATAGAGGTAGTTCAGCAAACATTCCGCGCTGATATCCCACAAATCGAGCTTCGTTTGGATCATGCCTGTCTGTTTTGACTTAAATTTTCTGCGTAATGATACTCATCGGCCAACTCCACATAACGAATTCCCCGAACGGTTTTCACGGGCAATACATCCCAGGCCGGGATCCCCACCTGTGCCAACGTCAGCTCCGGATAGGGGAAACGGGCATCGAGGCTTCCTATCTCGTGCTGATACAACGCATGGAAAGGCAGATGCCTCAACTGAGGATCCTCCTCGATAAAACGTTCGACGGCATAATCGGGCTGCATAACGGGAATATGCCGTTCGTCGTCCCGGGCCACCAGGTAATCGACAAACCGATAATCCCGCAGGAGAATCTCCACCTCCGGATCGTCGAACCGTTTGGCCAACCGATGCAGGGTCTCCCCGACCGACCATCCGGTCGTGATCGCTGCACTTTCTATCGGTCCCCAGGCTTCATGCACCGGGCACTCTTCGTCGTACCCCACAAAATCCACCACCCGTGCACTCAGGTGTTGTCTCTCATAATAAAACATCTTGCCACACAACGAGGTCAATTCTCCCCGGGCCAATTCGTCCGGATGCAACAATTTGATCGCCTCTTGTGCCTCCACCGCCCCGATCACCGATGCAATCACCGGAGTGGTCGGGACCCTGCCGGCCTGTTCATTACGTCGGATCACCGCCGAACAGGAGAGCCGGTACGACAACTCCCGAAGAGCCTCCGGTCCCAGGTTACAGGCATAACAGTTCTTGCCGGGAACAAATACCCGAGCTGTTCCTTCCAGTCCGTCGATTCCGCCATCCACCCAAGGGACCCTGACTCGCATGCACAGACGATTCAGACAGTAACGGGCCCAACGGTTATCGACACATCCCACCACCACATTCATACGCCGCAGGAGTCCCAGTCCGACCTCATGGCCGATGTCGCCCGAAAGCGGCAAAATCCGCATGTTCGGATTGATCTCCCGCAACCGTTCAGCCGCCACAACTACCTTCTCCCGATGAGCCTCGGCATCGGTCTGACGGAAAAGAATGGAACGAGTCAGGTTGGAAGGTTCAATGGCATCGAAATCCACGAGCACCACATGCTCCACCCCGAACAAGGCCAAATTTTTCAGCACCTCATTGCCCAGAGCCCCACAGCCCACCACCATCACGTTCGCCTCTTTCAGCCGCTCGTGTTTAAACCAGGACAGCTGAGAGAATATCTCCTCTCCCTCTATCGACAACATCGCAGGGGTCGGGCTCTCTTTTTTCATGGCAAGACACATTTTACCGCTTAAAAGTAATAAATATTTCGCAAAAGTACCCCAACGGCCCCCGACAATATTTCCATATCTCACACTCACACAATCTCTCTACCGCTTCACACCGAAGGTTTCGTCCTGCCCATACATAGAGACTTCGGACTTCTCTTCCGGGAAATTTGTATGCGATGCCATCGGATTCTCTACCCGGTTTCTGCGGTTATTCCGGCAATTTTCCGTATGTTTGTAAGAGTGGCTTTTATACACGATTCTCCAAATGAGATATTGGTGGCTTCTTCTGTTCTGCGTTTTAGTGCTTCCTGCAACGGCCCAACGGATGCAGGTCGAAGACTTTGCCCCCTATTCCAAACCTTTTTTGGGGAAAGCACCCTTCCCCACCGATAAACACCAGGCCCTACTCGACCTGTTTACCCAAGAAAAAGGATTTCAATTTCAAATCGGCGACCAGGTCATTCCGGTCACCGAAGGAGAAGGGGTTCTGACCCTGTCACTCCCTCCCCACACCGACTTTTTGACCATCAAACATCCCGATTACGGCCAGCTGACCTGGAAAATCCCCGGGAAAGCCCTGAAAAAGAAAAAGCACTATCACGCCCATCTGCGGACAGACAGTCCCCAAAAGGATTATCAACCCAACAAACAATGGGCTCTGCTGACTATCCACCCCGCTCACGCCATCGTCTATGTAGACAGCCTGATGCACCTCCTGCAAGACGGTCAACTCTCACTCTATCTGCCGCTTGGCCCGCATCCGTGCCGTATCGAATCCCCTTTTTACCAGACCGTAACCGACACGCTTACACTGACCGATTCCATCCGCCTGGAACGGAGCTTCAGACTGCCGCCGAATTATGGTTACCTGACGGTCGAGACCGCACTCCCACATGCCCAGATTCTGTTAGATGGCCAACCGTTGGGAACAACGCGGATCGAAACAGGACGATTGACTCCCGGGCGTTATCGGCTGACTGTCCGTCAGGACGAAACGTGCTATTACGATCAATTCATCGACATAGAAAATGCCGAACGACACATCGTCGATTTACGCCATCTGACGTTGCAACCCCTTCCGGCAGGATCATCTCCATCGGAGCATATCTCGGGCATCGCTCTGCCTTCCGGAGCTGATTCTACCGCCTCGCCCTCCGTTTCAGAGGACGGTTCAGCCCATATCAACGCACCACAATCCCTCACAACCGTCCACCTAACTGCCAGCGATGCAGAAACCGAAATCTGGCTTAACCGCGAAAAAGTCGGCACCGGTGAATGGCATGGAGCCTTAGTCCCCGGATTTTATGCCGCCAGCTCCCGGAAAGACAGTCTGGAATCAAGAACCGAATACTTCTGGGTGGAAGCCGGGAAAACCGTCGAGTTGACACTGCCTTCGCCGCAATCAGCCTACGGATGGCTGAACATCTCCTGCGACGAAGTGAAGGCTACGGTGTTTCTAAACGGTACCGCGGTCGGATCCACCCCATGCCTGTTGCGCAATTTGCCGATCGATCGTTCCTATCACATTCGCCTGGAGAAGGGACGAAAACACACCGAGACTGTCGTTCACCTCAAAGGGAACGATATGGTAAACGTCTATCTGTCATTGAAAAAGAAATAAAACGTTACAAACGTGTAAAATAACGAAGGTATGAGAAAAATCGTGTTTACCCTACTGAAGGAGGCTCAGCAAAAAATGAGTGCATACGCAGCATATATGAATTATCAGCTCATTCATTTTAGTGTCAAAGCTGAACCGGCTGCACTTCTGTCCGTTACGGTTCATCTGAATCAGGAAGAGCTCAATTTGGAAGAGGTGGCCGATGTAGCGCTGGCGGGAGAGACTCAATTCGCTTTGATTCCGAAAGATCAGGGCTATTTGTTTCCGATTTGCAAAGGGGTGGCATCGGTTCATCCGGACTATAAAATCGAACAGAAATCGCTGGATGACGAGCAGGAATCCTCCTCCGAAGAGTCTTCTGCCGAAGAAGATGAAAACAAATATATCCTGTGCACCATGCCGCCGGTGAACAAAGATCGCCGAGATGCGGGGATGGATTACGTAAAGACCATCTACGAAGAGACACAGAGCAAGGTCAACGCCACCCAAAGTGCTTATATCGCGAAAATCACGAAACAACTTACGGATGCCAAACCCGGTGAGTTAGACGAGGCAAAAGACGAATTGCAGCAACAACACGATCAACACATCGATTTGTGCAAATCCTACCGGGAAGAGAAAGAAAAGCAAATAGAGGAAGCCTACCAGCAATACCTCAACGCTCAGGCCGAAAAAGAGAGTGCCGAACAAGAACAACAAGCGGCACACAGCGAAGAGGCCGGCAAACAATTCAGCATGGAGGCCTTTGCATCCGCCGAGGAATAAGCAGCATGCAGGAATCGGCCCCGTTTTTTCAACGGCTTCCCTCAACTCCACGCTTTTCCTTTCCCGACGGGCCTATCGTATTCGGACCGTCGGCAGATCTGGATCCGCATATCACATATCACCTGTTGTCTGGGGAATGGAGTTGTGCCCCTTCCGAATGCCCCCAACGCTACTCCTGTCCCGTTACTTCCCCTCAGAAGTGCAGGTATGCCCCGGCATATTGATGGAGATACTGCCACCGTACGCACACATCAGCTTGCAGTTATCGAGCAAAGCCGGCATATTGGTGATCAGTTGTTTACCACCCGGAGCCCAAGGCCCCACCGGAACCGGAATGCACGGCATCGGGGTCAATACACCCATCGCCGCAGCCGTTGCCGAAGCCACCATCGGGTTACTGGGCGTCGTACACATTCCGAACGGCATGACATTGACCATCGGCGCGAAATCCATAATCGTGGCTTTCGGTTTGTTCTGAATCATCGGCCGCATCGGATTGGTCACCATCAGGGTCGAAGGAATTTGACCGAACGTACACTTCAACATCGCCCCCATACATACATATTTCGCCATATCCTCTCGTTGTTTATTTCTTTTCCGTTTTCAATTCCTCTTCTTTCAGTTTGGCACTCAGCTTGGCCGTGGAAGGCGCTCCGGGTACGGAAATACCCTCGGTCGTATAGGGTGTCTTGAACGAAGAATCTACCTTGAGGTTCTTCATATTGACCGTTCCGGCCGTCACATCGGACTTGAAGGTCGTTTTCCCTTCCGAAGTGGTTTCGCCATACAGGGTGGTTTTACTCCCCGACAACGACGCATTACCTCCATCCAATTGCAGAATCGCTTTGCCGTCCTGCTGCAATTCGACGGTCGTCTTGCCGAATACACCCACCTGATCCGACGCCACCTGGAACGATTTGCTCTGGGTCTTTTGGTCTTTCGCACCGGCATATACTTTCTCGGCCAGCAACAACAGCGAACTGCCCGCCGAAAGCGCCTTGTCGTCCCGTTTCTCCTTATCGACATCCATCGCTTTCAGAGATACCTGTTTGGCATTGGCAGAAATAGCACCTGTGGCCTTGCCCTCGGTATCCGTCGCGCTCAGGGCGATCTTTTCGGCCCGCACCGAGAACGACCCCTCCTTGGTCAGGCTCTTTTCTGTAATTTTCTGGTCCTTCAGTTCATAATCGACCGTCTCGAACTGAATATCCTTCGAAACAACCCGTACGCTGCCATCCGCCGGAAACTCGCTGCTCTTGTCCGACACCTTGGGATTGGCCGTACTGATCTGCACCTGCTGCGACCCGATGAAAACCTCGCTGTCTTTAATCAAAGCACTGTCATTCCCGTACGAAGAAAGACTCACCTGTTTGCCCGACAGGGCAATCCCCGCCCCCGGATTGGAGCGAAGGTTTCCGTCCCCGTCGATCGATGTCAGATTCAGGTTTTCCGAACGAAGCGAGATGAAGGTGTTCGTAGATTCTTCTTTGTATTTCGATTTACGTTGATCGAGTTCTTTCTTTTGGGCGTCAAGGCTAGATAACTGACGGTTGCACTCGGCCTGTCGCGAAAGGGCATCGAAATAGTCGGTCATGGTCCGGTACAGCGCCGAAGAAAGTTGCTGGAACTCTTCGTGCAACTCTTCGATATCCATATAATTCGTCCGGGTAGTTACCGGATCGAGATTCATGGTGTCATTGCCGACCAGTTTATTCATCTGCGAAAGCAGCGACGACACATCCGACTTAGCCTGGGAGGTTTCCTTTTTCAAATCGCTGAGTTGTGCCTTGAGATCCTTTTCAGTTTGCGTCAACTCCTTTTTGAGCGTCTCACAAGGCAGGGTCGCCTCCAAGTCGATCTGCCCGTCGGTCGAAAGTACAATGTTTCCGTCCGAGGCCGCCAAATACTGTCCCGAGAAACAACCGGTCGCTTTTTCACTCCGCAACACCACACTTTTAGCCTGTGAAATGATTTCGGAGGTACTCTTCACGACCTGTTCCCGACCGTCGATCCCCGGATCGACCGCCACCTGCTGAATACTGGCCGCCCGACTGACGATACTTCCCACTTCGGAATCCCCCAAACCGACCCCTTCCAGATTGACTTCATTTCCCCGAATGATCACTTGGGAGTAATTGCCGCACAGTACGCCACTCTTATCGACATTGCCGATAATAATTTCCGGAGCCGAAATGATCACCCGTTGGTCGTCCCGGATGTAACGTCCCTTTTCCAGCCGGTCGATCAAATCGATCTTCATCCGTTGAACCTCGCGTTTACAACGGCGAATCTCCTGAAGGTCCTTTTCCACGCTTTTCTGGAAATTTTCCAAGGCCTCCTGCCAGTTAGCGAATTGTGCAGCTAAAGCTTTCATTGCGATAGTTTTGTCTATTTAGCTCATTTTAATCCAAGCGATGGAGAACACGTTTAATCTCGGCAATCGTATGCTTGACATCATCGACCCTATTACGGATCTCCATATACGCCTGCAGAGTTCCCTGATCGATATGGAGGGTTCTACCCCCCTCATCGGAAAAGAGTATCTTGCCGTGATCCGTTTGATCCCACACGAACTGATCCATCATTCCTTCGAGCGAACCGGCCTTAAACAGCCCTTTACCAACCGTTTTCAACACATCGACGGCAGCATGGGTTTCTGAAATATTATCGACAAACTTAATCCAATTCTGCCGGTCATAATCCCACGGAGAGCCAACTCCCTTGCGGGAGATTGTATCCGAATAATTGTTTCCATCTTCCGGTTTCTGATTGTCAACCAGCTTTGTCAAAACGGAAAAGAGAACCTGACGAAAGCCCTTGAGATCGATCTGAATTCCCCGAACCTCATTGGGATATCCTTGTTTCGATATCCACGTGGAGGGCAATACAGGTTGCATGAGATTATGAATCTGCTGCCGTATCACCGCATCGGTCATGACCACAGAGTTCTGCGGGAAGTAGTCATTCATTTTCGCATCCTCGTCATACCAATGTGTATAAAGCGAGTGAGCTATCCGGTTGAAAGAAGCGACCCAATCTCCAACCTGTCTAATCAAAGCCGGGTCTTTTCCCACAATTTGCTGCTTCATTTCGACAGCCGCAGGGGCCTGCTGATTCTTAGCATTTTGAAGAATCGTTTGGATATCTGGGAGATGAGTATCCGTCAAAAAAGCATTCAAATCCAGGGCTTCCAAAAGTTGCCGATAGCGCCAATAGGCCACGCATCGGCCCAAGAAAGCAGGCATTTGTCTCTTATGCTCCTCGAACAACGATACAATACTCGCCCGGATACTTTCCAACTCATCCGGTATATCCGCTGTAAACACTTTGTCAGCCGGATTCCGGTCGATGGTATACGACCCGAAAGACGATTTCCACATGGCCCCCACATCCTTCCATGAATGGAATTGCTGCACCGTTCTCCGACCCATAATCTGAGCGGATCCTTTCCCGGCCTCGATGCAGAGATAGCGTTTGGAGGAGATCCGCAGCGTTCCGGCAATCGGACGCACGAAAGTTTCGAAAACCGTCCGGATGACCGACAGGTCAACGATCGTAAATTTACTGGTTACAAAACTGGCCGCCTGGGTCACAGCCTGCTGGACGCTCGTAGGTAAAACCCCGTTTCGGTTGGTGCCCGAACGGAGCGTCAGGTTATTGCCCGCCACGATATCGACGTTCTTGCCAGTGATCTTGACATTCCCGTTGGGGGCGCTGATCGTAATCCCCGTAAAGGCATTGATCCCCACCTTCCCCAAGGGCGAATCGATGGAGATGGAACGCTTGTCCGAGGACATGGAGATGGAATAAAATCCGTAGGCATCGGTCAACTGAATACCGCCCGAGGCCTTCTGGAAGGCTTTGGAGCCCATCGGGATATCGATCTGCGGAGCGAACGTAGAAAGAGTCCCTACCAGGGGAGAGAACGATTGGAAAAAACTTTCCCCACTCGGATCGGAAAAAATGATCGAATGTCCGTTTTTCGACGAAATGATGCGATTACTGCTACCCTTATGTTTATATGAGGGTTGACGCTCCGCGGAGAAAAGCATCCCTTCGATGTAAGGACGCTCGATATTTCCGTTTTCGTAATTGACGATCGCCTCGTCACCCTTTTCGGGAAGGAACCGAAAGCCGCTATCTTTGGAGGCCATCGGCTGGGAGATTCGAATCCACGGGGTCGGATCGTCCGTTTCCTGTTGCCAGGGGTAACGCACCCGGACTCGTCCCATCTTGAGCGGGTCGGCATTATGGGTCACGATCGCCCGCTGGGCATTCGACATCCGGATCGGCGAAACCTGAGCCGAAGGCGGATAAACCGACCCGCTGGCAGGGCATAAAATCGCTTCTATCTCGAGCATCTCACTGGAAGACTCCACAGAAAAGGAAGAAGCCGTATTGTTCCCTCCAAACGCAACCGCAGAAGGGGTATGCTGAACAACGACACTTTTTACCGCATGATCGATTTTCACGACAATATATTGCGGCCCGTCCTTTTCAAAACAGATCTTGTTCCCCAAGGCAACCGGATAAAAATGATTTTCCAACACCACCCGGATCTTCGATTTGTCCGCCTTTTCGATGCCCTGTTGAATATCGGCATAGAAAGAGAGTCCGAAAGTCACCTTATTGGCATCGGCCGGGGTCGAACTGTACGGATAAACCCCGTCTTTATCGTCGATGAGATCCGCCCCATTTTGACCCGAGGCGTTCGTGTTATTCGTGTTATTCGAAGAGCTCGAAGAGGATTCCTTATAGACCTGCTCCAAAGGATAGGTAACCTCAAAATTATCCGTCTTATAACCCTTATTGGCGGATTCCGCGGAATGGGCACTGCTGAGCCGGGTCGTCGTAGGTTTCCAAACCAACGTCCCGATAATATCGATTAGGGTCGATTCATTCAACGCAGAGGCTAACGTATCGATCCAGAAGGCTTCCGGCCAGGCGGCATAATCTTCCCATTTGGAATATTTGTCTTTGGGAGGAAGCGGGGTAAGATTTTCATCGAAAGCCACCTCCGAATTCCTCATCATTTTCGCATTGGCGACGGTCACCCGGTTGGTATTGGTCGTGTAGTCGTTATGCACTTCGCCCAGCGAACTAGCATTCCATGCCGAACAGACGCCCTGTTGATAACTGATGGAGGTAAAATCCGTAATCTGCACCGACGGTGAAGCCTTGGGCCAACCGACATGAAGTTTTCCCCCTTCATAGTAGAAGAACTCGCCGCACCGATTGGTCACACGAACCAGAAAGTCGAAAAAGCTCTCATTATATTGCACCAGATAGGGTTGAATGTACTCATAAGTCCGGGTTTCCTCTTGCTGGGTCGTCGCGTTCTTCTGCTTCACGTCATACGTCAGGAACTGCGGTTCCGACACCAACAAATTGGAAAAGGTCTTTTCATCCGTAAATAAAGAGACCGCATCGGGCCACAGCGACTGTTTGGAGAGGATGTCGGCCACCAGTTTTCGTCCCGTATAAGCCTTGCAATACTTGTCCAGGGTCAGATACTGATCCGGGCTGTATGCCTCGAAACAGGCATAAATTTGGGAGCTGGCCCCCGAACGCCGTTCCAGCCGGATATGGAAAATATAATACGATTCCGCGATGGCAAACACCGTCCCATCCTCCTGCTCTACCTGCAAGGTCAGCTGACAGGAATTAAACACAGAACAAATGGTATCGATACCCGGATCCGCACCCGGCCACGTCAGCAAGAGGGTAAAGCTGAGCTTTCCCGGACGATAAATCGCCTTGGCGTAACTGAACTCACTGATCTTGCAGCTGACCAAGACCTCTCCCTCTGTTTTGATTTCGACCGGAGCCGTCGTTCCCGGCTGACCGTTATAGGTCAGGTTGATCGAAGAGGTCCCTTGTTTCGTATGAAGGCCTCCGATCGTGAGTGTATAGGTATTTCCTGCCATAGGCTGTCAGACCTTTAATAATTGATGGGCAATTTTTTCTGGTAATTGTTGTTGCCGACGTACGTAACCGACTGCAACAGAAACTCGACCGTGGTCATCATCAGGTCATGATGCGGTTCTCCGGTCGCGTCCCCCTTACGGGACCTATCGGAGTCGTATGTCTGATACGTTTCATCGATATCGACAATCTGTCCGGTCACCACCAAAGCGCTGCGATAATCACTCAATACGTTATCTTCCTGGCCATTATTCCGGAACACCGCATCGAAAACAATCGTAAAACACGACACATCACGATCTCCCAATCGTTTATAAAACTCTTTCAAATACCCATCCGGCAACGCTTTAAGGGTAAAAGACATCACAGACGCCAGCGTCGGCCCGTATGGCATTCCTTCGGTGTTTCTGTTTCGGGAACACTCGTAATTAAATCGTTGCAGCGTCAGACACTGTTCTTTTTTCGCCGTAACCGTCGGGTCGGTGATATCATAGAAAAAAAAGGAGGCCTTCGTGCAATTCGACATATTTTTCATAATCCTCTCCGTTTATCCCTCCGTCTATTGAAAAGTAACCTCATCGATCTCCAACTCTTTCATCATGACGCCTAACTTCAGCAGATGTCGATCGGTCTGCGCAATGTCATACATTTCCGCCAAGGCAAAACATTTCGCATCCTCGAATTTGAACGTTCTCTCCGTTTTATCGTATTTGGCCGACTGGTTGGTCAGGTCGACTACAATCTTTCCCGACAAGGAAGTTTGGTCGATATACCATTCGTACAGCGTCAGATCATCTTTGCCGGGAGCAATGACCGACAGCACCACCACCTCGCATCGGGGATCGGCGTCGGGCAGATAGGCCGTGAAATGCCGGGCCACTTTCACCTTGCACTGAGTCACCAAATATTCTTTGGTATAGTTGGCGGATACATTATCCCCGAGGTATAAACGTGCGGATAGAGACATACAACGGATCGTTTTAGTTCATTTTATTAGAGCGATTTTCCCCGGTAAAGCAGCACCGCAGAGGGTCTGTACCGGGGAAAAAGAAGTATCACTGCAGGAGAGCCGTTCTGCGGCCTATTTCCAGGGATTTTGGAAATCGACCGGACCGTTCTTCAGTTCCTGACAAACAATCTGCAGCTCTTCGAAGTGTTCTTCACCGTCTTCCCATTTTTCCAGGTAGTGTACACAATAGCAGGCGGTACCTTCCAGTTCTTTCATGGTCGACCCGTCGATGGTATTATAGAAAGTGATCTTCATATCTCGGGGATCGTTGGGCGACAACATCCACTGCAGCAACTGGTTGTTTCCATCGTTCATCGCCTTGACGCGGATATTGATGCGACCACCACGAGGAATCCCTGAGATCTGGCCTTCCCGATCGGTGGTTTGCGAGAAGGTGTAATCGATCATCATCACTTCACGAGTTTCGAAATCTTTTACCGACAATTGTACCGGTGTCATATTTTCTGCCATATCGTCTTCAATAATTACAGGTTAAACATCCATCGCGGCTTCGCTAAGCCCAATCGTTTTCAAAAACGACCGATTCAAATTCGATCTTCTGGCAAGTGATTTCGATCTCTTCGAAATGACCTTTCTTATCTTCCCATCTCTCTTCGAAATTCACGCAATAACCGTTGGTGAATTTGATGGTTTTCATATTCTTTCCGGTTTTCGTTTCCAGGAAAGTAATCACCCCGTTTTTCGGCAGGTTACGTTCGATCATCCAGGCCATCAGATCGGGCGTCCCGTCATTGAGGGCCTTGACACGAATCTTGATTCTTCCACCGCGAGGAATCCCCGACATCTGTCCTTCCACGTCTGTCGCCTGATCAAATTCGTATTGGACCATCATGACTTCCCGTTCCTTATAACCATCGATTTCCAATTTTACAGGTGTCTTTGCCATAATTTTACATTTTTTAAGGGATCAATATGATTTTATGCCATCTGAACGTCCTTATCTTTCTTGTCTGCCGAGACCTTGATGATAAAGTTCTTCGCGGAATAGAACGGAGTCAGGCTGATATCGCAGGTAATCCGTTTGGTCACCGGATCCTGAGTCGGCTCCTTAAT
>Ga0192261_1153_pt1 | contig 12132 bp, 10 predicted proteins | sample Koala_Koa23_G3_FD_131283 | JGI IMG/M metagenome (GOLD analysis project Ga0192261, IMG submission 131283) | Enriched cells from koala feces incubated with labeled cellulose particles, San Francisco Zoo, California, United States - Koala_Koa2-3_G3 ... | reverse complement strand
CGAGCACATCGTAATAACGGCCATCCCGACGGTTGCGAAACATCCGATCGTTGAAAAATACATTCGCCACCGAAGCACAGGTCTCATTATAAGCCTCCTTATTAGGCAAAACATACTCCGGGCCGAACCCTTCGAAACTCCGCATCGCACCCAACCCGCCCGTAATGGCCATGCGAGTCGAAACCATATTCTGCCAGATCGACTCCAACACCTCTCCGTACTCGTCCGTCCCGCAAATGGCATCCACATCCGCCATCCCCGTATACATATAACAAGCCCGAACGGCATGACCGGCCGGCTCTCGCTGTTCCCGCAAAGGCATATGCTGCTGAGCCTGAATCAACCCATAATCGGGATCCTCCGCCAAGGCAACTCCCCGTAAATCGAGAAACCGACGTGCCATCTGCAGATAGAGTGAATCTGAGGTTACTTCAAATAACTGGCACAAGGCCAATTCGATTTCCTGATGCCCCGGAGGCAAATTAATCGGTTTCCCATCGTTGTAGGCCGGATCTCCTTCAAAAAACACCCGATGAACATGACGTGCGTTTTTCTCCGCTACCTGTAACAGTTTATCTTTCCCCGTCGCCCGATAATAAGCCACTGCCGCCTCATACAAATGCCCCATATTATACAGCTCATGACTGGCTCCCAGATGAGAATATGGACGCTCGCCCATCTGTGAAACCTGAGGCACCTTGCAAATATGACACTCATACAAATAACCATCCGGTTGTTGTGCCGCCGCAATGAGATCGACCAAAGAATCCAAATGCGCCTCCAAAGCCGGATCCGGCGCTACCCGCAACGAATAGGCCGCACTCTCCATCGACTTAAATAGATCGGAAGCCAAAAAAGGAGGAGGAACCGGCATCGCATCGGGAATACCCGCCAAAAAATGAGCCGTTCTCTGCAGGTTTTCCACCGAAGAGGTCGTATGAGAAAAAAGAACCGGAATCGTCACCTTTTGCTGCCGCTGCTGCCAAGGTGCCCAAAAACGATCGTGCAATCGCACCTTCTCAAAAGTGACGGGTGTCAACGTCTCGGCAAAAATCATCGATGGCCCCCAAAATGCAAAAAACGTCAACCATACATATGTTGAAATTTTCATAAATCGTCGGATTAGGTTAGAAGTACTTCATTCTTGATTGCAGAATCCCTGACTGTCTCCGCTAAACAAAGATAGCAAATTCCCGCTCTTTTCCGGACGATTATCCCTATCCCCCAAAACAAGAGCAGCCCTCCGAATTCGGAGAGCTGCTCTTATGGAAAATAAAGCGCCGATTATTTGCCGGCAACCACTTTCTTTTCTTTAATACGGGCTTTTTTACCGGTCAGACCACGCAGATAGTAAATGCGCGAACGACGTACAATACCCACTTTGTTCACTTCGATCTTGTCAATGTGAGGAGAGTACAACGGGAAGATACGTTCTACACCAATCCCATCCGAAATCTTGCGAATGGTAAACATCTTGGTCACTCCACGACCCTTGATCTGAATTACCGTACCACGGAAACTCTGGATACGTTCTTTGTTGCCTTCCACGATCCGGTACGATACCGTGATCGTATCGCCACTCTTGAACGAAGGCACTTCCTTCGCAGGCCACATCGATGCCTCAGCGATTTTAATTAAATTGTCCATCTTTTTCAAATGTTAAGGTGAAGTGGGAATATTACGGGCTCCTGCGTCCTCATAAGAGATTCCTGCACTTTGGGAGGGCAAAGTTAATGCTTTATCTCGAATAAACAACATGTTTCGATAATAAATCGTTAATTCTCACCCCTCAGCCCGCTTCTACCCGAAACTTTACAGGGAGTTTTTACTACCTTTGCACATAAAATTGACCTCTATATCTATGGGAAAACCCCTTATCTTTATCACAAACGATGACGGCGTCAACGCCAAGGGGCTGCGGTGTCTGATCGACGTCGTCCGCCACATGGGACGAATCCTGGTGGTCGCCCCCGAACAGGGACAAAGCGGCATGTCGCATGCCATCACCATGACGCAACCCCTCTATCTGACAAAAATACAGGAAGAACCCGATCTGGAAATCTATTCCTGCAGCGGAACCCCTGTCGACTGTGTTAAAATCGCTTTCGACAGCCTGATGCTCGGCAAAGAAATGCCGACGCTGATCCTCTCCGGAATCAATCACGGCTCGAATTCCGCTATCAACGTCCTATACTCCGGAACCATGGCCGCCGCTATCGAAGGTAGCTTCTATGATATTCCCTCCATCGGATTGTCTATCCTCAGCCATGACCCGCAAGCCGATTTTACCACCGCTCAAACCTTTGCACCGCAAATCATCCAACGGGTTCTGGAACAAAAACCGGAATGTCCGTTCTGCATCAATGTCAACATTCCCTATCTGAAAGCCAAAGAGATCAAAGGAATCATTCCCTGCCGACAGAATCGGGGCTATTGGAGAGAAGAATTCAATCGCCGACAAGACCCCCGCGGCCGCAATTATTATTGGCTGACCGGATATTTCCACAACATCGAAACAGAAGCCACCGACACCGATGAGTGGGCGCTCAATAACGGATATATCTCGATCGTTCCGATTCAGGTCGATCTGACCAACTACGAACAGCTGCAGGCCATGAAACAGTGGAAATGGTAAACCCCGCTTCCCCTAATCGTTCACACTCCCCATCTACCCCATGCTCGCACAGATCCGCATGCGCTGTCAGCAACTGACCAATCCGGTTTTCGAAAAACCGGAACAGTTAGTAGCGTGGATGGGTGCCATACAGGCTCAAGCCTACGACATGGCCAAATGGGCCATCGGCCTGCGACTGCAAAACGGTTCCCTGGCTGCCGTCAACGAGGCATTAAACGACGGTAAAATCCTACGCACCCATTTGATGAGGCCCACCTGGCATTGGGTGGCGGCCGAGGACATTCGCTGGATGGTCGCTCTTTCGGCAGATCGAATCCGGGCGGCCAACGATTCTTACGGAAAAAGCCGACACCTTCCCATCTCTCCTGCTTTATACAGTCGCGTAAACGACCTACTCGGCCAGATGCTAGAAGGGGGAAACGCCCTCACCAAACAAGAGATAGCCCTCCGACTCAAACAAGCTGGCATCGAAACGGATCATGCAGAAACCACCCGATTCCTGCTGCAGGCTGAAACCCGAGGGCTGATCTGCAGCGGTCCGGACCAGTCCGGCAAACCCACCTATGCCTGGATGGATGATCGTGTCCCTCCGAAACCGGAATTATCCCGTTCCGAAACCATCGCTCGATTAGCCCTGCGCTACTTTCAAAGCCATAGTCCCGCCTCGCTGGCCGATTTTGTCTGGTGGTCGGGACTGTCATTGCGCGAAGCCCGACAAGCCATCGGCGAAATCGACTCATTCCTGATCCACGAAACCTCCCTTGGCACAGAATGGTTCATTCATCAAGAGGCTCAACAATCAACCTGCCTTCACAAATCATTCCGGGAAATGCGACTGCTGCCGCCTTTTGACGAATACCTGATCAGCTACAAAGAACGATCTCACGTGCTGAATCCAATCCACCAATCCAAAGCCTTCAATTCATGGGGAACGTTCTACCCGGTCATTCTGTATGAAGGACAGATTATCGGAACCTGGCAAAAACAAACAACCCGAAAAAACAACGATATCGACCTCGAGTTTTTCCCGGGAACGTCTCGTCCCTCCGAAAAACAAATTCATCAGGCCATCGAACAATACCAACAATTCCGGTCCGAAAAATAAAGAACGACGCTCTCAACGAAGCGCCGTTCCCCCTATAAATATCTATCAGTCGATTATTCGATTTCCCAGTCGGAACCGTCTTTGCGATCCTTCACTTTGATCCCGATGGACCCCAGACCATCCCGAATCCGATCCGAAGTCGTCCAATCTTTCGCCGCCTTCGCCTGCGTACGGATATCGAGCACCATGTCGATCACTTCGCCCAACATTTGGCTGTTATCTCCGGCCAAATCGTCCCGAAGCCCCAACACATCGAATACATAAAAACGAACAACCCGACTCAATTCGGCAATATCGTCTTCCGTCAGCGTCTGATGTCCGTCGTAAACCTGATTGATGATCCGAACACAATCGAATAGTTCGGCAATCACCACCGGAGAGTTCAGATCGTCGTCCATAGCGGCCCGGCAACGTCCTTCAATCCCCGAAATATCGACCGTCGAGGTAGCCGAAGGTTTCAACTTATCCAAAGTTGCAACCGCTTTCATCAACCGTTCATAACCCTTTTCAGCCGCCTGCAACGCTTCATTCGAGAAATCGAGCGTACTGCGATAATGTGCCTGAAGCACAAAGAAACGAATCGTCATCGCACTGTAAGCCTGAGCCAACAACGGATGATTGCCCGTCAGCAACTGTTCCAACGTAATGAAATTTCCCAGCGACTTGCCCATCTTCTGACCGTTGATGGTGATCATATTGTTATGAATCCAATAACGAGCCGCATCATGACCGCAGGCCGCCGTACTCTGGGCAATTTCACATTCGTGGTGCGGGAACATCAGGTCCATCCCGCCTCCGTGAATATCGAACCGTTCTCCTAAATAGCGCATGCTCATGGCCGAACATTCCAAATGCCAGCCCGGGAAACCATCACTCCACGGAGATGGCCAACGCATGATATGTTCCGGAGCCGCCTTCTTCCACAAGGCAAAATCGTACGGATTCCGCTTATCACTCTGTCCGTCCAAAGCCCGCGTATTGGCTAACATGTCATCCAACACACGTCCGGACAACTTCCCATAATGATACTTCTTATTATAGGCCTCCACATCGAAATAGACCGATCCGTTGCTCTCGTACGCAAAACCATGATCCAAAATCCGACGGACCAATTCGATCTGCTCGATAATGTGACCCGAAGCATGGGGCTCGATGCTGGGCGAAAGCACATTCAATTCACGCATGGCATCGTGGTAGCGTTCCGTATAATAATGCGCCACCTCCATCGGCTCCAACTGTTCCAACCGGGCTTTCTTCGAAATTTTGTCTTCTCCTTCATCGGCATCGTGTTCCAAATGCCCTACGTCCGTAATATTGCGCACATAACGGACCTTGTACCCTAAAGCGCGCAGGTAGCGAAACAACAAATCGAACGTAATGGCCGGACGGGCATGCCCCAAATGCGGATCCCCGTACACCGTCGGACCGCAAACATATAACCCCACAAACGGTGGCTGAAGCGGCTCGAAACGTTCTTTGCTCCGTGAAAGCGTATTGTAAAGTGTTAACGTCGATTCCATATTCTATCTGTTTGAAAGTGTAAAATTACAAACTTTCTCGGGATGTTCGTTTTTTTTACCGCCATTGTCATGTTATTTTTTTAATTTTGTACGTTAAAATTTACGAATCCTAACCGATCCGGCATGAACACATTTAAAAAGTATAACCTGATCATCGGCTGGTTCTCCTTCTTCTTCGCAGCCACGGTGTACCTGATGACCATCGAACCCACCGCCAGCTTGTGGGATTGTAGCGAATTTATCGCTACTTCATACAAACTCGAAGTGGGACACCCTCCCGGAGCTCCTCTCTTTATGATGATCTCCAGACTCTTTGCCATCTTCGCACCAAACCCGCAAAGCGTCGCCATCATGATCAACTCGATGTCGGCCCTCGCCAGCGCGGCAACCATCCTGTTCCTCTTCTGGTCCATTACCCACCTCGCACGCCGAGCTTTGGGTAAACGCGAAGAAGAATTGTCCACTTCCCAAATCGTCGCCATCATGGGCGCTGGCCTGATCGGGGCCATCGCCTATACGTTTACCGATACTTTCTGGTTCTCGGCCGTCGAAGGCGAAGTGTACGCCCTCTCTTCGATGTTCACGGCCGTCGTGTTCTGGGCCATCCTGAAATGGGAAAACGTCGCCGATCAGCCGCATGCCAATCGTTGGATCATTCTGATCGCCTACCTGACCGGTCTGGCTATCGGCGTGCATCTGCTCAACTTGCTGATCATCCCGTCGATCGTTCTGATCTACTACTTCAAAAAATATCCCGTGATCACCAAATGGGGCATTCTGAAAGCAATCGGGATCGCTGCTGCAATCCTGATTGCCGCCATGTTTATCATCATCCCGGGAACCGTCCAACTCGGCGCTTTCTTCGACCGGATCTTTGTAAATACCCTTGGACTGCCCATCAACAGCGGGATTACCTTCTACGCCTTTGCCTTGCTGGCTCTGCTGGCTTGGGGCGTCTATTATACCCACAAAAAAGGCAAGGTGATTGCCAATACCATCGTACTCTGCACCACCGTCATTATCCTCGGTTACGGAAGCTACGCCTCGGTGATCATCCGCTCGTCGGTACAACCCCCCATGAACAGCAACAACCCCAGCAATCCTTATGGACTGCTCTCGCTGTTGAACCGCGACCAATATGGAGCGCGCCCCCTGTTCAAAGGCCCCTATTACTCGTCGCCGCCCATCGATTATGAAGAAAAAACCACTTATTACGTCGGGGACGACAGTACCTATACCCAAGCCTCGGTGATCAAAGGCCTTAAATACCCCTCTCAATTTGAATTCTTTTTCCCGAGAATGTCTTCGGCGAAAGAATCGGATATCGCTGCCTATCACAACTGGGTAGACATCAAAGGCCGCAACATCCCGTTCCAGGACCGCATGATCAATGTCCCCACCTTCGCGGAAAACTTGAAATTCTTCTTCGCCTATCAGCTGAATTTCATGTACTGGCGCTATTTCCTCTGGAACTTCGTGGGACGGCAGAGCGATGTCCAATCCACCGGTGAAATCACTGATGGAAACTGGCTCAGCGGGATTAAACCCATCGACGCCATCTTCCTCGGGCCCCAAGATAATCTGCCTTCGGAAATGACCAGTAATCGGGCCCGGAACACCTACTATTTCCTCCCGTTCATTCTGGGAATCATCGGGCTGGTGTTCCAACTCAATCGTGATGGCAAAAACTTTACCGTAGTCATGACTCTCTTCATCATGACCGGGGTCGCCATCGCCGTCTATCTGAACTCACCTCCCGCCGAACCCCGTGAACGTGACTACGTTTACGCCGGATCATTCTATGCTTTTTGTATCTGGATAGGATTCGGGGTCCTGGCTTTCTACCGCGCCTTCCAACGATGGTTCAAAAAAGAAAACGTAACGACTGCTCTCGTCGCTACGGCCATCTGTGCCGTCGTACCCGCGCTGCTCGGCGCCCAGAACTGGGATGACCACGATCGGTCGAACCGTTACACCGCTCGCGATCTCGGACATAACTACCTGAACCTTTTGCCGAACGCCATCATCATGAACTACGGAGACAACGACACCTTCCCACTATGGTACGCCCAGGAAGTAGAAGGAGAACGAACCGATGTCCGTATCATGAACATGAGCTACCTGGGCGGTGAATGGTACATCGACCAAATGAAGCTCAAATGCAACAACTCGGAACCGGTACCCTTCTCGTTGCCCCGTCGGAAATATACCTACACCAACGAATTTATCCCGGTGCAGAATCTCTTCGACAAACCGATCCCCATTAAACAGGCTATTCAGTTCTTCGAAAGCGATGACCCGAGAACCAAAGCCACCCTGGGAACCGGAACCGTCGACTATATCCCCGCCAAACAACTGATCATTCCGGTCAATAAACAAAATGTGCTGGCGGCAGGGATCGTGAAAGAAAAAGATGCCGACCTGATCATGGATTCAATTACGATCACCATTCAACAAAGCAATATCGATCGAAGCAAACTCATGTTGCTGGATCTGCTGGCTAACTTCGACTGGAAACGTCCACTCTACTTTACCGCTTTTGAGCCTATCAAAAATTTGGGCCTGACCGATTACCTGCAAATGGAAGGGTTCTCCTACTTGTTGGTTCCGATCAAAACCCCTTCAAACAGCGTGCTCAATGCTGGACGTATCGATACCGAATCACTCTATCCCAAACTGATGGAAGAGTATCGATACGGAAACTTCAAAGACCCGAAGGTCTATGCCGACTACTTCGTACAAAACATCATGACAACCTCCCGGGTGCGGATTCAGTTCAACCGCCTGGCCGATCAGCTGCTGGCCGAAGGAGATACCCTGCGGGCAATCGCCGTACTCGACCGTTCGGCTGAAGAATTGCCCTTCAGCCAGATCCGTCACAACTACTACTCTCTCGGGATGATCGAAGGTTACTACCGGGCTAAAGCATTCGATAAAGGGAATGCCCTGCTGAATGAATACGCACGAATCCTGGAAGAAAATACCGCTTACTTCCTCCAGTTTACCGGACGAAAAGCCGAAGTAACGGACGATCGCCTCAAAAACGACATCGGATTGCTGTATGAATTGTATAAAATCGCCGTCAAGTATCAACAAACGGCTGAAGCCGAACAAATCAGACAATTCTTCGTCGATCAAGGACTAATGAATGAAAATGCTTAAAACCTGTTCTCAATACGAACTCATCGAAGCAGGTTGCGATGAAGCTGGACGGGGCCCCTTAGCGGGCCCCGTTTGCGCCGCAGCCGTTATCCTACCTCCTCATTGGAAGCACCCGCTACTGAACGATTCCAAAAAAATGAGCGAGAAAAATCGCAATCTCCTACGAGATATCATTCAACAAGAAGCTATCGCCTGGGCCATCGAAATGGTTTCCCCCGAAGAAATCGACCGAATCAACATCCTCAATACATCGTTTGAAGCGATGAATCGCGCCGTGCAAAAACTGACTGTCTCTCCGCAACTCCTGCTCATCGACGGCAATCGCTTCCGAACACAATCGAACATCCCTTACCGTTGCATCGTCAAAGGAGATGGAATCTATGCCAATATCGCCGCCGCTTCGGTGTTGGCCAAAACAGAACGAGACCGCTATATGACCCGTATCGACCAGGAATACCCTCAATACGGATGGAAAAAAAACAAAGGATACCCTACCCGAGAACACCGTCAAGCTATTCTACAATACGGACTCTCTCCTTATCACAGAATATCTTTCAACCATGAATACAAACAACTGTCTCTCTTTAATATAGACCAAGACCAGTAAATTTTATTTTATCTTTTTTCGGACTTTTCACGGCTGCCTCTTGACAAAGGGGTAGCCGTGGTTGTATATTTGTCCCAGAAACGGGCATCCGTTCCTCTCTTCGGAGATCCATTCCGGAATCCGACCTCCTTTCCAGCTCAACATATTCAACAGGTCTTCTGAACCTGGTCCGGACTTATCAACAATCCGCCCGTTCCCCTCTGTGCATAGTTATCAACAACCTGTTCCCGGCTTCCAAACAAAACTCCATTCCTAAAAATTCTCTCACATATGGCGACTGAACATGCTCCTCTCTCCGAAAAAAAACGACGGGGCAGACCCCGTAAAAATCCGGTTGCAGCCTGTGAATCAACCGCAAACACACCTCAAAGTCTCAAACAATTAACCCAAACCTGTATCTGCTCACTGCACGAGGCTTTACATCAGATCGAAACCTTGGTTCAGGAACGACATCGGCAAAAACTCTCAGACCAGCGAATCCGTAACGTAAGTCGGGAACTCAAAGAACTCATCAAAGTAATGACCCATTATGACCAAATCTAGGTTATCAACAGGTTTAAACATCATTTGTAATCTTATCAACAAATGAAAAGCATCCTTATCAACAATCATACCTACCGTTACGCCGATCAACTGGAAGAACTCTCCCTACAAGAATGGCAAACGTTGATGTCCCTTCCAAATGAAACCCAACCTCCTCCCGACCCAACCCTCCTTTCCTCCAAATCACTGCGGTTAAGAAATAAAATAGGTTACAAAAGCCCTATTCTGCAAAAAACGGATTCCAACGATTGTCGGCAATTCCTCCAGCATTGGAAAGAACAGATCATCCACCAAACCGTCCTCCGAGCAAAAAATAAAAATTCTCCAAAACCGACTCCGAGCCTCCTCCCTCAACGCCTTAAACGATATAACCTGCTCCGGCGCCTTTCCCCGTTGCCCTCCCTTCGTCCTCTGGAAACCCTCTCGGCACAAGCCTTCTGCGACGCTTCCGACCTCTACTTAGATAATTACGTAGAACATGCCCCCCTCATCGTCGCTATCCTGTCTCTCAGAAATTTCTCGAACTATAACGACACTCACCTCCTCCTGCGGGCCGAAAGGATGAAACGAAAATCCATGAAATTCGTTCTCAAGCTATTCGATGAACTGATCCAGGCCCATCAACTGCTGAAGCACCTTTTCCCTGACTGTTACCAAAACCGGTTGCATCAACAAATCGCAGACTCCTCCACAACACAAGCTACACCCCAATGGAACGACTTGCTGCTATGGCTGGCAAATTATCGTCCTTCAGAAATAAAACTCCTCAAACAACTGCCCTGTTATGCCTTCATGCGTATCGTCAACGCCAAAATCCAATCCCAGACAAACGGCTCCGGCCCTTCAAAACCCGATCCCTCATGTATAGAACTCGTTTAATACAATTGATCCAACAAGAGGCAACCCAAGATGGCTATGACTTCCGAAATGGCTTCCCATACCTTCTTACGCGTTCCGACATGCGCTTCCCGGCCTTGTGGATGGAACCTCCCGTACTGACTCTGGTCAACGGCCGAAAAGAAGGCCTGATCACCTATCATGTCACCCTACACCTATTGGCCTCCGGGAAAAAATGCACCGAACCCGAAAAAGAAAGTCAATGGGAAAAACTCGAAAAACAGGTTTTGGAATGGACTCAAAACCTGATCAATCACCCAGAGGTCTTTTACATCGACAAGATCACTTGTACGCCCGCCGAATTTACCCTGACCAACCAAAGGGAAATTTCTCTGAAAGCGGAATTCAATATCCAATTCGCCTTCCCGTACTCCTCTTCCGAACCCGACGGAAACGCTAATCCCTAACCTATCATGGAAATTACCTCCTACCCCGCCCAACGATCCTCTGCATACCGAGATGCCATCTTCACCCTCGCGGCAACGGAAACAGAAATTATTGACCTCGATATCCGGGAAGAATCCCAAAACCTCCTCCTCGGACAAAAAAAACTCTATGGTCAAAATACGTACTCCATCAATATCAGCAACTATGCCCAGAGACTATTGGACGTTACTCCACTCCGAAGCCAGGCAACCGTATTCGACTACCCCCAAAAACGAATGGCTCCCATCCTGATCCAAGCAGGGAATGTGGAAGGAACAGTCACCCTAACCAGCAGCCTGGAAAAAATCCTCTTTTTCGAGCCTCTCTCCAAAGCGCCCGACACGGTCTCAATTACCCCCGAACAAAGTGACGAAATCGCGCTTTTCACCGATGACTCCGCCCTTTTCGCCGAGATCATCCTTGATCCTCCCAAAAACAGTAAGAAAATCAGATTAGCCGAAAAAAACAAAAGAACCGACCTCTGTGCCCTATATTTTAACATGCCGCATGTCGTCCGCAAAGTCAACGAAGCAAAATGGGGCCCTATCGAACAGTACCGAAACCTGCAACTGCAAATCATCACTGAATACGACGAACTGGTTTTTACCCGAAATTACCTGATCGAACCTCCTTCAACCAATATCCTGCGATTGTGCTGGTGGAATTACTGGGGGCAAATCGATTACGCCTCCTTCAAACTCGCCCAAAAGAGCCTGAACATTGACAAACAAAGAATTTACACCGCCCAAGGGTATAAAACAACCGGATGTCAAACAGAAACCATTTACGATCTGGTATCCGACTACCTGAATGAAGAATACATGGCCTGGCTGCAGGAAATCGTCGCCGCCCCAAAAGTCTGGATCGACAACGGAACCGAGTTCCTCCCCGTGGAAATCCTGACCCAACAAATTACAACGGGAGGACATAACCTCGCTCGCTTACAAATCAGCCTGACCCCCATCCAAAAAAGTATTTATCAGCACCTCTAATGTCATGAAATGCTTTATCGATAACCGTGAAACCGAATCCGACCCTTCACAAAGTATTGCAATCGAGCTCCAGTTCGTTGAACATACGATCCGAGGCGGTTTGAATCCAGTTTTTTCCACCTCCGATGATATTCAGATGATACCAACCTGATCCGTCGGGATTTTCTTCTCGTTTGGTCAGCATGGGGATTCCTTCCATAACGATACACCCGTCTTTTTCGATTCGTGCGGTATGAGGGGTTTGA
>Ga0192261_1151_pt1 | contig 12228 bp, 15 predicted proteins | sample Koala_Koa23_G3_FD_131283 | JGI IMG/M metagenome (GOLD analysis project Ga0192261, IMG submission 131283) | Enriched cells from koala feces incubated with labeled cellulose particles, San Francisco Zoo, California, United States - Koala_Koa2-3_G3 ... | reverse complement strand
GCCCATATCCGCTGGGCTCGCCAACAAGGCGTCTGCATCGAATGCCATAGCCGCGTACTGGAACTGCAAACCCGAAACGGGCACATCCATCGTGTCATCGTCGAACAGCATGGCGGCAACCGGGAAGAGATTGCCTGCCAGGCAGTGATCTTGGCGACCGGAGGAGCCTCCTACCCCGCCACCGGTTCGTCCGGAGACGGATATCGGCTGGCTCACCGTATGGGACATGACATCGAAGCCATCCGACCCTCGCTGACCCCCCTGGAATCCACCGAAGATCTGCGATCGCTATGCGGCCTGCACCTGCGCAACATCGAAGCCCGGTTGCTCATCGACCGTCGTCCGGTCGCCTCGGAATTCGGCGAATTGGAGTTCATGCGGGAAGGAATCGGCGGTCCCATCGTTTTACGCATGAGCCGACAAGCCGTCGACGCCCTGATCGACGGACACCGAGTCGAATTGGAACTCGACCTGAAACCGGCATTGAGTATCGAAAACTGCAGGCTCGCATCGGACGGGAAATCGAGTCACTACCCTCTTCTTCCTCAGTTCGTTCCCTGGCAGGAAAATTGCTCCCTTCGACCTTGGCCGTAAGGTCATTGCGCCAGGCCGGCATCGATCCTCAGAAAGCACTGATCCAATTCTCTTCCCCTGAACAGAACGCATGGATCCATCAATTAAAGACGTGGCGTCTACCCATATCCGATTACCGTCCTTTTTCGGAAGCCATCGTAACAGCCGGCGGTGTACGCACTGACCAGATCGACCCTCTGACCCTGCAATCCAAACGGATACGGGGACTCTATTTCGCCGGAGAGTTGTTGGACATCGACGCCGATACGGGCGGCTACAATTTGCAAATCGCATATTCAACCGGTCATTTGGCCGGAGAGTTAAAAGGCTTATAAGTATGTTTCAAGGTATCGCAAAACCGATTTCCAGAGTCTACTTCGGGGTTCGTTCGCGCATCCATCTGCGCCACTTCCGAGGCCGAAGCATCCACTCTCCGTTCATGTACGGCATGGTGCGCAACGTCTTTATGAGCCACCGACTCAACGGCTCGGACAGGCAATTATACGAACATCTGCGTACAGAAGGCATCAAATCCAGCACCGCCATTATGCTCCAAAACCTGCAAGCATATTGTCAATTATCCGACTGCGTACTGATTCATCCTTCATGGCAGGAAACGTCCGTTCAACAAAACCTTGATAACGATCGAAAACTCCGGATCATTTTACCGGGCGTTCTCCCCCGGACCCTGATCGATACGGCACATTTGGCGTCAATCAACCATGACATATTGGTCATTCTGGCTCCGCACCTGACTCGTCGCGGACGTGAAGCCGCCCAATCCATCCGACATCGCTACCCCTGTGTCAGCGTCGACCGAGGTAATCTGATGATCTACATTTTCGATCCCAAATTGCAACCCCAGCACTATCACATTTAGATAAATCAAAAACACTTATCCGATATGAAAATATACACCAAAACCGGAGATCGCGGAACGACCCAATTAATCGGAGGACGTCGCGTTCCCAAAAACCATCCGCGCATCGAAGCCTACGGCACAATCGATGAACTGATGGCACAAATCTCCTACCTGAGAGACAATATGGAAGAATCCTCCCGGCTCGCTGATTATCGGAAGGATTTGCTGCAAATCATGGATGATCTGATGCGATTATCCTCTTATTTGGCAGCCGAAGATACAGCCACCAAACAACTCCCCGCGTTTGGCGAGGCTCAAGTACATTTTTTGGAAGAACGCATCGACGCCATGCAAGCCACCTTAAAACCCATTGCCCATTTTACCCTGCCTGGCGGACATCCGCTGGTTTCTTTGGCCAACATCGCCCGTACGGTTTGTCGCCGATCCGAACGAAAGATCATTGCTCTGGGAGAAGAAAACTCAATCGATCAGACGATTGGAGAATATATCAACCGGCTTTCCGATTACCTGTACGTATTGGGACGTAAACTTACCGATGAATTTCATGTAAAAGAAATACTCTGGGAGTATAATTCATAAAAAAATTTATATTTTTGCACTTCATATAGGGATACATCGGTTAAACTGCTAAAAAACAAATTACTATGTATTGGACCTTAGAGTTAGCTTCAAAACTGGAGGATGCACCCTGGCCTGCAACCAAAGACGAACTGATTGACTACGCCACTCGTTCGGGAGCCCCGCTTGAGGTCATCGAAAACCTGGAGGAAATCGAAGACGAAGGCGAAATTTACGAAAGTATCGAAGACATTTGGCCAGACTATCCGAGCAAAGACGACTTTTTCTTCAACGAGGAGGAGTATTGACACTCTTTGAATAGATTAAACAATTAAATATCAGCGCGATAAACAATGAAAATTTGTTTGTCGCGCTGGTGTTTTATAGTGAGGTGTATATATAAATATATTCAAGATCCATGTTGCAGATTATTAATGCAATATGTTGTCATCAAAGTTTTCTTATCGAATTTTCTTCGTAATTTGATAACATTTAGCCAATTTCTGGTATAATTAAAATATTACTTACCTAAGTTAATTTTTATTTATTCGGAGAGTCTGGCTAAATATATTTTGTATTGCAAAATATATTGCCGACTCTACATACATTGATAAGGCTGAAAATAAAATGGAGACACAAAAACAGCATAATATTATAACGTTGACGAGCCAGGATGAAGAATTTCCGCTATCGCTTATAAATATTGGCGGTGATTGTCCGGCAAGGATTCATTGCATGGGAAACCTGTCGCTTTTGAGCCCCGAAGAAAACCGCATAGCCATTATCGGTGCCAGGAAGGCATCTTCAATTGGCTTGCAAAGGGCATACGAATTAGGGAAGGAATTGGCGAAAAGAGGTAACATTATAGTCAGTGGTTTGGCTTTAGGGTGCGACAAAGCTGCACACAAAGGCTGTCTCGATGCCGGCGGAAAAACAATAGCTGTTGTCGCTTCAGGGCTTGATATCATACATCCAAAAGAAAATTCATCTCTGCAGCAGCGCATCCTGGATAATGGTGGTCTTGTGCTTTCCGAACACCCTCTGGGTTTCAAAGCGAATCCGTCAAGGCTTATTGCCAGGACTCGATTGCAAGCGGCATTGTCAGAGGCTATTATTCTGGTCGAATGTCCTAAACATAGTGGCAGTATGCACACTATGTGCTTTGCTCGTAAGTATAATAAACAATGCTTTGCTGTTTCTTATCCAAGATATTCTGAGATCAATGCAGGTAATGAATTATTGTTAAAGTGCAATTTTGCACAACCCATCTAAATGCATTATGTGGCAAGAACCATTATATTGACAGTAATTTACCGAAAAAGGGGCACTGATATAATAGGAGGTTGGTCATCTTGCTGTTTGTAAACGGTCTTAGCCTATTTGTAATGTGAAGATTGCTCAAAAATATGAATATTTGCAGGCGATTATTGCTAAAACACCGGATTCGCCGAACCAGCAAAAGATTCGGATTCCGATCGGACTACGGCGGAACATGTGGAGATAGAATCGCACGACAACTAAAACGGATTGAACGAGCGATTTCTAAGATTGTGGGCCGCCTCTATTCCATTCGCGAGATGTTGCGCATGAACGATTCACGCAGCGAGGAGACGATCATGAAGCAACATATCATCGAACAGGATGGCATGCGGACGAATTGGTGGCAGAATTGCCCGTATGAAGTCTTTACTGATAAATTGCGTGCCGAAGCCGATCATCGTCCGTCGCATCTGCGTTACGGGCAATTCATCTATTGCCGGACGGCGGAGCTGTTCCCTGATGCGGTTCGCAAAATAAACTCCTCGGCCGACTGTTTTAATGACGATACGAGGGTTGAGACATATCTATACGCCCTTTACACGCTACTTCATTCGAGCCGAAATCAGAATGAATCCGTTTAAACACTGTCACTTTTGGGTGTTATATGCGCATACTTGTACGGGAAAAAGATTATTTTTGAAGAAACATCGTACGCTATGTCTGCATGAATCGTATGCCGAATAGGTGCAACGCATTGTGTTCTTGTATGACCGACAATCAGATGGAGACTTTTAACCCGGCTGCATTATATATTTGTCGTAAACAATATAAACCTATGGAAGAGGTGCTTTATTCTGTTTTTTTAGACGACAAGGAAACCGCCTGTCAGATCTATGAGATGTTGGCAGATGACGTATTGGGAAAAGAACAACTGGAGAAGATAAAGTTGCGGTATTACGATATGCATCGTAACTTTTTCAATTATTCCAAGGACGAAGCTGATAAATTGGAAAAATCAGGGCGTAAAGTTGGTACATGGGAATTCAGCAAGGGTATTGAGCCGTTTATGCCAAAAGGATGGAATCGGTATTATGAGGATACCATTACCGTACCCATACCGATTACTCATCCGAATTTCATCGATCTGACTACGCGAACAGTAAACAGAGGTGCCATAGGACTTGATCTTCCAACATGGTTTAATCTGAAAGATAATTACCGTAGGATTATGATCATAGCTCAAGACCCTTTGCGGGGTAACAAGTGGTATTCCGATGCATTCTTTAAGGACGGGGACTATGTATGTACGGATGCATTGGCGGCCTCTCCTTTCGGATTACACGGGAAAAGCTGGAGAGACAAAAAGAGTGGAGGCGGAAGGATGAAATTTCTGGTTGAAAAGTTGATAGAAAGAGGTTATGGTATTTATCTTACCGATTGCCGGAAATATTTCGTATATGACCACAAAGAGTCGGACATATATTCATCCGGGAAAAAAGACCAGTATAAGGAAATTCTGAAAAAAGAGATAAATATCATCCGACCTGAGTGTATTGTGGCGATGGGTAATCAGGCATATAAGTACTGTGTCGAATTATTGGATAACGACCACAGATTGAAGTATCTTCCTCACTTTAGCGGAGCTGCCACCTGGCGGGCAAAACAAGAATTCGGTATAAAAGACAAAGTGTCAATCGAAGAACTTGCTGATCACTATGTGGCTAAAATCATTGGTTTTGTCCGAACCAAGTCCGAATAATATATAGTCATGATCTGATGCTTGTAATTGCATGATTATAAAAGGCGAATATACGTCTGCTGAAATTTTTGCCGAGCATGTTGAGGAGCCCGCTTTGCAATGGGTGAAGGCGCAATGCGATCATCCCGCATTCGAGTCGATCAAGATAGTTCAGATGCCGGATGTCCATGCGGGAAATTTATGTAATGTCGGTACGGCATATCGGATTGGAACATACCTCAATCCCGACCATGTAGGGGTTGATATAGGATGTACGGTATCCATGCACAAACTCTCTTCCGTAGTTACGCCGGCAGATTTTACCTTGCTTGATCACAAGATACGCGAGGCGATTCCAACCGGTATGGAGATTTGCGAAAAGAACAGTCTTAATGAGAAGGAACTTTGCAAGGCGAAATGTGTGGAATCCATATTTACCACGCACAACTACATCTCTGTTTGTGAGGAGACCCCGATGTTGCGTAAAGGAGCTGTGGCGGCTGGAGAGGGTGAAAGATTCTGCCTGCCCTTTAATATGCGGGACGGCATTGCTATTTGTGTGGGTAAAGGGAATGTTGATTGGAATAATTCTGCTCCGCATGGAGCTGGCCGTACCATGTCAAGGAATGCCGCCAGAAAGAGTATTGAAATGGAGGATTTTCATAAGGCTATGGCCGATATTTTTTCCACATCGGTTTGTCCCAATACGCTGGATGAATCCCCGCAAGCATACAAACCGAAAGAAGAAATCCTGCGTTTGATTGAACCGACGGCCGAGGTCATCTCAATGGTCAAGTCTCGCGTCAACATCAAGGATATTCCCAAATGAAAAAATACATACAACTGACTGCCGGACGAGGGCCGGTTGAATGCGCCCGAGCCGTCACGCTTGTTGCACGCGAATTACTGAAAGATTTTCCGGACGCAGGACTAATTGAAAGCGAAGCGCACAATACGGAACCGGATTGCTATATATCACTGTTGTTTCTTGCCGAGACTAATCCGGACAAAGAGAAGGAGTGGCAGGGAACGGTTCTTTGGCAGGAGGCTACGGCCAACCGTTTCCGTCCCGGCCATCCGCGCAAAAACTGGTATATTGGTGTGCATTTCATTGATCCGATGGAGTTGCCGGAAATATCGGATAAGAATATCGTTTTTGAAACGATGCATTCCCGTGGACATGGAGGCCAGCGTATTAACAAAGTGGAAACGGCAGTCCGTGCCACTCATGTTCCTTCCGGCCTTTCCGTTAGATGTGCTGATGAACGGTCGCAGTCGCAGAATAAATTGAGGGCAAAAGAGAGACTATTGATGAAGTTGTTCCATCAGCAAAAGGAAAAGATAGCGTCCGCCAAACACGGAATCTGGAATAATCATGTTTTTTTAGTCCGAGGAAATACCGTAAAAAGGTTTTCAGGTCCATTATAAGGCAGATATGTTAATGATGTGCTATAAAAATAACTAAATCTATCTATCCTCTCCCATCGCCCCAGACCGTCTCAGACGGTGCGGTTTGTTTGCGCAAATTTCATTGGTTATAATATACTGATAATCAATACACACAAATTTCTTCAACAAGAAAGAGTATTGATGCTCTTCGAATAGATTAAACAATTAAAAACCAGCGCGACAAACAAAGATAATTTGTTTGTCGCGCTGGTTTTTATGAACTTATCTGGGAGGCCTGTTTGAACCTTGTCATTTGTAGCGGCAGGTAACATACTGAAATGCCGAAACCCACCGATATCTATTGATCTTTTAACCTGTGTACCAGATTCTTACGAAAGAGTAATCCAAAAAATGTAGAATGGTACAAAAAAACGATCACTCAGATAGAATACGACAGTATCGACTCAACCACATGGGACTCCACGACCCAGACAGCATGCCCGTTTTCATGGTCTATCTGCGGGAATATTTATGGCCATGGATTCTATCCAGTGGAAACAGAATCATCCGTTTTAACGACAGAAAAACCGATATCGCTACCCAAGCAGGTTTTAGGAATACTTTACCAGAATGGTCGGATAGAACGCAAATACACATTTCTCTCTACTAATCGTCGATGGCAACCTCGCCCGCGGCGTCGGCCGTGAAGGCGACGGTGTAGTAGTTCGTCACGGTAAAGCGTCCCTGATATTCGGGGGATTCGCTCTCATCGACGTAGTTCAGTTCGAACTGCACCTGCAACTGCTGCGACTCCGCGCGGAACTCCTCGCTGCGATTCCAGCGGTCCACGTTGCTCAGCGACACCGGCCAAACCCGGAAACGGAACATCCCGGCCGACTTTAACGTCAGGTTTTTGCCCTCCTCGTCGGCCATTACCAACCCGTCCGCTGCATCACCGATCTTCTGGATGTAGTCAAAATTGATGGCATCGAGGCTAAGCGGCGTCGAGCATTCGTAGGAGTTGGTCTGGCGATCGTTCTGCTCCGGGCCGTCGGTCGTGAACTTCCCGTCGGTGAGTTGGAACGCGAGGTGGTAGTTGTTGTTGTCGGCGTCGATGTAATAGACGTCGATATACGTGAGAATGTTCTCCAGTTGGCGGTCGCGGTTGTCCTCGCGCCACTCCACCTCATAAATCTTGTATTTCGAAGTGTCGACGTTCGCCGCGACGAGTTCTTTGATTTTGGCGATGCCCTCGCCGGAGGCCATTGGGAAAGTTTCGCCTGAACCGCAGGCAGTAAACATAAAAGCGGCAACAACAACCGCTACAACAATCTTCATAAGTCTGGTAATCATGTCCGTATGTTTTTTATTTATTGTTTCCTATCCCAAAAGCGCGCGGAAAGCCTCGAACTCCTCCCACGAATCAAAATATTTGGCTTCAAAGATGATGTAATTATCTGGCGTCTTGACCTTGCACTGGTGCTCCTCCTCATCGTCCTTCACATACTCGATATCGGTGGTGAGAAACGAGCGGTATTCGACCTTTCCTTTCTCAACTTCGGGATAGGTGATGCGCGTACCGTCGACGGTGATCTTTCCTCCTGCGGCTTTCAGCACCCGGGCATTGCGCATGCTTCGCTACGTGAAGAAGAGCAGCAACACGCCGCCCACAATCAGAATGGTCGAAAAAACCGCCGGCGAGAGAATCCGCAGATGGCGAATCCGGATCCCAAAGGGAAATATCGCCGGAATGACAATCATCCCAATACCGAAGGCCAGGTTTGACCATTGGTTCGTAAAAATACTCGCAGGAGTGTAGTTGAAGCTCCTTTGGATGCGTTCAAAAGGTTTGTTTTCCATAAAAGTTACCGATTGGTCATTTTTCACAAAGGCAAAGATAAAAGAAAAAAGCAAAAATATGACCACATGGTCACATTTTTGCTTCAAACATAAAAAAAGCTCTTGGAAAGCCTTCTCAACGCTTCAACAACCCGTATATATAGAGGAAACGTTTGCGGAGAATCCCGACGTCGAGACCGTCAGAGAAGGACATTTGATAAGCCAATCCGATGAAAACCTGCCGGAACAGGGCGGCGGTTTCCGGAATGTCGGTATCTTCGCGCAGTTCGCCGCGCGCGACTCCGCTCCGAATAACGTCACACCAGAGACGCGACTCCTTTTCCATCCATTCGTGCAGCTTGCGTTTGCCGTCGGGGTAATAGAAAAGCACCTGCTGGTAGAGGTGAAAATAACCGGCATTGGCCAACTGCCCGGGCATCTTTTCCCGTTGGATATTACCCAAGCGCACAATTTCGGCCATGGTGCGCTCTACGCCTTCGACGTATTTGTCGATGAAGTCGCGCAGGGATCCGTCCGACGGGGCGAATTTGTTCACAGGATTCTGGAGATGGAAAAGGTAGCGGTCGGCCACAGCGATGAACAGGTCGAGTTTGGTGGGATAATAGTTAAAAATCCCGGTTTTGGTCAGCCCGACGCTATGGGCGATCATTTGCAGGCTGACACTCTCGTAGTTCATCGACATGAAGAGTTGCAGCGCATTCTGCAATATTTCCTCCCGGTTCGTTTTCATGGCTTGAGCAGATTTATTTATCAAAGATACAATCATTATCCGAAAAATGGATTTGCTCCTCCAATGAATATCATCTCATGCCCAGTGTCAGCAGTTCCACAGGCAGATCGGTCCTCATTCCATACGGATGCATCAGATTCAACAAGGCGATTTATAAGAGCGTCATCTCGTTTTCCCTTCCACATAAAACAACCCCTCAACCCGAGAACTTTTCATGATCGTTTCCTCAAATTTTCACAATAAGCTGACGGCGTCATTCCCGTCTGTTTTTTAAACATCTTGCTAAGGTGCTGCGGATAATCAAAGCCCAGACGATAAGCGACTTGCGCGACACTCGCACCTGTTGTAAGCTCGTTTTTCACCCGTTGAATGATATATTGACGAATATGATTACCAGCCGTATCACCGGTCGTTTTTTTGATCATATCTCCGAAATAATTGGCAGACATACACAGTTGATCCGCAAAATATTGGACCGTTGGCAACCCGAACGCCAATTGTCGGTTTTCATCGAAATAATCTCGCAACAACTTATCAAACTTCATCAGCATATCCGTATTTTCCAATTTTCGGGTAAGAAACTGTCTATTATAAAAACGTTGGCAAAAATTCAGTACCAGCCCGATATAGTTTACGATTATCGCATCTTGCAAAAGATCTCGTTTCCGCCCGATTTCAGCCTGTATTTGACGTAGTAATGAAACAAGCAGATCATGCTCTTCATCCGTCATATGCAATGCCTCATTGATTCTGTAGTCAAAAAACGAATACTCCTTAATCGCCTTTTCCAAAGGTGTCCCTTGCAACAGGTCAGGGTGGAACAACAATGCCCATCCTGTCAAATGTACCCATTCTCCATTATCTTCTTTACCTCCTATCTGACCGGGTGCCACACAAATTACCGTTCCTCTTTTATAATCATACTTGCCGCAACCATACTTCAGATCTATATCCGCCTCATCATGAAAAAAAATACCGTAAACGCTGTAATTGTTCAGGCTGAGACGTATCGGTGACACGGCAGCGAAATCAATCACACACACCAGCGGATGCTGATTCTCAGCCCCCACATAGCGGCTATAATCGCTCACATTTTGTACTTTGTGTATTTTACTCATCCCTACTTGCATATAGAATACTCAACATCATAAAAATACTTTTTTCTCATCAAAAACGCTGCACAATCATGCGCCAAAATCGGTAAAATGAATACAAGGTCCCCACTTATCGACACAGTTATCGGATCGATGAAACATACCTTTGTATTATCAAACAGGTACAATAATGAAACAGCGAACAGATATTCCCAAAGAAATCTATCAGGATGAAATCGTATGTTTTCTGGCTGAACGTTACCATACTACATCTCGGGAAATTCTACAACAATTCTTCAAGCAAAACCATCATCATTCCGAAATGACAACCCCAAAATTTCGGTTGGAAGAAAACGAAATGACGATCTTGCAGGAAATGATAGATAACAACCACATGTAACATAGAAGAGAATGGACCGCAGAGATTTTTTGAGAACGGCGTCGCTGGCCACCCTATCCGTTATGGGAACATGGACAGGACTCCCCAAAGCCTTTTCCCAGTCTTCAGCACCATCGAAAAACGGAAATGCAAATAGTGTCAATCCATTAAGCCGCATGGAACCCCGAAAACTCGGAGAACTGAAGGTATCGGCCATCGGATTAGGTTGTCTCCCGATGGTCGGCTACTATGGAGGAAAATACGACAAACGAGAGATGATCGCTCTGATTCGTCGTGCATATGAGAAAGGCGTAACCTTTTTCGACACAGCAGAAGTCTATGGTCCTCATATCAGCGAAGAATGGGTTGGCGAAGCTGTCGCACCGTTCCGAAATCGAGTAATAATCGGCACAAAGTTCGGTTTCGGCGTCGAAGAAGGGCAACCTACCGTACTGAATAGCCGCCCGGATCATATTCGCCGGGCAGTAGAAGGATCACTGAAACGTTTGCATACCGACCACATAGACCTGCTATATCAACATCGCGTCGATCCGAATGTTCCCATGGAAGAGGTCGCCGGCACGGTAAAGGATTTGATACAGGAAGGGAAAGTATTGCATTGGGGAGTTTCAGAAGCCAGCGCCCGATCCATTCGACGGGCTCATGTCATATGTCCTTTATCCGCCGTACAGAGTGAATATGCCATTTGGTGGCGCGAACCAGAAACGAAAATTTTCCCGACTCTCGAAGAATTGGGAATCGGATTCGTCCCCTATTGTCCGTTGGGTCGGGCGTTTCTGACCGGAGCAATCCATGAAACCCGTCGTTTCCATGAAGGAGACCGCCGATGGAACTTGCCGCAATTTACACCCAAGGCCTTGAAGCACAACATGCCACTCGTGAATCTCGTCCGCCGATGGGCCGAACGGAAAGGCATTACACCGGCTCAATTCGCTTTGGTGTGGATTCTGTCACGCAAAGCCTGGATCGCGCCGATTCCCGGCACGACCAACCCTGAACATCTCGACGATTTTCTCGGGGCGGCTTCGGTACGACTCACCCCTTATGAAATGGAGGCATTCGACCAAGAATACGCCATGATCGACCTGATGGGACACCGTGCTGATCCTTTCACCGAAAGTCAAATCGACAAATAATTTCCAGCCATGGATTATGCTACATTGAATAACGGAGTAAAGATGCCGATGCAGGGTTTCGGAGTCTTCCAGGTATCGGATACAACCAACTGCAAACAGGTCATCACCAACGCCATAAATGTCGGTTACCGGCTTATCGATACGGCATCGGTATACGGCAACGAACGAGCGGTAGGGACAGCCATTCGTCAAAGCGGCATTCCTCGAGAGGAACTATTCATCACGACCAAAGCATGGATTTCGGAAATGGGATATGACCGGACATTGCGAGCATTCGAGGCCTCTCTCAAGCGACTGGGCTTGAAATATCTCGATCTCTACCTCATCCATATGCCTTACGGAGACTATTACGGAGCTTGGCGGGCCATGGAAGAGCTCTATACCGCAGGACGTGTCCAGGCGATCGGGGTGTGCAATTTCGAGCCGGATCGTCTGATAGACCTATGTCATCACGTAAAGGTCGTACCTGCCATCAACCAAGTGGAACTCCACCCCTATACCCAACAAACTGAAGCCATACGGATCATGCAGTCGCTCGGCATCCAAAGCGAAGCATGGGGGCCATTGGCCGAAGGAAAAAACAATCTACTTTCCCATCCTGTTCTAT
>Ga0192261_1150_pt1 | contig 12263 bp, 12 predicted proteins | sample Koala_Koa23_G3_FD_131283 | JGI IMG/M metagenome (GOLD analysis project Ga0192261, IMG submission 131283) | Enriched cells from koala feces incubated with labeled cellulose particles, San Francisco Zoo, California, United States - Koala_Koa2-3_G3 ... | reverse complement strand
GCAGCTGGCCGAGGCAGGCGATACAACCGATATATCAAAGGAGGTCTGCGCGCTTCTGCGCTGGGTACCGCTGGAGACAAAGATAAAGATACTGAATTATGCGAAAGATATGAAGAGGCTATCAGAGCTATCGCCAAAGAGAGGCTGAGCGGCGGCAATAAAAATGGGAGGCGTGGAAAAATCTCCCGCCTCCCATTTTTTATTGGACTTTATTCAGTTTCCTGGTTCTTTGCCTCTTTCATCATCCGCTTGAAGATCGCCGAACAGTAGAGCGCGCCAAGCGGGTTGTGGGCGATGACGCGGTCTTTCGCGGCAACCGGCACCACCGGCGCCTGAGAGTATTTTATGAAGAGCGCGTCGTGGCCGACGCAGAGGCCAAGCAACAGGTTAAGGTCTGTATTCGCCGCGTTGAGCACCTCAGCCTGTTCTATCGGGTTGCAGGATATCTGACCAACCTTGTCGCTCTCCATCGCCCCCATCTCAGACTTTCCCACGCCGCAGACCTTACAGTTCACGGTAGAGATCTCGAAGTAGTTTTCCAGTATCTGCGAGAGTTTGGCCGCCTCTTCCGAGAGGGCGGCACAGAAAGCGATACCAAGTTTTTTGTATCCCATCTTCCGCGAGAAGAGTATGATCTCCTGAATACGGTTGATCTCCCCGTAATATTCGGCCTCCACCTCGGAGGCGGCGCGCATCATGCGCCTGTCCTCAGGATCTGCGTACAGCGCCGCGGCATCACAGGCGGTGCAGGCCATTCCGTCCCGGCATGGTTTTTCCGTACAGCGGTCACACCTCATCTATTAAGCACCTTCTTCGTATTTTTTCATATCCGCCGGCAGCGGCGCGGTCACGGCGACGCCGCGCAGCCTGACCGGCAGCTCCGCGTCCTCGGGAAATATTACCGTCCGCGCGTGAAGCAGAGGGCGCTTCGCGCCGCGCCCGCTTCCATATTTTGTATCCCCCACGATCGGATGCCCGATCGCCGCCAGGTGTACGCGCGCCTGATGAGGACGTCCGGTGACAAGTTCGGCCTCAACCACGCTGCGCATTCCGGCGGTAGAAAGTCTTCTGTAAAGCGTAAGGGCTGGCTGTCCATCTCTGTCAGGACGGACGGTATTGGCGGCGCCGTCCTTCAAAAGCGGCAGGTCGACACGTCCAGATTCGTCGGCGATGCCCTCGACCACCGCGTGGTAGAGCTTTCTTATTTTATGTTCGCGTATCAGCTCCGCGAGATGCCGCTGCGCCGCGCCCGTGAGCGCGATTATCACCGCGCCTGTGGTGTTGCGGTCCAGCCGCTGCACCGTCGCCGGCCGGTAATCGCTGCGGCTCCAGCCCAGCTCCGCGAGGGCCCGCGTGATGAGCGAATCCCCGCCTTTCACGTCGGGCTGTGTGAGCAGCCCCGCCGGTTTGTTCACCACCCAAAGGTAATCGTCGCGGTAAAGGGTCTCCAGCGGCGGCTTTTTCGCGGCAGTTCCTGTTCCGCCGTCTATTTTCGCCCCGCCCGCCTCTTCTTCCCACGGCACATATAGGCGCTGTCCCTCTTCAAGGCGCGCATCGGCCTTTGTCTTTTTACCGTCGAGGCGCACATCGCCGGTGCGCACCGCCTTCATGATCGCCCCAAGGGGCACCTGCGGCCAGAGTGTGCGCAGTACGCGGTCGACGCGGCGACCGTCGTTGTCCGCGGAAATTATTAGCTCCGCGCCCATTTTACCTCTTCCAGAACCTGCGCTGCGTGGAGTTGTTCCAGGCCGATATCGGCTGGTCGTCGGTGAGGTTTTTAACAGAGTCGTTCCAGCAGAACATACGGAAGTCAAGTTCGTCGGCGGAGGAGACTATCATCGCCTCCGGCGTCGCGGGGACGACGGGCGAACCGAACTCGCGCTGTCCGTGATGGGAGAGCAGGATATGGCCAAGGTGCATGCGCGTCTTCTCGGTGAGCCCGTACTGCGCCGCAAGCTCGTTGAAGCGCATGTATCCCTGCGCGACGTGGTCGAGCAGCGCCCCCTCGACGGTCATTTCGGGGACGGATATCATCCTGTAGGAGTCCAGCTTGCCGATGTCGTGCAGCAGCGCTCCAGCGACGACTATATCGATATCGACATCGTAACCGGCGGTCCTCATTGACTCCGCCATCGATTTCGCGCACTCCGCGACGGAGAGCGTGTGTTCCAGCAGGCCGTTCGCGTAGGCATGGTGGTGGCTCACCGCCGCCGGCCAGTCGCGGAAGCGGCTCCAGAGTTCTCCGGTGAATACTTTACGCAGAAAATCGCCGGCCTCGCCGCCGCAGCCCTTTACAAGCGCCTCAAAGCGGCCGGTCAGCTCCTCGATCGGAATCGGCGAGCGCGGCAGATAGCCCGCGGGCGGATATTTCTCCTGGCTGAGCAGCGTCAGTTTGTTAAAGTTGAACTGAAGCTGGCCGCGGTATTCCGCGACCTTGCCGTTTATGCCGACGGTCTTTCCCGCAAGCTGCAATATTTTCTCAGCCGGCAGGCGGTCGTCGGCGCTCTGAGGCTCGGCCTCGGATTTATCAAGCCACTGCGCGTCCGACCAGACCTTCGCTTCGATACTTCCGAATGAATCGGAGACGGTTACGTCATAGTATGGTTTTCCATTTTTATCGCTCTTCTGCGAGAGCGCGCTTACGACAAATATCGCCTTGAAGAGGCTGCCCGCCGGAAGTTTTCGTACCTCCTGGCTGTTAAGCAGCAAATTAGCAGTCATTGTCCATCTTCCTTCCTTGAAAACAAAATCATATACCGTTATGATATCATCTTTTTCTCCTACATATCATCTAATCTTCTCAATTATTTTGCCCATCCGGCCACCGATAGTATCCAGTAAGTCACATGAGAGAGGCGAATATAAACAATAGAACTCATTGTACGGACAATTAATACATCAGCCCTTCGTACCACATACTTCATGTAAAGCGTGTATAATACACTTATACCTTACTTTGGAGGGATTTTTCTATGAGTACAGTAAATTGGGACGCAAGACTTTCAGAGATAGCGCTAAATGTTAAACCGTCGCCGATACGCGCGCTTCTTAAGTATACCAAGACACCCGGCGTCATCTCATTTGCCGGCGGAAATCCCGACCCCGCGGTATTCCCCGTGGCGGAATTCGCGGAGGCCTCACAGATACTGAGCCGCGAGGGTAAGGACGTCCTGCAGTACGGCGCCACGAACGGCTATGACCCGCTTAAGGAATATATCTCAAAGTGGATGGCCCCGCGCATGGGACGTGAGACAAAGCTCGATGAAATGCTGATCACTACCGGGTCGCAGGATGGCATTGACCTTCTCTGTTCCGTGCTGCTCAACGACGGCGACACGATCATCGTCGAAGGACCGACATACCCCGGAGCGCTGCACGCGATGCGCAACCGCGGCGCGCGCTTTCTCTCCGTGCCATGCGACAAGGACGGGCTTTGCGTAGACCTGCTGCCAGGAGTCATCGAACAGGGGCGCAAGGACGGACATAAAATCAAATTCATCTATTCGATCGTAAACTTCCAGAACCCCTCTGGAGCGACGCTCTCCAAGGAACGCCGCGCCAAGCTGCTGGAGATCGCCGAGAAGTACGACCTGATAATCTTTGAGGACGACCCCTACGGACACCTCCGCTACAACGGGGAGCATGTACCGACGATCTTCTCGATGGATAAGAGCGGCCGCGTGGTCTATGCCTGCTCCTTCTCGAAGATACTGGCCCCCGGCACACGCGTGGCATGGATCGTCGGCGCGCCGGAGCTGATTCAGAAGATGGTGATGATAAAGCAGGGCACGAACCTCTGCACAAGCGTCGTCGCCCAGGCCCTCGTCTATGAGTACTGCCGCCTCGGCCACCTCGACGGCTTCCTGCCGAAGATCATCGCCCACTACAGCAAGAAACGTGACGCGATGGACGCCGCCTTCAAAAAGCATCTGCCCGCCAACACCCGCTACCATACGCCGGAGGGCGGATTCTTCTTCTGGCTCCAGGTACCCGGCGTTGATTCGACAAAGCTCTTCATGAAGGCGATCGACCACGGAGTGGCGTTCGTCACCGGCCCGGCCTTCTACGCCGAGGATGGAGAGGGGCTCGACTATATGCGCACCTGCTTCACCTTCGCGCAGCCGGAGGAGATCGAAGAGGGCGCGAAACGCCTCGCCGCCGCCATCAAGGAGCTCTAGAGGTTTAGGCTCACAATAAGCGACAGACACTTAAGATTAACGCCGGACGGATTTACGCCGTCCGGCGTTTTATTTACAGGGCGGCACCTCAATGTTAGACTAAGATTACCAACGCCGGCATACGGCGGAGTAATTTATTTTAAATGACGGGATATAGGAGCGCATAGAATGGCAGAAGATACGATTACGGCGCTGGCCACGGCATGGGGCGAGGGCGGCATCGCGATAGTGAGAGTTTCCGGCGGGGAGAGCGCGGCTATCGTTGACAAAATATTCCGCGCCAAACGGCGCTTTTTCGAGCAGCCCGCGCGCTGCATGACGCTGGGAACGCTGCACACGAAAGACGGGACTCTCTTTGACGAGGTGCTTGCCGTGCGCTTTGAGCGGGGAAACAGTTATACAGGCGAAGATAGCGCGGAGATACACTGTCATGGCGGCGTGCTCCCGGCGCAGCGCTGTATCGAGGAGCTCTGTTCGCTGGGGGCTAGGATGGCCCTGCCCGGCGAATTCACGAGGCGGGCCTTCATTAATGGCCGCATCGACCTCGCGCAGGCGGAGGCGGTCGCCGGCATCATTAAGGCGCGCAGCGACGAGGCGCTGACCGCGTCGGCAAGGTCGCTGCAGGGATCATTCACGGAAAAGATACGGGGACTTATGGAGAGGCTGACCGCGCTGGCCGCGGCGCTTGAGGTCGACCTTGACTTCCCCGAGGAGGGAGAGGGCTTCATCACCAAGGGCGAAAGCGCCGGACGCCTCGATGAGCTCATCGCAGAGTGCGAGGAGCTCATCTCCCGTTGCCGCAGCGGCATGCTGCTGCGCGATGGGCTGCGCGCCGCGATCATCGGGCGGCCAAATGTGGGAAAATCATCGCTGCTGAACGCCCTGCTCGCGGAGAACCGCGCGATCGTCACAGCGACGCCGGGCACAACACGCGACAGTATCGAGGAGACCTTCATTTATAAGGGGCTGCCGGTGAGGATAATCGACACCGCCGGTATCCGTGAGACAACCGACGAAATCGAGGAGATAGGCGTGCAGCGCTCGCTCAAATCGATGGATGAGGCCGATATCATCCTGCGGGTGATAGACAGCTCGGAGGGCAATCTCACGATGGAGGCGGCGCTGCCCGCCGCCGTGAAGAGGCAGATCATCATCCTGAACAAGAGCGACCTCCCCGCGAAAGTAACCGAGGCCGATATCGAGGCGCATTTCCCCGACCATCCGCGCATCGCCGTCTCCGCCGCCAACGGAAGCGGGCTTGACGAGCTGAAGGAGCTCATTCTTAAGACGGCGCTCTCCGGCGGAGAGCTTGCCGGAGGTTATTCCGTCACCGCGCGGCAGATGGAGTGCCTTACAAGGACAAAAGAGGCGCTGTCGGCCGCCGTAGGGGCGCTCTCTTCCGGTATAGGAGACGATCTCGTCCTCTCCTGCCTCTTCGATGCCAGAGTCCAGCTGTCGTCGCTGCTCGGCATCGACGCGAGCGAAGATCTGCTTGACAAGATATTCAGCAGTTTCTGTGTCGGCAAGTAATTCTGTCCCGGTTTTTGTCTTGATAAAGATGCCGTTCTGCCAACTTTAGCGTAAAAGATGGAACATATAAAGGAAAACGACGCAAAAATATACGCCGTATCCGCGGACGATAACACCGCGCTGGTTTCTCGCTGCGTATGGCTTGCCAAGCGTCTGGAAGCCGGAGAGAATCCGCGCCTGCTCTTTGGCGGCGACAGGGCGGACAGAGGACCATACCGAAGGGCCTTCGCGGTCTCGGAGATAGAAGAGGCCGTCGAAGCGCTGAATACCTTTCCTCCGAAAATGCGAAAAAAGCTAAAACTCGTTTTCGCGATGCCGGGGCAGGGCTCGGCCGGTCCCATTCCGGTCGAATCGCTCTGCGCGGAGCTGCCGGTCTTCCGCGAGTATATTGAACGCGCTCAGCGCGTGCTCGGCCGGCAGGGACGGCTTTCCGCGAAGGAGATCCTCTCGCGCGGCAGGGCGCGCAGCAGCATGGATGAGCAGCTCTTCGTCCTCATCTATGGCACGGCGCTCGCGATGCAGTACCGCGCGTGGGGAGCAGAACCGGATATGGTGATCGCACATTCCCTCGGGGAGCTGACGGCGCTGGTCGTCTGCGGCATGGCCTCCTACGAGGAGATGCTCTGTTTCGTCTGCCGGCGCGCGCTGATCATTGATTCCCTCGCGGAGTCCGGCGCGATGGCCCATGTCGCGGCGGATGCCGCGGAAATTTTCCGAATGACTACAGCGTATGGCGGGAAACTCTCCGTCGCCGCCGTCAACAGCCGCAGCTCCGTCGTCGTCTCCGGCGAGCTCAGGGCTCTCTCCAGCTTTGAGAGGGAGCTCGACCGCCGGACGATACCGCACAGAAGGCTGCGCGTGCCGAAGGCGGCCCATTCCGCAATAATGGAGCCGGCGCTCGCGCCGATTGAGGCGCTTGCCTTTCCAACCCTTCGGGATGGCTGCTGTCCGCTCTTCTCATCCGTTACCGGCGCGCAGCTTACGGCTCGTGAGGCGGAAGCCCCGGTGTGGCGCCGGCGGCACTGCCGCGGAACGGTACGTTTCGATCTCGCCCTCGCCGCGTTATCAGAAACTTTAGGGGACAGCGACTCCTTCTTCATAGAGTTTGGGGTCCATCGCGTGCTGACGGCGGCAGGTATAAAAACACTGCCTGACAGCAGATGGTACGGAGCCTCATCGATGGCCCGCTATCATGAAAACCGTTCCCCAGAATACTGCTTCAAACGTGGAATACTGGAGACTCTCGCCGCGCTGTGGGAGTGTAATATCCTCTCTGAAATTCAACCCGCTTTGCCGGTATGTTACCAATAAAAACTTTTTCGCGGAATATCAAAGAATAAACAGAATCCTCACCGAAGAAGCGGCCTCACGCGTCCCCAACGGATACCGGTACCGCGTGCGGCTGATTATATTCCAAATAGCGTGCCGCCCTGCCGCACTTCATAATCGGCGGCTTTCCTTGCGAGAGACAAAGAAATCCCAGCCATAACAAAAAGCGCAGCGCGGACCTTCCACCGGCTCCGCGCTGCGCTTTCTTTTATGCTCTGTTTTTAATGTTTAGTAGGCCTTCGCGAAAATCGCCTTTCTCGCGCCCTCTTTACCGGTGTAGAAGCACTTGCCGCGCTCCTCTGCGTGGGCGAAGGGGAAGCAGCGCGGCGTCGCGCCGGTGGCCTCTTTGATGGCCTTTTCGTCCTCTTTTGAACCTCCGAAGAACACCTCGATGAAGCCGCCCTTCTCCTCAAGGAGCCGCTTGAATTCTTCCATGTTTTCCGCCTTGTGTGTGTTGGCGATACGGAACTCAAGGGCGCGGTTGTAGAGGTTCCGCTGTATATCTTCAAGCAGCGCGGGTATCGCCGTCGGCGCGTCGGCCCAGGCGATGTCCATCTTTTCGCCGGTATCGCGGCGCACTACGCGCAGCTTCTCCGCCGCGTATTCCTTTTCGCCAAGTTCAAGGCGAAGCGGCACGCCCTTCTGAAGGTGCGAGAAGAAACGGTCTCCGGGGCGCATATGGAACTGCGTGTCTACGTTTACGAAACGTCCGCCAAGCGCCTCGTTGAGCGCCGCCTTGAGTTCGGCGGCCTTCGGCATCAGCTCTTTATCGATCTTCTCGCCGCTCGTCGAGATGGGGACGATGACCGCCTTGACGGGAGCAATACGCGGCGGCAGCACAAGGCCGTCATTGTCCGCGTGGGTCATGATGATCGCTCCGATGAGGCGCGTGGAAACGCCCCAGCTCGTAGTATAGGCAAATTCCATTTCGCCGTCCCTGTTCTGGAACTGTATCTCAAACGCCTTCGCGAAGTTCTGCCCGAGGTAGTGGCTCGTACCGGCCTGCAGCGCCTTCTTGTCGCTCATCATCGTCTCGCAGGTGTAGGTATTGTCGGCTCCGGGGAAACGTTCTTCCTCTGTCTTCTCTCCCTCAAGAACTGGCAGCGCGAGATAGTCTGTCATGATGCGGCGGTAGACCTCTAGCATACGCAGTGTCTCCTCGACGGCCTCCTCTTTGCCGGCGTGGGCCGTGTGCCCCTCCTGCCAGAGAAACTCGGAGGTACGGAGGAAGAGGCGCGGGCGCTTTTCCCAGCGCATGACGTTGCACCACTGATTTATCAGGATCGGCAGATCGCGCCACGACTGGACCCATTTGCTGTACATGTAGCCGATGACGGTCTCCGAGGTTGGACGCACGATGAGCGGCTCCTCAAGCTCCTCGCCGCCGGCGTGGGTGACGACGGCGCACTCGGGGGCGAAGCCCTCGACATGCTCCGCCTCTTTGGAGAGGAAAGACTGCGGAATGAGCAGCGGGAAGGCGGCGTTGACATGTCCGGTCTCTTTGAAGGCGTCGTCAAAATGTTTCTGCACAAGTTCCCATACGGCGTAACCGGTCGGCCGCACGACCATACAGCCCCGCACCGGCGCGTAGTCAGCCATTTCCGCGACGCGGATGACGTCGAGATACCACTGTGAATAATCTTTTTCCTTCGGTGTAATGTTTTTAGCCATCTATAATAGTTCCTCCGATCGGGTTATAACACCCTGGTTATTCCGTTGCTTTGCCTCTTTGAGCATTTACTTTCCTTTTTACAGTCGTTTTGTATTTTACCACTCTTTTGACAAAATTTGCGATAGGGAATACAGACATCGCAGACTAAACACATAAATATATCCGGCACCCCGTCATCCCCTCAGCGGTTCCGGCGGCTGTATATCTATATTACAGCTTGATAGATTTGTTCTGCCGATATTGCCTTTTCCTTATGCGTATAAAAATCACTTTAGTACATTAAGCCAACTTGACATTTCCACAATTTGGCGTATCCTTTTTAATATAGTCCCTGATTAAAGTTCTAAAATACGGAGGCAAAACTATGTCAAACCAGTGGAAAGATGAATTCACCGACCAGCTTTGCGATTCCATAGTCGCCATTACAGACCGTGACGAGGCATACCGTTTTCTTGAGGATGTCGCCACCTTTTCGGAGATCAAAGCGTTCTCGCAGAGACTCCAGGTCGCCAGCCTTCTCATCAAGGGTTTTTCCTATCCGCAGATCGTACAGGCCACCGGAGCAAGCACCGCGACGATCAGCCGCGTTAAGAAATTTGTCGAATATGGCGCCGACGGCTACCGCGACGTGCTGCGTAAGCTTGAAGCGATGAAGGCAAGCGAAGAGAAGTAGTCCCCGGCAAAATGCCTAAGAAGAGAAAAATTTTTCTGCCCTTCGCACCCTCCGACCTATCAGGGATATCTGAGCTGGTTATGGACGGAGAGGTTTATTATACCCACGCTGACGCGGAGATGGCGCCGGGGCTGGAGAAGCGGCTTAACGAAGTCGCCCGCTGCGCGGGAGGCTGTGTAACGGCGGAGATGACGCTTGAGGCGATAGCGCCGTCGGTCGTCAGCTGCGCGGAGAGCCTTGGAGCCATTGAGAGGCTCGTCTACGCGCCGGAGCTTACGGCGAAGGGAGAGCTCTTCCTCGACCTCATTGAGGAGGACTTCGCGGCGCACACGGCGGCGGTAAACGGGCTCTTTATGCTCTGTAAATGCGCTCTGCCCTATATGATGGGCGGAGAATCTCCCGAGATCATCGTCGTACGGCCGCGTGAACAGAAAAATCTCACCTCCGACATGTATGACGCGGCGGTCTCGGCCATCGCGGAGAGCATGAACAATGAGCTCGCGGAGTACGGCGTTCGCGTAAGGTTAAGCTGAAAAACCCGCCGCCCTCAAAATGATGGCGTAGGCGGCAAGATCATCAATGTTTCTTGGCGGCGTGCGCAGCGAGAGCGGGATAAGCTTCATGATCCCGCCCGGCGGGTGCAGCCGCCAAAATATTTTCCTCGCCTCAAGCGTCGTGCCATATTCATCCGTCTCGCTGTATTCAAAGGGGAATTCCTTCGCGAACTCTCTTGAAGAGGTACCGTCGCCGATGCAGATTTTTTCGGCGCGGCGTCCTTCGATGTTTTTTATGCCGCCCTCCTGGCGCCATTCTTCCAGAAGTCTCCACTCGCCTCTCTCAAAGGCTTTGGCGAGGACTGCGCGCTTATCTGCGGGGATTATCGCGGAAAAAAGCAGCGTATCACCCTCGGCGAAGGCTACGCCGATCTTCCAGCGTCCGGGGTCAATCCCCGCAATCATCAAAGGTGCCCCTCTCAACGGATTCCCACCGTGGATACATCCACAGCCACTGATCGGGATACTCGCGGATGCCGTCTGATATGACCGCGTTCAAGTCATCGGTGCTCGCTTGGATATCCTTGCCGAAAGGTTCGCCGTTCCGCCCCTTCATCGGCGGAGAGAATTTCAGATCAAAGGTTATGCCGTCCGGCCGGCGTACACAGATACCGGGAATGACGTCACAGCCAAGCTTCGCGGCGAGCTTCGCGGGACCTACGGGCGTACTGGCCGGCGAGCCAAGAAATGGCGAGACCACCCCCGCCCTTTTTGCGTCCTGATCCACGGGGACGGCGATGATCTCACCGTTCTGCAGCGCCTTCATCATCGCTCTCAGGTCGTTGGCCTTGCCGAGCGCCTTAGAGCCGCCGGCGCGCCGCAGCTCCTTAATTAACTCGGTGATGCGGTCGTCGCGCTGGTCGGTGCCGAGGGAATTTATCGGCAGTCCCTGGTGGGCAAGCCAGCAGGCGGCGTATTCCCAGTTGCCGATATGCGCGGTGGCAAGTATCGCGCCGCGCTTCGATTCCACCGCGTCAAAAATGTATTCGTGGCCGCTGCAGCGGACCAGAGAGTCCATCTTGTCCGCCATGACAGGCATTCGCGCGAACTCCGCGGCGGCGCGGCCAAAGTGATTGTAAGAGCCAAGCACGATCTCCCGCGCCCTTTCACGCGATACGCCTAGTATCTTCGCGCAGCGATCCTGAGCCTCGGAAACCTTCCGGGAGGAGAAGCGTGCCACAAGGGAACCCAGCGCCCCGCCAAGCGCGACCGCCCTTTCGTGCGGCAGCGCGCAGGCCAGTTTTCTGAATATATTGAGCGAATGCCATATTAGCGGCTGACTTTGTGCCATTCAGTTTTCCTTTCAGTGTCGTACGATTATATTGGCGAGGATCGGCACCACGACAAGCACAGTGACTATCCGGCAAATGTTGAACAGTACGGAGATCGCGGGATTCGCGCCGATGTCCACCGCCACCACGGCGATACCGGTGAGACCGCCAGGCGTCGTCGCGAATAGTGAGGTGAGAAAGTCCATATCACAGAAATGGGCGAAGAGCCAGGCCAGCCCCAGTGTAAAAACAAGAAGCAGCAGGCTGTAGGCGATCGCCGCGGGAAGATACTTGGGCAATTCCTTTAAGGAGGAAAAATCACTTCCGCGAACCAGAACGTAGGCTACAAGCGCCTGGGAAAGATAAGAAAGCCAATCTATCTTCGGGTCAAGTCCCATCGTGAAAAAAGCTTTAACTATGAGGCCTCCGAGGAGGCCGCCCACCATCGCTCCGGCGGGAAAGTTCAATTTATAACCGATGCCGCTGCCGAGAGCGACGGCGAATATTGTATAAAACTGCGAGGACATTGACCACACCTCCTATCCCGGTAGATTATTATACAATAAAAAGCGGCCTCTTCCATGCGGGAAGAGGCCGTATGCGATATTTATTTACATCCCGCTACGCGGAAGCTCCCTCTAAATCCTCCGAGGACGAGTCGTCATGGACGCTCTTTTTGAAATAGATCATCACGACGACGATGCCGGCCATCGCGGCGACGCTGATCCAGAAGTCGTGATAGATGGAAAGCAGCGCGAGTATGCCGAATACGACCCGTTCGTAGGCTTTAAGGTCCCTGAAGAACCAGCCTTCAAACGAACCGGCAAGCGTTATAACACCAAACAGCGCCGATACGACAAGGACTGTGAGGTCTACTATTTCAACATTCTGCAGCAACAGCATTGGGTTGTAGACGAAGCAGTAAGGCAGCAGGTAGGAGGCCAGCGCGATCCGCGTCGCCGTTATGCCGGTCTTCGCGGGACTCGCGCCCGCGATGCCCGCGCCGGTGAAGGCGGCAAGACAGACCGGCGGCGTCAGGTCGGCCATAATGCCAAA
>Ga0192261_1149_pt1 | contig 12274 bp, 9 predicted proteins | sample Koala_Koa23_G3_FD_131283 | JGI IMG/M metagenome (GOLD analysis project Ga0192261, IMG submission 131283) | Enriched cells from koala feces incubated with labeled cellulose particles, San Francisco Zoo, California, United States - Koala_Koa2-3_G3 ... | reverse complement strand
ACAAAACCCTTCCAACGAGAAACCTTGCGGAGAATGGAACCAGGCCGACATTTTCTGTACCGGTGATACCATCACGATATATATCAACGGGGAGTTGCAAAATCAGGTAACCGGTCTTTCGCGCACCAAAGGATTCATCGGACTGCAAAGCGAAGGTTATCCCGTCGAATTTCGGAATATTGTACTGACTCCCATCGCCCGTCCTCAGGCCAAAACCCCGTCGACGAACAAAGAGTCGGTCGACAAACCGAAAAAAGGGAAAAAAGCAGCTTCAGAAACGGAGCAAGCCGAAGAAACAGCCCCGGAAAAAGAAGAATAAACAGGAGCGTATCCCTTTGTTTTCAGAATCGGGACGAAAATCGTACCTTTGCGCCTCATTTAGGAATACAGACAAACTATGATTACAGTTTCAAATCTGGAAGTTCAATACGGCAAACGCGTCCTGTTTAAAGACGTCAACCTGAAATTCACCCCGGGCAACTGCTACGGGGTGATCGGTGCCAATGGGGCCGGTAAATCGACCTTTCTGAAAGTGCTGAGCGGGGAGGTGAGCCCGACCCGAGGATCGGTTGCTTTCGGCCCATCGGAACGTCTTTCCGTGCTCAAACAGGATCACTTCGAATACGACCAATGTACGGTGCTCAATACCGTTCTGATGGGTCACCAGCCGCTCTGGCAACTGATGCAGGAAAAAGAAGCCCTGTATGCCAAAGCCGACTTCACGGACGAAGACGGCATTCGCGCCGGAGAGTTGGAAGAAAAGTTCGCGGAGATGGACGGTTGGAACGCCGAAAGCGATGCAGCCGAGCTGCTCAGTGGTCTGGGTATCAAGGAATAACTCCACTACGAACTGATGGGGAATCTCAATCCCAAAGAGAAAGTCCGCGTTTTGCTGGCGCAGGCGCTGTTCGGGAAACCCGACAATCTGTTGTTGGACGAACCGACCAACGACCTCGATGTCAATACGATCATGTGGTTGGAAAATTACCTGTCCAACTACGAAAATACCGTACTGGTCGTTTCTCATGACCGTCACTTTCTGGACTCGGTAAGCACCCATATCATCGACATCGATTACAGCGACATCAATCTGTTTGCCGGCAATTACAGCTTCTGGTACGAATCCAGTCAACTGGCGGCCCGCCAGCAGGCTAACCAGAACAAAAAGGCGGAAGAAAAACGCAAGGAACTGCTGGAATTTATCCAGCGATTCAGCGCCAATGTCGCCAAATCCAAACAGACGACCAGTCGCAAAAAGATGCTCGAAAAGCTCAATATCGAAGAGATCAAACCTTCGATGCGCAAATATCCGGGCATCATTTTCCAACCCGAACGGGAAGCCGGCACCAAAATTCTGGCCGTGGACGGTCTGAGCAAAACGATCGGAGGTGAAAAGCTCTTTGACAATGTTTCGTTCACGATCGAAAAAGGCGAAAAAGTCGTTTTTCTGTCACGCGAACCGCGTGCAGTAACGGCTCTGTTGGAGATTCTCACCGGTAATGATCGTCCCGACAGCGGTATGATCGAGTGGGGGGTAACGATCAATTACGCCTACCTTCCTTTAAACAACACGCCGTTTTTCAATACCGACCTGAATATCGTAGACTGGCTGGCACAATTCTCTTCGGACACCAGCGAACTCTATCTGAGAGGTTATCTGGGCAAAATGTTATTCAGCGGCGAAGAAATTTATAAAAAAGTGAGCGTCCTGTCCGGAGGCGAAAAAATGCGTTGCATGATCGCCCGTATGATGATCCAACAGGCCAACACGCTGGTGCTCGACTCACCGACCAACCACCTCGATCTGGAGTCAATTCAAGCCTTCAACAACGCGCTGATTTCGTTTAAGGGCAATATTTTGATGACCTCTCACGACCACGAATTCATCAATACGGTGGCCGATCGCATCATCGAAATTACGCCGCGCGGCATGATCGACAAATACATGACCTACGACGACTACTTATTTGACGAAAAGGTTCAGCAAAATCTGGAACGTCTTTACGCCAAATAATGTTCCCCTGAAAAGCGTTCGATCCTCCCCTGGTCGAACGTTTTTTAAACGAGGGTTTCCGACTCAGCACATTTTGTTCAGGGAGGAAAGTCTCGGCATTTCCAATCTTGTCTTCAAGTTTCGTTCTCTGTTTCATTTCGAATTTCTCAACCTCCATTTCTATCATGAAACGGTTTCTCGCCATCCTCGTTTGGGGCATCTTCGGACTGCTCGTCACGCCGGAACTCCGGGCTCAGAGTGCTTCCGACTCAGTGGCTCTGGTCCATGCTCCGTGGAAAACGGAACACCTCCAGCCAGGACTGACTTTCCGAAAAGTATCCATCGAACTGTTCGGCGCCCCACAACAAATGTTCTGTTTGGAAATCGACCCCTCGCTATACCGGCTGGAGGTTGTACAAGATCAGGTTCGAAAAACCCCGGGCAGACAGGGGCGTCGTTCCGGAGCGCGTGCCGCCATCAACGGGGGCTTTTTCATCACCCGGACCCGTCAGGCCATTGCCAACGATTTTCTGAAAATCGACGGACAAGTCATTCCTTCTGCCCATGGAGGGAATCGCGCCGGAATCGGCATCACGGACTCCGGTTGCCTCGAATTTCTCTACTTACCCGACTCGAAAAACGACGATACACTCTGGCATGCCGCATACCGTGATGTATTGATTGCAGGCCCCATGTTACGCCTCAACCATCGTACAATTCCCAACACCAATCCGGCCCGTCATCCTCGATCACTCATCGGACAAACCTCCAACGGCAACTGGTGTCTGCTGGTAGTCGATGGACGACGCCGAAAAGCCGCCGGAGTCACGCTATCCGAACTGGCATTTATCGCCCGCCTGCTGAACATGGAATCGGCCCTCAATCTGGATGGAGGAGGCTCATCAGCCCTGTGGTTCAAAGGAAAAGGGAATCTGAACCGTCCCTCAGACCGTATCGGTTTTATCCGATTTCCTCGTCCCGTGGCCAACTGCATACTCGTTCTATCCCGATAACCGCTTGTTAACCGTCCGACAAGAAACACTTTGCTCTTTCGTTGCTAATTTCCTTCTTCGTCATGGGTATAAATGAGGGGTGGCAGGGTTTGAAAAAATCAATCGAACCGAAAGGAGCATCATATGGATAGATCCATATAACGAACGCATAATAACAAACAAGATGCGTCATTTAGACGCATCTTGTTATATCAATATACGGTGCATTCTCGCACATTAGGGTTCGGTTGTTCCTGTGGGGGTAATTGTCACTACATCTACACTGTTTTTGTGTCCATAATAAGGACTTTGAGGTTGATACGTAGTATTAGCCTCACCCGTATCGTCATTCATAAAATAAACCTTTTGAGCCGGACTGCAATTATTGATCTCAATGGCAGCCTTCCAAGATATAGTGATTCCTCCATCCCCAATATTACCAATAAATCCGGAAGATGCCGAAATATAACTGTATCGGATGTAAATATCTTCCGTGCGGCAATTATCGAACGACACGCCACGATCTCCCAATACCTGGCCAACCAATCCTCCTGCCTGATAGCCTGTCATATATACATCGGTTGCTGAACAATCCGTAAACGCTGCCACTCTGCTTCCGACTACACCGCCGCCGGAACCGACCCAGCCAACCAATCCCCCAAGATTTTGAGAAATAGCAGACGATTTAATTTGAATATGTCGGGCATGTACATTTTCAAATTTACTGCTCATACTCCATTGGTTGCCGCCTGTATATCCGATACATCCCGCAAAGTATGCATACTCTTTGCTGTGATTAACTGTATTGCCTTCGACATCTTTGACCGGGAATTCCGCATTAGCCAATCCGTTGATCGTGATATTCTCGAAGGTAAGATTTTTCATAACTCCGTCAAATTTTCCCCACACCCCGGTATAGGCTTCATATCTGCCAAGCGTAAAGGGTCCCAGTTTGTATTCGTATACCGCTCCGAACGCACCGCTCATAGAGAAATTCCGAAGCGTATTTCCCTGGCCATCTACCGTATATTCCATGGCACTGCCCTTCGGATAGATTGGTTTCCATTCCACCCCGCTCATGTCGATGTCATTGCAAATGCGCAGGGTGAAATTGGGGTGAGCGGTCAACATATCGTTAATGTTATCCGGCAACCAAGCAAATTCCTCGCGTGTATAAACTGCATAGGTATTCGTTGTTGCGTCATACGCCGGCTCTTTCGGCACAATGGATTGAGCATTCCACCACTCTTCGCCTTCAATCCATTCATTGGTAAAACTATCATCTATACTAATATTTACCGATCCTCCCACAGAGAGCAAATTCCCGATAACAGTCGTCAGATGATTCCGTTGAACCGGAATTTCAGTCTTGAAATCACGGCTAATAACAGGAGTATTACCTGCCAACATGTCGAGATTAAAATAGATGGCCTGCTGTTCAGAGGTGGCCAACAGGTAATCGACAAGCAAAGTACGATTCGTAGCACTGGCATCATACCCTTCAACATAGTATTTGCCTCCGTTACCATCCGTTAAAATTTCGGCAGTATACACCGTCGAAACGTCTGCCGCAATTTCGCCGACAGCCTCGCCAGTCACGGCATTCAGACCCGAAAAGCGCTTGCAATCATGATACGTAACTTTGAAATTATCCGGTTTCATTACACCCGCATTGTTTTCGTCCCAGTCCGTAGTTACAATACGCACCTTGGCAAAGGGACGCTTCAAGGTCAAAGATTCATTGAAAGTCTGGGTAATTGCAATGTTCTTCGTCACGAAATAGGCATCCCGGCTTTCATCATTGATCTTTTTATCCTGATCTTCATCGGTTTTGATCGTAATATTTGCAAAGTCAGACGTATTGTAATGCAGGTCTTCGGTCGATCCTTTTGCGACAAAATCAGCCCAAGCCACAAATTTGTAGGTATTGTTGGGCGTCAACCGAAATTCGAAAACAGCGGCACTATACGCATCGTACACTTGGGATTGTGGAGCGAAAAGCAACGTCGCTCCATCCTCGGAATAGACGGCCAGTTGATAACGCAAATCATACTTTGTCCAATCGACATTCGTCAGAGCGCCCTTGGTACTATTGGTTCCCGTAACACGTGTTAATTGCATCGCTTCCGGTGCATCGAGCTGAATACGCACCATATCTCCGTCGGAATTCAGTCCCGGTCGGTCGAAATCTTTTGAACAAGCCGAAAGTATCAAGCCTGTCAAGCATCCCAATAACAATTTATCTAATTTTCTCATAATCTATTGTTTTAATCGATTGATTTGATCCTTTTTTCATCGGAAATTACCGCTACGACCTCATCGTCGAAATCTTCCTTGACAATAATTCAATTCTCTATCTCTATCTCTATTTTCATCATATCACATCTGATCCTCCTTATCACTCGAGTTCAACCAATGCTTCTGCGGGATACTGCGCCAGCATTGGATTCCCTTTCAAAGCACCTTCAGGAAATTTCTTGACCAACGTGTGTCTATAAATATACAGTCCTGCATTCCTCTAAAAAATGCGACATGACGCTTTTCTGTGGCTTTTTCACAGGTTTCGTCAATTCGGCCCATTCTTCGGGAATCAGACCAATACTGATTATCATATAAAATTGCAAGGGGATTGGGAAAATTTGTTACCCTTTCGTAAAATTAAATTTGCAAATTGTATAATTAGATTTGCAAATCATAAAATTTACCAATTGCTAAAGAAAGGGGTAGACCACTTCCCATTAATATACAGCAAGGAATCAGGAAAATAATTAGTTCTCCTGCGTTTGTTTGCGATAGCGGTTCGGAGTAAGTCCGTCGTGACTCTGCACGAAAGCGCGGTGAAAAACCGAAGGAGAGGAAAAGCCGCAAAGTTCACCCACCTGACCCACGGGGATATCCTTGCGGTTAGCCAGCATCCATTCCGCCTCTCGTATGCGATAATCGCGAACCACGTTACTGAAACTATCCCCGAAACCTTCGTTAAAGATACGGGAAAGATAAGTTCGGTTCTGGGGCAGAATATCCGATACATCCATCAGCTTGAAGCTCGGGTTCAGATAGGGCTTTTTATCGATCATCCAGTCGGCTATCTTCTCTTGATAAGCAGGCAATTTATGGAGAAATGCGCTTTCGTTTTCCGGTACAGCGTCGACGGACAATCGTTCGTCCATGAGTTCGGCCTTCCGATATGCATCTGCTTCATCCAACGTATGACTGAAAAAGTTCTCCGGATATGGATTATCATGAAAGAGGCCTTTATAGAGGGTATAGCAGAAGAAACATTGTACCGTAAGGTTATGTACAATAAAGCAGTATGTGTTCCCGTCGAAAAGCAACCAAAGATAAGCTACCCCGATCAGCACCACACCGATACCGTATTGACGTAACCATAAAATGTCTATGCTATTATCATCTGAATAATTATTACGACACCACTGCAGATAGAATTCTTTATAACGCCAAGTCAATCGGAACAAAAATGCGAGATACGCAAAAATGGAGAGAATCATCAAAAGGCGATACCCGACGTTAAATTCTCCGATATGTGCCATGAATTGATTCACGTCCTGCAGCTCCAACGGTTTTTGACCAAGCAGGTATAAAATAATGTAATAGAACAGTGTGATTGACACATAAGGGAACAGCAGTAGAGTTATTCGTTTCAGATTGAGCCATCCCGGACGTACAACTTCCAATGGATACAGCAACAGAACAATCAGAAATAAATTACCGCTCACTAATACGAGCGTATCCGCCACACTGACTCTGGTGAAGTTTAAAGCCTGATTCCCCAGCAACACGCCCATGACACGCACCACATAAATAAGTCCCCATGTCAACATAATGCCTGCCAACATACGCCGGGAACGATTGTTTCGTCCACGCAAAAAAAGAAGGGACGCACCGCCCCAACAGATGACTGCCGCCATTGTATGCAATATCGGCAATATGTTAGCATAGTTAGGCATAATCTCAATAGTGTACGTGAACCAGGCCTATAAAAGACTATACAAAATTAAAAAATATTGTAAAATAAACTTTCACAATATGACTTGCTCCACCCGCTGTATCCGAGAAATGTAACCTCAGAAATGCGTCCGGTATTTCGGTCCAAAATTTACAGACATCCGGTAGTTTTTGAAAAATTTCACAATGTGACCAAACCTTTTCTCTTTTAGTGCTTTACCGACCATATCGCGGAATCAGGATATAGAGAAAAAGCACTTGTCCCGATAGCCTTGCAAGATACGTTTGGTTATGTTCATCCTCCGACAAACATCGGTACAGACTATCTGAAACCGTCCGCGATGTCGCAGATCGATCTCGCAGAGCATCCGCAAGACAGGCAAGGATAACCCTTTCACCGTGGGTCGAGGAGAACGAATTTATGCCGCCAGCCAACCGAACAAAAGCAAGGCCATCACCAACGTCACCACAATATTAAATCCCTGTGCCACCAAAAAGGTCGTGATATAGCGACGATTTTCCGTTTTGAAAAGAAAACGGAAATCCGTTTCCAACCCAATACACACAAAAGCGAGAGAGAACATGACCTCACGCATACCTTTAGCCAGAGCCCCCAGACTCTTGGCCTGCTCGGCCGAGAAACAAAAACTGAAAATCAACGACGCCAGCACAAAACCGACCACAAATTTCGGGAAACGGTCCCATAAAACCCGCGGAGTAGGGCGTTCGGTCTGATTCGTCCCCCGCAACGACCAATAGATCGAAATCACAAAGGCAGCCACCCCCAGCAGAACATTCTGAGAAGACTTGATAATCACGCTGTAAGTTTCTGCCACCTCCCCCAAAAATTTACCGGACGCCACGACCGCCCCTGTCGTATCGATCGTACCGCCCATCCAGGCACCGGCGACCTCCTGAGAGAGTCCTAACCATCGAGCCAACAACGGCATCAGATACATCATGGGAATAGCCACGACCAGCACCAGAGACACCACCAGCGACAACTTTTTACTGTCGCCTTTGATCGCTCCACAAGTCGCGATCGCCGCCGAAACGCCACAGATCGACACCGCACTGGACAACATCACCCCCATTTCAGGATCTACTTTCATCTTTCCGGAGAGCCAAAAGGTAAAATACCAGACACTGAAAACCACCACCAGACTCTGAATAATTCCCCAGAAACCTGCCTCCAAAATCTCTCCGAAGAGCACCGAAGTCCCCAACAGCACCAATCCTATTTTAATATAATATTCGCTGCGGACCGCCGGTGTCAGCCATTTCGGCAATCCGATCGTATTACGAATCAACAACCCGAGAGCCACCGAAAAAAACACCGATTCCAGACCTATTTTCTTCACGAAACCAAGTCCGCAAACATACATGGACAAGGCTGCGATCAGGAAAATGCCGATAAACGCCGGGATAAATCCTTGCAAACGTTCACCTAAACATCGAAGGCCCCATCCGGCAAACAGTAAGGCAATCAGAAATATTCCCCCGATTTTCAACCAGGCGTCAACCCCGGTCAAGGTTTTGGGAAAGGACGGAATCACCCCCGGGAAGGCAATAATCACCCCCATCAGGACCAAACCCATGATCGTAGCGATCCAGTCTTCGTTTTTGAACTGAAGTAAAAATTTATTCGACATCATGCGTGCGGAGATTTTTGATGCAAGGCGAAAATACACAAAAGAGCGAAGGTAAACCAGAGTCAATCTGCAAAATACGATTTTATACGTAGCTCCACATCGGTATAAATGCTCAAACGAACTATTTTTTGTAGCTTTGCCGGAAAGCCTTTTTCAATCGCCGTATGATTAAATATTTCATTGGGGTGCTGGCCTTACTCGCACTGGGACTCGACGGATGGATCTATCGACACCTGAAAAGCCGCTTCCGGAACACTCCTTGGATTCATAAACTCTATTTGGGACAAGCCATTGCCCTGGACGTTGTAATCGTGCTCGCCCTGATCTTCTATCGGCAAGCCATCAATACCCCCGATAGCCCATACGGACTGCTGATCCTCTGGGTAATCTGTCTGTTTTTCCTGTCGATTCTTCCGAAGCTCATCTATATGTTGTGCGCCTCCGTCGGGTATCTCATGAACCGTCTTCGGGGACGCAAATCCCATGGGCTCTCGATCGTGGGAGTGATCGCTGCCGGATGTGTATTGGGATGCATGCTGTGGGGCGCCACCGAGGGACGAAGCCGTATCCGGGTTACCGAAATCGAAATTTCATCCGATAAACTCCCCGTCGCTTTCGACGGCTACCGCATCGCCCAAATCTCCGACATCCATTTGGGAAACTATTCCCGTCGCAATACCCTGATCGAAAGAGTCGTCCATCAAATCAACGCCCTGCATCCCGACCTGATCGTCAGCAGCGGCGACCTGGTCAATCTCTCGGCCCGGGAATTAACCCCTCATTATCAAAAGATTCTTGCCGGATTAACCGCTCCGGATGGGGTAGTTTCCGTCCTTGGCAATCACGATCTGGGCTTTTACATGCGTGAGGATTCCACATTCACACCCCAGGAAAGTGTACGCCTGCTGATCGAAAAACAACAAGCCATGGGGTGGCGTCTGTTACAAAATGAAACCATCTATATCCTTCGGGGAACGGACAGTTTGTCGGTTTCCGGGGTCAAATACCCCCGAGACGGCCATCATAACGGCCGGGATAGCGGACTGGGTGGCTGTGACCTGAAAGCAACCTATCAAAATGTTCCCGATTCTCTGTTCAATCTGATGATTTCTCATACGCCCCAGAATTGGGACGATATCCGAACCCAAACCCCGGCTGATCTGACGCTGGCCGGTCACGTCCATGCCATGCAGATGAAATGGCCCTATGGCCAAAGAGGATGGTCTCCGGCCCGCTGGATGTACGATCGCTGGAGCGGACTCTATGAAAAAGAGGGGAAATACCTCTATGTCAACGACGGGATCGGCTATGTGATGTATCCCATGCGGATCGGGACACGCCCCGAAATCACCCTAATTACGTTGCGAAGCACTTCCTCCCGTTAGGAAGCCAGCTTCAGACCGATGACTCCGACAATGATGAGCGCCGCGGAAAACAGCCGCCAGAAACTGGCCGAATCCCCGAAAAGAAGAATCCCCGCCAAAAGGGTTCCTACGGCTCCGATGCCTGTCCACACCACATAAGCGGTTCCGATCGCAATCTGTCGCTGGGCCAGATAGAGAAGAAACACGCTGAGACTCATCGAGACAATCGCAAACAAAATGCCCCAGAATTTGACTTGCATGGTCTGAGAAAATTTGAGTCCCAGCGCCCAGCCCATTTCGAACAGCCCTCCTAAAATCAAATAAAACCAAGCCATGATGTTAAATTCGTTCGGTTTAGCGAAACGAAGGTAATGCTTTTGGCAAAAAACTGCTATATTTACGGTCAAATTTCAAAACACGCTTTTCAATTCAACGTTCCATGAAAAAGCCCATTAAAATCGGACTACTACTCAAAATCGTTATCGCCATTATCCTCGGTTTAATTTGCTCGTTATTCATGCCGGAAGGATTTGTGCGCGTCTTTGTAACCATCAACTCCATTTTCAGCAATTTCCTGGGCTTCGCCATTCCGCTGATCATTCTCGGACTGGTGGCTCCGGGCATCGCCGACCTGGGAAGCGGAGCCGGCAAACTGCTGGGTATTACGGCTCTGATCGCTTATGTATCGACCATCATCGCCGGTTATTTCTCCTATTTCGGATATATGGCCACGTTCCCATATCTGCTTCCTGACGGAGGCCCCCATGTGGTCGGAGGGGCAGCCTCGGCAGCCACCTCGGCAGCCGGACAGCTCGATCTGACCGGGAAAGTGATCGAACCGTTTTTCACTATCGCCATGCCGCCGCTCATGGACGTCGTCTCGGCCCTGATTCTCTCCTTCATTCTGGGGCTGGGATTGGCTGCCATGCCGGGTCGCGCTTTCAAAGATGTGCTGAACGAATTCGGTGAAGTGGTCAATATGCTGATCGCTAAAGTCATTATCCCGATTTTGCCGCTCTATATTTTCGGTATTTTCCTCAAAATGGGCGCCGAAGGCCAAGCCGCCAGCATCATGTCCCTGTTCATGAAAGTGATCGTACTGATCTTCATCATGCACATTTTACTGTTGCTGTTCCAATACGCCATCGCCGGTATCGTCGCCAAACGCAATCCGCTCAAAATGCTGAAAACCATGTTGCCGGCTTATATGACCGCCCTGGGAACTCAGTCTTCAGCCGCTACGATTCCTGTTTCGCTCGCCCAAACCATCAAAATGGGCGTCAACCCCGATCTGGCCGGCTTCGTCGTACCACTTTGCGCTACGATCCACCTCTCGGGCAGTATCCTGAAAATCGTGGCCTGTGCCTTGGCCATTATGTGGATTACCCCGGATACCTTAGGCATCACCTTTGAGTTGTACACCGGGTTTATCCTGATGCTCGGTATCGCCATGGTGGCCGCGCCGGGTGTACCGGGCGGAGCTATTATGGCAGCGTTAGGGCTGCTGGCCTCGATTTTGGGATTCGACAACGACCTGCAAGGTCTGATGATCGCTCTGTATATCGCCATGGATAGCTTCGGTACCGCCGGAAACGTAACCGGAGGAGGTGCCATCGCGCTGATTATGGATAAGATTTATCGTAACATGAAGAAAAAAGAGGCCGCCCAAGATACAACAGCGGCAGCCTAAACGGTTTACCGTCGCAGGAGAAGACCATACTCCCATGAAAAAGATCGCAGCTCAAATTCTCATCCTGTTTTCCGGTGCTCTGATGCTGGTGTTGTCCGTATTGCCGCATCATCACCACGGAGACATCATCCATTTCGGGGTGGTTGATCGCTGCGAAAGCTGTCAGGATTGCCGCGAAAATGCCCGACAGGGACAATGGGACCTCATCTCTCACCGACACGACCACTCTTCCGAATCGGATGCCGATTGCGACCTGCGTCAACTGTTTGTCATCTCGGCACGAGACGAACACCTTTTACCTATATACCACGGCAGCGGAGCGGACGATCCACTCGGATCGCCGCTCTTCTTACCGCTGGTACTGTTCAATTGTTTGGCCTTCGAACCTTGCCAGACAGAACCCCTCACCGTCTATTGCGTACCCGCATCTGAACGCCTGCACAGTTGGCAGGGGAAAGCGTGCGCATCACTGAGAGCTCCTCCTTTTGTCATTGCTTAAACATTCGGTTTCATTCGTTGAACGAAACCTGCTCGATTCACGCCTGAACCGAGCTTATTATGTATGGTCATCACAATCTTTAAGCAATGAAAAAAATCTTTTTAATCGCCACTATATC
>Ga0192261_1146_pt1 | contig 12643 bp, 9 predicted proteins | sample Koala_Koa23_G3_FD_131283 | JGI IMG/M metagenome (GOLD analysis project Ga0192261, IMG submission 131283) | Enriched cells from koala feces incubated with labeled cellulose particles, San Francisco Zoo, California, United States - Koala_Koa2-3_G3 ... | reverse complement strand
AAAGGCTTTCGATACCTGTTCCGGCGAAATCAAACACTCCTCTTCCGCCAAAGATTCCAAAGCCGAGATCAGCGTTCTCCGTTGCTGCAAACGATAATTGCTGCTCATCAACAAATCCACCATCCGACGCATAGGAGCACACGAAGCCTCTTCGGACAAGGCCGCCAACATCGGCAACAAAGTCGTTCTCAACACCGGCGTACGGAATATCGAATTGCCGTTCAGAGCCCGGAAAGCCGCCGGCGACGAAGCCAACACCTTTAACCCTAATGCGATATTGGCTACAGCTATATTATCTTCATTGATTTTATCCCGAAACGAATCCATCGAAGGAACCTGCATCCGTTCGTAGTTCAGCATTTTCAACTGACCGGTAGGAGTTACCAATATGTTGGACGGTTTGAGGAAGCCATGCACCACATCGGCACTCAGCAACCATGCCCCCATCTTACAAAACGAACGCATCACCCGATCGATTTCGCGACAATCCTGCCGATCCGAAGCATCCGCCAGATAACGACTGAGCAGCTCGCCCTCCGGACGTTCCATCAGCACCACGTCAATGTATCGGGGTTGCTCCAAGTCGTCGAAAATCAACATCTCGTCCCCCCAATACTGATAATCCACCAAATAAGGCGTATTCATCGACATCACCTGGGCCGCCACCCGACGCAACGCCACCTCCGAAATCGCACTGCGGTTCAGAAAACACTTCAACCAATACGGGCGGTTTTTCCACCAGACCCTGAAACTGACGATCGCTCCTCCATAACTGAATACCGGATCATAAATCTGAGCATCTTCCACCAGTAAACCGGTCAGCGTACGGAAACGTCCCTCAGGATTATAGAGCGTCTCGATTATATTGTTCACCGTACAAATCATAACCTCTCCCTCACTAATTATCCATCAAATTCACGCTCACCGAACCGATATTCATCATACTGATCAAATCCGTCATGGCCGCATTATAGCTCATGCCCCGAAACGCTTCCCCGCCGGGGACGCCTCTTAAGCGACGTATGTTCTCATGATACACCGCCGGCATCGGACTCGACATCCGATACAACAAGCGTGCATAACGCTGATCCGGAAGTTCCTCTTCGGAAGCCGCAAAAATCACCGGCCGGGTGGTCTGATCCGATGAAATATGCATATTCATCAACAGCACATGGCCGTCACCCGTCGACAGACCCTTAATCTGTTCGGAAAGCTCCGTCAACATGGCCTCATTACCGTCCGAAGCCTCGCCATCGGTAATATTGAAGATCACCGGCGGATAGGAGTTCTGATGATTCTTCTGCTGGCACCAGCGCTTCACCTCTTCATAGGCCTTCAACAAAGCCGCATACATCGGTGTTTTATCCCCGGCATAAGGCCGGATCCAAACCCGCTGATCCACCACCGAAATCATGGTCCGCCCGTCAGGCAGCCGACGCTCCTTCTCGAGTTTCACCCGGCCCAGCTCCGAGGCAGCCAACTCCGAAGGCCGCATGAACAAATGGCCGGCATCCCCTATCATCGGAACCACCTGCTGTCCGTGATAACCCAGCACCGCTATTTCGAAATAGTCGCGGTAACCCTCTTCCCGACGGCTTCGGTAGAGCAGTTCCGAGATGAGAATATTCACCGTCATGGCAACCGCCTCCGCTTTAGGGATCAGCTTTCCATTGAAACGTGTCAGTTCTTCCATCGAGCCCGATTGGTCGATCAGAATTACAAACAATATCGGATTACTCCGACTAATTCTGGCTGAGTACATACATCCACTCCTTTCCGTTCAACGTAACAATTTAGATTGGGTTTTCATTTCCGGATCATTCGCCCCTCGTGGCTTCGGGTCTCCGGCACCCCGACTTATCGATACAAAACACCCGATCGGCCTGCATCACCTGGGCACGTCCCGCCCGAAAATGACGGGCCGAGTCATAAATCGCTTCAATGACCATTACCCCCTGGCGATTGATATAACCATATTTATCCCCGACTCTGACCACTGACAGTCCTTCGCGAAAAGCCGTGGCAAACGCATATCGCACCGGGATCACCTCCCGGCCTTCGGCATCGATAAAACCATACCGTTCGCCACAGCGAACCCGAGCCAAACCGTCCCGAAACGAATCGGCCCCATCGTACCGACCGGCATCGATCACACAACGCCCCTGACGGTCGATGTATTGAAAGCGGCCACCCAAACGAACCGCGGCCATTCCTTCACTGAAAGGAGCCGCCGTTTCATAAATCGGCTCGAGCAACAGGCGTCCGCTGTTCAAATCGGCATATCCATACAGCCCATGCATGCGAACAACGGCACAGGTTGTTTCTTGCGGGTCGATCACTTCATAATCCGCCTCCGACCGACACTCTGCAACGACAACTTGACCGGAAGCCTCGCGTTCAACATTTTGCACCGAAACAGCCTGACCGGCTGCAGCCGTCTCCCGGGCCATAGACTCGTCCTGAAGCGCATGAAACGAAACGGCATTTACATCCATCGGCCCCGGTTCTGTCCTTTTTGTCTCCGATCTTTTCCGGGTCCTTTTCTCTCGATGCAACGACAACCCGACGGCCTTTTCAGCCGATGCCATGTCAGTTTGTGGGGTATCTGCAAAAAATGATTTCCCGGAGGTTTCCATCAATGTGGTCAAAACCCGACTCAAACCCTCTATGGCCGGTGTATCCGTTCTCAACATCCGACACAGCGCAAGTAAGGCTCCTTCACCCCGTTTCGTCCAGCGCCGTTCGAGCCGATTCAACAACTCCGACGAACCTACGGCCGTTTCGGCGGCATTAAAAATCAGATTTTCCTTATCATTATATCGGGCAAACAATGCAGGTTCCTGCTGCAACACATGCAGGCTCAGCGCAATAATCGCCAGCGGATAGTCGTCGATCCGCTTATTGAAAAAATATTCGTCCCGGGCAGGATGCTGATAGGCCGGCGACCCGATCAATGAACTCCGCGCTCCGGCAAAAGCCGGCCAATACATCCCGTCGAAATCGATCAGGCACAACCGTCCGTCCTCCCGCACCAGCACATTGTCATGCTTCATGTCGCCATGGGCAAAATCCTGACCGAGCAACCACACTGCCATCCGGTCAAACCGCAAAGCCAACTCACCCAGCGCCTCACGGTCTTCCTGTTGCGCCAAACGAGCCACCCGACGGCCTAAGGTTTCCCCTTCAACCCATTCGGTGAGCATGACCGGATAATAGCTTCCCTGGTCGTATTCGTCATAAACATACACCTCCTCCGGCAGCCACTGACACGGAATCAGATACTCCGAATCCGCATGGTTCAACAGATCGAACAGACGAGAATCGTGATTCGGCTCCCGAATATAACATTTGAGCGCATAGGCTTTTCCTTGTATGCGCACCCGGAAGATCACCGAAAAGTTGCCGACCCAAAACAACGGTTCGCCATACAAATCCCGATCCGGCACGACTCCTTCGAGCGTACGAAACAAGCCCTCCACATGATTCAGGGTCTCGAGATATTGTGTGATGGTCGGGCAACTCATAAACCGGCAAACAAAAAAGGAAATAGCCCGTAAACTATTTCCTAAAGATAAACGATAATTTCGGATTTCGCAAGGCCACGTCTATTCGTTCATCACTTTATTCTGAAGGTTAATGCTCTCCAAATGAATCGCTTCCAATACCGTTTTCAGGAATTCTTCGCTGACGCCCAACTTAGGTGCCTGCGAAACGACCTTTTCGACGATGCTATTCCAACGACCGCCCTGCAGAATCGCCACGTTATTCTGACGTTTGACCCGACCGATCTGTTCAGCCACCCGCATCCGCTTGCTCAACAGTTCAAAGGTTTCAGCGTCGATCTGGTCGATCTGACGACGCAAAGCGCTCAGCTGATCCTTGTATTCAGGATTGTCGGTAGTCGACTGGCGCCACACAATGCTTTGCAACAAAGTATCCAGATCATCGGGCGTCACCTGCTGCGCCGCATCACTGAGCGCCTGGGCCGGGCAGATATGACTTTCGACAATCAGTCCGTCGAAATCGAGGTCTGCCCCTTTCTGGGCCATTTCCCGCAGATATTCCCGGTTACCAGCGATATGAGAGGGGTCGCAGATCATCGGCAGTTCAGGCATCCGGCTCCGCATTTCGATGGCCAGGTGCCACATGGGGTTGTTGCGATACCGCGACACGCCATAGGCCGAAAAGCCTCGGTGGATCAGCCCTAATTTACGTATCCCAGCGTTTTGCAAACGGGCCACAGCCCCTGCCCACAGGTCAATATCGGGATTCATCGGGTTCTTGACCAGCACCGTCACATCGGCCCCCCGCAGTGCATCGGCAATATCCTGCACACTGAACGGATTCCCGGTCGTACGGGCTCCGACCCACAACACATCGGCACCGAATTCCAACGCCGCTTCCACATGCTTGGGCGTAGCCACTTCCACCCCAAAAGGCAGTCCCGTTTCCTGGCGGGCCTCATTCATCCAGACCAGACCTTTCATGCCGACTCCCTCGAACGAGCCCGGTTTGGTACGGGGTTTCCATACCCCGGCCCGCAGAATGTGCACCTTCCCGGTGGCGGCCACCCGCCGACAGGTTTCCAAGGTCTGTTCCCGGGTTTCTGCACTGCAAGGCCCGGCGATAATCAAAGGTTTATGTGCTTTCAAATCGATCGTTTCCATCTTTTTCTTCTCTTTTGGGTCCCGGCAACGGAGACAGTCCCTACGGATCGGTTCCATTGACGAGTATCATTGTTTCCGGCCGGAAGTTTCACCTTCCCGACACCGATTATTTCAAAATTCGTTTAATCGTATTGGCTTTGGCCATGGTGGCCCGCAACCCCGCTACGTCATCGCGTTCGAGCATCTTGCGGAAAATCTGCAACTGATGAATATGCTCGCGCAATACATCCAGAATGTTATACTTGTTCTGCATGAAGATCGGCAACCACATATCCGGCGAACTCTTAGCCAAACGGACCGTACTTTCGAAACCCCCGCCGGCCAGATCGAAAATATGTTCTTCTTCCCGCTCTTTTTCCAATACCGTCAATGCCAAGGCAAACGAAGTAATATGTGAAATATGGCTCACATAGGCTGTATGCATATCCTGTTCCTCGGCACTCATGTATTTAATGGGCATCCCCAATACCGTATAAATATGCTCTACCAAATCCAGAGCATCGGCATCACTGCGTTCGCGTTCGCAGATCACCACCGTGCGGCCGGCAAAAGCGCCGTGCTCCGCCGCTTCAGGGCCGCTGTATTCCGTTCCCCACATCGGGTGGGTAGCCACGAAACGTCCCCGACGGGGATGTTGGGCAATCACTTCGCACAGTTCCTGCTTGGTCGAACCCATATCGATAATCACCTGTCTGTCGGTACGATTGAGGGCCTTGACCGCCAACAGCGGAATGGAGCTGACCGGCGTAGCCAACACCACCAAATCGGATTGAGCCACCGCCTCTTCCAAGGTCTCGAAACGGTCTACCAACCCTAACGAAAGCGCCTTGTTGCGGTTGACCTCCGACTGATCTACCCCAATCACTTCCCGGGCGATCCCTTTATCTTTCAGACTCAAGGCAAACGAGCCCCCGATCAGACCCACCCCCACTACGGCAGCCCGGAGGAGTCGTTTATCGTTTTCCATCGTATTTCTCTCCATTTACAACAACGTTTTCACCCGGTCGATTGCTTCCCGCAGGGTCGCTTCGGGCGAGCACAAACTAATCCGGATATAATCATTCCCTTCGGAACCGAAAATTCCACCCGGGGTCATAAAGACACCGCAACCATACAAGAATTTATCGGAGCATTGGAATCCGTCGCCCAAGGCCTCCGGCAAACGTCCCCACACGAACAGTCCGGCCTGTTGCGGCACATAGGTGCAACCCAACAGATCGAGCAACTCAAAGCCCAATTTTTCCCGGCTCCGGTACACTTCGTTCAGTGAACGATACCAGTCGTCGCCCAAATCGAGCGCTTCGGCGGCCGCCGCCTGCATCGGATAGAACATCCCGGAGTCCATGTTGCTCTTGAAACGGATCACTTCGTCGATCCGTTCCCGGGCCCCGGCCATCATCCCGATACGCCAACCGGCCATACTATGGCTCTTACTCAAGGAGTTGAGCTCGATCGCCACCTCCATAGCCCCATCAGTCGCCAACAAACTGGCCGGTTTGGGATTTCGAATAAAGCTATACGGATTGTCATGCACCAGCAGAATGCCGTGTTTGTGGGCAAAATCCACCAACTGCCGGAACAACCCTTCGTGAGGGATCGTCCCGGTCGGCATGTGCGGAAAATTGATAATCATCATCTTGACGCCCTCCATGCCCTGACGTTCGATCCATTCGAAATCGGGCATCCAGTCATTTTCGGCCCGCAAACAATAATCGACCGTCTGTCCGCCAGAAATCGTCACCGCCGAACGATAGGTCGGGTATCCCGGATTGGGCACCAACACTTTGTCGCCCGGATCCAGGTAGCTCATGCAGATATGCATCAGCCCCTCCTTGGAACCGATCAGCGGCAGAATCTCCTGCACCGGATCGAGTTCTACCCCATAATACCGCGCATACCAACGGGCAAAAGCCTCCCGCAAAATCGCCGTCCCCTTATAGGGTTGATAAGAGTGCGTATTGGGTTTGGCAGCCTCCTCGGCCAGCCGGGCGATCACCCGCGGATGAGGCGGCTGGTCGGGACCTCCTACCCCCAAACTGATAATCGACTTGCCCTGAGCGCGCATCTGATCGATCTCGCGCAATTTCTTGGAGAAATAATATTCCCCTACCGACCCCAATCGGTCGGCCACTTTTATTGTCATCGGATGTCTTTCCATAATCAATCTCCGTTTCTGGAATTTAAGCGTGTTCGTTCAATCCGCGAGGATAGACCCCGTACACATGCAGTTCCTGAGAAGCCTGCTCCATGAGATGTACCACCCGGGTGTAATCTTCCAGCGTATCGAATTCCATGTCGATGTGAAACATATAGTGCCATGGCTCGCTGGGAATGGGAAACGACTGCAGCTTGGTCATGTTGATCGTACTGTCTTCCATCTCACGCAGCACTTTCATCAACGAGCCGTGTTTATGATCGGTTTTAAAATAAAGCGACGCCTTATTCGCCCCCTGAGGCAAGGGGTCGCCGGCCGGTCTCAAAATCAAAAAGCGGGTATAATTATTCTTAATGGAATGAATGTCGGGGGCAATAATTTTTAACCCGAACAATTTGGCCGCCAAATCTCCGGCGATAGCTGCCGCATTGCGAATTCCTCGTTCGGCAATATGACGGGCACTGAGCGCCGTATCTTCGGTTTCGACCAGCTTCCAATGGTGAGCATCCAGAAAATCGACGCATTGCAACAGGGCCATCGGATGGGAATGCACCTCTTCGATCTCTTCGAGGCTGACGTCGGGCAACGCCATCAGGTTCTGTCGTATCCGCAAATAATATTCACCCACGGCCTGCAAACCGTCTTTCTGCAAAATACCCAGATTGGCCAAAATACTCCCCGCAATGGAGTTTTCCACGGCCATCACGCCATAGTCGGCTTCCCCGCTCTCGACCTGACGGGCCACTTCGCGGAACGTGGCACAGGGATGGATTTCGATATTCTCTCCCAGACAACGATGTGCCACAATCTGATGAAAACTCCCTTCATAGCCCTGTATGGCCACTTTTTTTCGCTCATTCATATTCGCTCGCTCTTTAACCAAAGAATCCCGATCCTAACCAAGGACCGGGATTCTTTTATTTGGATTTCCAAGTTATTATTCGTCAAATTCAGTCAAGCAACCCCCGTCCGCTTTGGTTTTCAAAGTAGAAATAAAAATAATAACCAAAAAAGGGCGAAAGTAAAGCCATTGCTTCCTCGTGTACTTTTGTGAACGCAACAAAGGTAACAAAAAATACGGGAGATGATTCGTTTTTCCCGTTTTTTTTGTGTATATTATACAATTTTCAATTGACGGGCCCGACTACATTACTCCTCATTCCCCTCATAATCCGAAAGTTGCTGCGGTAATTTTTTCATCGCACGAACCCCCAGTTCCCGCAGGCGTTCAGTCCGTCGCACAAGATTACCACTCCCGGTTTTCAGCTGATTCATCGCCTTGTCGTATTTTTCAGAGGCTCCCTGCAGGCTTTTCCCCAGATCGAGCAACGTGTCGGCAAACCCCATGAACTTATCATACAATTTGGCCCCCTCCTCGGCGATCGCCTGGGCGTTTTTGCTCTGATCGGCCCGCTTCCACAAATCGTACACGATCTTCAACAGCGCAAACAGATTGGTCGGACTGCTGATAATTACCTTTTTATTATAAGCCTCGCTCCACAACGAAGGTTCCTGTTGCAAAGCCAGCAAAAACGCCGGTTCATTGGGGATGAACATAATCACGAAATCGGGAGAATCGACCTGATTCTGGTAGCTCTTGCGTCCCAATTCTTCGACATGAGCCCGTACCGAACGAAGGTGATTCTTGATCGCCCGATCGATCTCTTCAGGGTTCTCACTCTCGGTATAAGCCACATAAGCCGTCAGCGAAACCTTCGAGTCGATAATCACCTGCTTGCCTTCGGGCAGGTTCAGAATAACGTCCGGCCGCAAATTCGCTCCATTCTCATCCTTGATATTTTCCTGCGTCAGGTAATGGATTCCCTTCACCAGATGGGAACTGTCGAGAATCGTTTCCAGGATCATTTCCCCCCAGTCGCCCTGCATTTTGCTATTTCCCTTGAGCGCCGCGGTCAGGTTATTGGCCTCCTCACTCATGCGGCGGTTCATTTCACTGAGACGATGAATCTCCTCTTTGAGCGAAAAACGCTGTTGCGCCTCCTGCACATAAACCTCCTCGACCTTTTTACGAAAACCATCTATGTTTTCCCGGAACGGTTTCAACAAAGCGTTCAGTGCCTCTTGATTAGTCTGTTTGAAGTGAGCGCTTTTTTCTTCCAGAATTTCAGTCGCCAGATTCTTAAAGGCCAACACCTGACGTTGCTGCAAAGCCTCCGTTTCCTCCTTTTGTCGGGCCAGACGCTCCTGCTGCTCCGCCAGCTTTTCCTCCATGGCTCCCAGTTTCTCTTCCAAAACCGCTTCCCGAGTCACCCGCTCACTGAGTTGACGACTCTGTTCCAAAAGTTGTTCATTCTTCTCCGACAACGCGATCCGTGTCTCTGCTTCCGACTGTTGCGCCCGTTTCAACAACGGTCGATAGATCAACATCGTCAACCCGACCCCCATTGCCAAAGCAACCAGGCTCCATACAATCAATTCCATAACATGCTTCTTAAATTTACTTTCCCCATGCCGACAGAGCCTCGAAATGGCCACTTTTCTTCGGACTTTTCTCCATCGGCACACTTTCTCTTTTGCGTCTCCATCAGCACTCGTTTTCTGCCCTTCCGGACAAACCATTTTTCACCTTCCAAAGAACAGAAACCCGAACGAACAAAAATAGTTATAAATTTTGACAAAATTTGACGTACCTTTGTCCTTAATCCGTCCTTTGGACCCACGTCCGGACCGAAAGGACATCGACACCTTTCTGCCTAATGAAAGTGACTGCCGACCCCAACCTTTTACAAACCGATGACAACCCATAAACCAATGACCCGAATCATATCACCTTCCATTCTTTCGGCCGACTTCATGCATCTGGGCCGAGACATCGAAATGCTGAATGCCAGCCGTGCAGAATGGATCCATATCGACGTCATGGACGGTGTGTTCGTTCCCAATATTTCGTTCGGTTTTCCGGTGCTGAGCGCCGCCCGCAAGGTGACCTCCAAAGTGTTGGACACCCACCTGATGATCGTCGAACCCGAACGTTATATCGAACGCTTCGCCCGCGCAGGCGCCGACCTGATCACCATCCACGAGGAAGCAACCGAAAATCTGGAAGCCGCTTTGCGACAAATTCAGGCAGCCGGCGTCCGTACCGGTGTTTCGATCAAACCGGCCACTCCGGTCGACCGAATCGTCCCCTACCTCCCGATGTTGGATTTGGTCCTCATCATGAGTGTCGAACCCGGATTCGGCGGACAGGCATTCATTGAAGGTTCGTTGGACAAAGTACGCCAACTGCGCGAAGCCATCACCCGAGCCGGATGCTCTACGCTGATCGAAATCGACGGAGGCATTACGGTCGAAAACGCCGGAGCCGCCTTTGAAGCCGGTTGTGACATTCTGGTGGCCGGCAACACGGTTTTCGGATCGGAAAACCCGACCCGGACCATCGAACAACTTTTAAACGCATAGCTTCACCCACATGATTTCGATCGACAACCTGACCGTCAGTTTCGGAGGCTGGGACCTGTTCAGCGACATATCCTTTCTGATCAACCCGAAAGACCGAATCGGTCTGGTGGGAAAAAACGGAGCCGGCAAATCGACTCTTTTGAAGGTTATTACCGGAGAGCAACCCGCCACTCGCGGAGGCGTCTCGCGCAACGGCGACTGCACGATCGGTTACCTGCCCCAGCAGATGAAAGTAGCCGACACGACCACGCTGTTCGCCGAAACCGAAAAAGCCTTCGACGAAGTGCTCTCGCTGGAGCGGCAGATCGCCGAACTGACCGAACAGATCACCGTACGCACCGATTACGAAAGTCCCCAATACGAACAGTTGTTGCACCGGTTGAACGACTGCACCGACCGTTATCATATCTTGGGCGGCGACGGTCGTCAGGCCGAGATCGAACGTACCTTGTTGGGATTAGGGTTCGAACGTACGGATTTCGAACGGCCCACCAGTCAGTTCAGCGGCGGATGGCGCATGCGCATCGAGTTGGCGAAATTGTTGCTGAAACGTCCCTCCCTGTTTTTGCTGGACGAACCGACCAACCACCTCGACATCGAAAGCATCCAGTGGTTGGAAAGCTACCTCAAAGAGTACAACGGAGCCGTCGTACTGATCTCCCATGACCGGGCTTTTCTGGATAACGTTACTACCCGTACCATCGAGCTGTCGTTGGGCAAGGTTTACGACTATAAAGTACCTTACAGCCGTTATGTCGAGTTGAGACGCGAACGGCGCGAACAACAACTGGCCGCCTACGCCAACCAGCAGAAGATGATCGAACAGACCGAAGAGTTCATCGAACGCTTCCGCTACAAACCCACCAAATCGAATCAGGTGCAGTCGCGCATCAAACAGCTCGAAAAGATCGAGCGCATCGAGGTGGACGAAGAGGACGTAGCGACCCTCAACATCAAATTCCCGCCAGCACCGCGCTCGGGCCAGATCGTGGTCGAAGCCAAGGAGGTCGGTAAAAGTTTCGGAGAAAAACGGGTCTTTTCGGGCGCCTCGCTGGTGATCGAGCGGGGTGAAAAAGTGGCCTTGGTCGGCCGTAACGGCGAAGGGAAAACGACCTTTGCCCGCATGGTGATCGGACAGCTCGATCCTACCGAAGGTGAACTGCGGGTCGGCCACAATGTCCACATCGGCTATTTTGCCCAGAACCAGGACGACCTGATGGACGGCGACTTCACGGTTTTCGACACCCTCGACCGGGTAGCCGTCGGAGACATCCGCACCCGTTTACGCGACATCCTGGGGGCCTTTCTGTTCCGGGGTGAAGACATCGACAAGAAAGTCCGGGTACTCTCCGGGGGCGAACGCTCCCGACTGGCCATGGCCCGCCTGATGCTCGAACCCTATAACCTGCTGATCCTCGACGAACCCACCAACCACATGGACATGCGTTCGAAAGACATTCTCAAGAACGCCCTCCAGAAATACGACGGGACGGTGATCGTCGTCTCCCACGACCGCGAATTCCTCGACGGGCTGGTCGACAAAGTGTATGAGTTCCGGAACGGTCAAGTCAAGGAGCACCTGGGCGGCATTTATGATTTTCTGCGAGCCCGCCAACTCAGCTCGATGCGCGAACTCGAACAGAAAGAGAAAAGCACCCCCGCAGTCGAAAACAAGTCCACAGCTTCCGGTAACGGAGGTAAAACGCTTTCCGGGAAGGAAGAGTACGCCCGGCGCCGGGAGATGGAAAAACAACTGCGCAAAGCCGAACGCGAAGTGGAAAAAGCCGAAGAGCAGATCATGGCTCTCGAAAAGCAAATCGCGGAGATGGACCGTCAGATGGCCGATCCGGCCGCCCATGGCATCGACCTGAGCGACGGCACGATCTATGCCCAATACAATCATCTCAAAGAGGAACTCACCCGGCTCACCTACCGCTGGGAAGAACTCAGTATCGAACTCGACAACCTCCGGGAGTCGCAACAATAACCGCACCATGGAGAAAAAAAATCTGATTTTCGGGCTGCGTCCCCTGATCGAAGCGATCGAAGCCGGCAAAACGTTCGAAAAAATCTACCTGAAAAAGGGCGCTGACGGGGTACTGTTCAACGAACTGGTCGCCTTGTGTAAGCAAAAACGCATCCGTGAGCAATGGGTCCCGGTCGAAAAGCTCAACTACCTAACCCGCGGCAATCACCAGGGGGCTGTGGGCGTCACCTCGGCCATCGAGTATGTCGACGTTCATGAGATGCTCGCATCGGTTCCCGAAGGCGAAACCCCGCTGATCGTGCTGTTCGACGGAGTAACCGACGTCCGCAACTTCGGGGCCATCGCCCGAAGCGCCGAATGCGCCGGAGCCCACGGACTGATCCTGCCACTGAAAAATTCGGCTCCGGTCAA
>Ga0192261_1145_pt1 | contig 12652 bp, 11 predicted proteins | sample Koala_Koa23_G3_FD_131283 | JGI IMG/M metagenome (GOLD analysis project Ga0192261, IMG submission 131283) | Enriched cells from koala feces incubated with labeled cellulose particles, San Francisco Zoo, California, United States - Koala_Koa2-3_G3 ... | reverse complement strand
AAACTCAGGGATGTAGGATTTACCGCGGCGGGCGGTGTGTGGCGTCGCCCGGTAGATACCCAGGGCGGCGAGCTGCCCAAACAGGTCGATGGCGCCATTGGGCAGGAGCGTACCCGTCAGTCCCCAGCGGATGGCGGTTTTAATCCCCAGTGCGTACAGGAAACGCTTCGAAGTGACGTGCTTCAGGCGTGTCAGCTCGTCGAACACGACCGCCTCGAAGTCCAGCGTCGGGACTTCGGCAAGCTGCTCGTAACTGCAGACCGTGCGGGCGGTCTTCCTCCTCCATAGCGCGGCACGCCTCGAGGGGGTACCCTGGATCACGGTCCACTCGTGGGAGTCGTTCCACTTCTTCGCCTCATCGCTCCAGACCGTAAGCGCCACCCGTTTGGGGGCTACGATCAGCGCGCGCCGGACGCCGAGACGGTTTAATGCCTCGATCACGGTCGCCGTCTTGCCTAATCCCATATCCATCGAAAGCACGGCGCGGGGGTGCTGGACAAGGAAGGTGACGGCTCTTAACTGGTATTCCTCTAGTTTCATCGGTTTACATTTCTTTGTAAGGTACAAGGCAAAAAGCCTGTACCAGGGTTATAATATGAGGATTTATTTCTTTCATCCGGTTCAGCGTGTGCAGCGCCCCGGGGTTCGCTTTCCACAGGCGGTTGAGTGTATCCCTATCCGGCATTTCCGTTTTAAGGCTGTTTTCCGGCGTTTTAACGGCTTCTACCGGTGTGGGTGGTACAAGAGCAGGGACGGTAAGTTTTAAAGCCTCTGCGGGCTTTCTTTTCGGTTTTTGGCGGGATTTTTCTTCCTGCCGGATTCTGGGTGTTTCAAATAGACAGAGCTGCCCGTAGGTTGCCCCACCTTGTTTCTTGCTTCGTTTCATGACTTTTTACACTTCTCCATAAAATTATACATCTTTTTAGTTTTTAAGCTATCTTGCTGATTCTGAGCAGTTTACCATTTTACCGGGGGTTTTTGCACCCTTTGTGTGAAAAAACCGTTTCACACCATAATGCGGTGAGCCTGAGAAAGTTACGGCAAAAAATCCGGTGTGAAAAATAAACTCCAGTTCCTTTATATAAATACAAAAACGCGTTTTTTAGTTTTTTTATTTCTATATGAAATAGCTTTTTTTTTTCACACTTTCACACCGAGGGTTAAACCCCTGTTTCTGAGGAAGTTACGGTGTGAAAAACGTGTGAAAACGGTGTGAAAAACCTTTTTTTATTTTTCACACCACCTCTTCAATTAAAAGGGGCATTCCTCCTCTGATACGCTGCTAATGTCCTCTGTCTCAGCCACTTCGGTACTTTCTCCCCGGATAGCAGCCAATAAGACGTCCGCTTTAATATTAAAGTATCTCCCTCCCTTTTGTGCCAGACATCCCGGAGCAAAAAGGTTGAGTGCCGTGCATACGTTGTTAAAGTGAGTATTTTTGTCCACTCCTACCGGCGCCGGATAACACTTCTTGATCCAGTTCCCGATGTACCCGCGATGCCCCCGGCTCTTATACGCCTCCGAGCACCACTTTTCAGAAGCCCCGCCTGTAATAATCTCTTCCATTTCTATGGAGGGGAGTTTGACGACCGCTCCCTGTTTGATGCGTGCGTAATAATCATTCTGCCAGTCGTGCAGCCTTTCCTCTGGTACATATACCGACCGCACCCACGCCTGCAGCGCATCCCATAACCCTTTTTCATCCGTAAGCTCTGTTTTTATCGCATTATCCCAGACTACGGCATGCATGCGCCGGTCTTTTCCCTTGCCCAGAAAATCAGTAGCCATATTGTTGGTAGTGATGATGTAGTTCGGATAAAGAGGCACGGTATCTTTCCGGGTGACCCCTTTTCGTTCCAGATCAATCGTACTGTATTCCAGAAATCCCACAATGTGGCTGTAGTTCCGTTTAAAGTGTCCGCCTTTGATGTCGTTCAAAACGATACTCCGGCGCTGGGTGGCTTTCGGCGTCTCAAACTGAAAGCCAATCCGGAATTCCCTGTCCAGTCCATCCTCCCCGATAAGCGCCGCATCTTTTGCCCTGCAATATTCCTCGTACGTGATACCCTCCAGAATACTGCTCAGTATCTTAGCCGTGGTGCTCTTCCCGGTTTCCACCTCAAACCCCCAGAAATTAAGAATAATCCGGCGGGCGCTCTCTGAAATGCCATATTTCACCTGCCGGATCCAGTATTCCATCACATCGACGGCACCTCCCGGGGATTCGTCCCACCAGTTCCAGAGCTCCGAACAACGCCGGCGGGCTTCCCCCAGTTGTTCCGGATGGGTTTCATCGATTAATTTTTGATACCGCCGCCGCATCCACTCGGGGCGCCAGGCACTTGTAACCATCCGGTCTATAATCGTTTCTGCAGCGCCCTCCAGGCTATCTCCCCGCCCACTCGTAGCCCAGGCGGTAACTAATTGTATCAGTTGCCAGCAGTCCTTATTGTATTCCCTTTCCCGGGCGGGAATGGAAATATTCCGAATGCGGTTCAAGGTTCCGAGAATGGTTGTTTTTAACTGTTCCGTCTGGTATTCGTTTTCCTCTGGCACCGGGATCGTCCGAAGGAAGTAATGGTAAGGCGAGCCGTTTCCCTCCTGGCAAATTATCCTGAGAAAAACCATATCGCCACGTTTTTCCTGCCCCCTGCGTCTTCGCTCCTCGCTCAGTGACTTCTCTAATTCCTTATAGTTATAATGGGTTCGGAACCAGTCGGTAACCTCTTTCATACTCCCGGTGTTGTGAAACCAGTAGGCGCGGACGAAATCAAAAACATGCATCGCACCCCGTCCCAGAACATCACTTGCGTGATGGCTCTTAAAAAACAGCGCTTCCGATGCGTCTCCCTCATGCCACTCGGAAAGTACCCCGTTCTTCAGGGTAAGGAGTACGCCTCCGCCATTTCCCCCGGCTGCCACATAACCGTAACGTCCCGATGCTTCTTTTTTCCAGACGTCGGAAAAATGGGACCCGATGACCTCAGGCAGGGAGACCCACCGGCATATCAGTCCGATCTCCCCCACAATATCCCGGGGGTCACCGACTTCGTAACCCGCGCGAGACTCTACGGGAATAATCTCCCGTGTTTTCTTTCCCTGGTCCAATAGGGTATCCACGTCCAGGAATCCACCCTCCTCGTCATAATACCGGTAGAAGGAGCGCCGGTCACTAAAGACAGTAGGTGTGAACATGATATGCGACCAGTTCTTGCAACTTCCGTCCAGCCCCGGAATTCGTTCTTCGAACCACTTATGTATCCCGGCGTATTCCTCCCGTCGGGTAATTTCCCGGGATAAAGGTAAAATGATCCGCCACCTCTCCCCGTGCAGTTCATCCTCCGGAAGGTAGGACATGGTGGTGTATGCCAGATACTGAACCCCTTCGAGCAGGCTCCAGGTAGCAGAAATTTCGTCACTGCTAATACCATCCACGTCCAGCATAAGACAGCTACGGGACATTACGCCATCATCGCTGCGCCTGCTGCCCTCCACGCCGACAATCCACCATCCGGTGTGATTTTTATACTTACCTTTTGCCTCAGCTTCCTTTAAACGAAAATAATCGGAAAATTTTATACTTTTTATTTGGAAATACGGATTTGTTTTCGTATCTTTGAGACAATCAGAAATTTCCGTCCAGGTGAGATTTTTGGTATCTCTGAAAGAGATATCCTTAACTCCCGGCATATCTGGCCGGAAACCTCCTAAAACAACACTGAATTTTTTGGAAATGTCCCCACGCATAGTGGGGACTTTTTCTTTTGTATTCATAATTTTTTTTAATAATAATTATATACGATATTCGTCCGGACAATTCTCATCGTAAATCCTGCACCAGTCCGCCGTTTCAAAACAAAAAACCCGGGCAAAATGGGTCAGACATCTTGCCACGGGTTTCCTATCTTAAAACAACAGAGTTGTTTAAAAATTCGTTTGAATGGGGTTTCTGTTATCATCTGACCTTAAACATTCCACCGTTACAAATATAACCACTTTTCCGGTTTCTTCCAAATTTTGAAGCCATAAAAACATATTTTAAAACATCTTTTACCCGCTCACCCATTTTAAGCCGTTTTAAGGCGTTAAAAAACTCCGGGTGGTATCTTGTACCACCCGGAGCCTGAAACGCTCTTAAATCGCCTTAAAATGGCAAATCGTCGTTATTTTCCGTTTCCTCTGCAGCTCCCGCGCTGTACTTTCCTTCCGGTACCCCGTCCGGGTCGTCAAAGTAATCATCGGCAGCCAGCCAGTCACGGCGCAGTTCCTTGAAACGTCCGTCGAGCAGCTGGAACGTATATCCCTGCTTGCCCATCCGGTTGAAGTAATTCGCTTTTAATACCACATCCCTCGCCGAAGCGAGAAAACTGGCGGGCAGCCGTCCCTTTAGCTCTTCGTTATAGATGTTGACGCTTACAAACGTGGTCGGATACTCCCCGGAGATGGGGCGACAGTATTTCTCGCCCGCCTGCCGGCGGATAACGTCGTTTATTAGTTCTACGCCGCTGTTCGGCAGGGCTACGCTCCATTTTTCAAACTCCTGGTTCCAGCGCATCAGAAGCGGCCGTTCGTCTCCACTTTTCTGGTACCGATACACCAGCGTCCGTTTTTCGTCGTCTTCGAATACGATTTTCTGTTTCATCTTTTTTTTTGATCATTTATAGCCGTCCGTCTACCGGCTGTTTTTGTTTTCCGCCCGCCCGCGACGGATACAGGGCGGCGTGTTGTTTCTCGATTTGCTCTTTCAGCGGGGCGAACAGGGCGCGCTCGCCCTCCTCCACCTCTACCGTAATCCCATAGCGCACCGACTCGTAATTCCCGAGGTTGTGCACGATCTGCAAATTAATCTCCTTTACTTTCATCTTCGAATTTTTGAATTTTCAGAATAAGTTCCTCCAAATATTTATCTTTCATTACCCAGCTGTATCCCGCAAGCTCGAACTTGCCTCCCGACGTTTTCGAATCGTAATGAATAATGTTTTTGGTAGCCCGGCAACCTGCTTCCTTGCCAATTTTGGACCCAAACGTATACGTCTCGTCTTTTCCCAACTGAAGGACTATTTTTGCCTCCTCGATAAACTCGATCAACTCCTCCGCTGTTCCAAAAAAGCTGTAAGTATGAAAATAACTCCCGTCCCTTTTTTTTGCCGTACTCCTCATTGTTCACCGATAAAAGGTAATAATTGTCCCGGCTATGGTCCGCATCATAGTTCACCACAACCCGCCAGGGGTTAAACTTGCTCGTTAATATTTTATTTTTAGTAATAGACTGCGCGCCGATGCCGGCGGACATAAATACCAAAACTACTGCGATTAAAATTTTACTGCTTGTTTTCATTTTTCTAATTTTTTTTATGAGTTAATAATTATTTTTCATCGTTTCCGATTTCTCTGAGTTCGATCATTTCTGCCACCTCCCGAATCCGGGGGCGCATCTCTTTAATTCGGTACAGTCCCCGCAGCAGCTGTGCCTGTGCCTCCGGGTCTTTTTTCACCGTCCGGAAGGCGATGCGAACATCCTCCGGGAGCGTGCCGCTGCCGTGGACGAGGCGCACCCGTTCGGCGCCGAGGAAATAATACCACTGCAGTTGCCAGCGGTATCGCTCGGTAACGTCCGCCGTGTGATAGCGGGAAAACTTGAGTTCCAGCACCACCCCCCGCGCGGCGTCGTATCCGTCGGCGTGGGCGATCAGGGCGGGGAGTCCTTCCATGGGGCGCCGAAGGATGTGTTGCCGCTCGATGTGGGGCATCCCCCCCGGGGCGATCTCCTCGAAAAAATAATCCTCGAACCGGTGCCCCGCCTCCATCGCCTCCGTCTTGGGCACCTCGCGGAGGTACCGCCGGGGCAGGTCGCCGTAAGCAACGGCGAGGCGGATGTAGTGTTCGAGATTGATCCGGAGCCCGCCCCCGATCCGTCCCACCAGGGCGGCATCGGTGCCACCCAAATAGCCGCTTCGGTTCTGTACGTTAGTCCAGTCCATCGCCCCAAGGGTTATCAATTCTAAATTCCTCGTAGAAATGTTTAGCCACCCGCAGGGCTTCCGTCACAGAGAGTTTAACGCGCCTGTCGCCCGAGATACGCGCCCGAACGCTTTCATAATTTTCCACACCAAACAAATATTTTAGCCCCACATAACAGGCTTTTTTTTCCGGTTTATTGAGTAGATCCCACCCGTGGCGGAAGGGCATCCTGCCGTCGGGGTTCTGGACGGCATAATTAATAACATTTTGTTCATACTGTTTCATAATTCGATCGTTTTAGGCAGCGCCTGCAGCGCTGCGATTAATAATTCCTTTATTTCTTCTGTGCTCCAGCGGAGCGCCTCAAGTCTTGCCTGCTGGTCCCTTACCAGTTCCCGGAGTTCGTCCGGCGGCATGTTTTCAATTTCTTCGCTCGTGTAATACTTTTTTGTTTTCATCTCTTTTATTTTTAAAAGTTTATTGTTTCACGTGGAACACCGGTTAACACCAGCGGGAAAGCCCCTGGCTCTCGCAAATCTGCTGCCGGGCGGCTTCCTCTTCTTCCTCCAGGATACGCCCGTAATGTTCCAACTCCATCCGGGCGCTTTCCTTTTCGGCTTCCTCCCGGGGGTCTAAAAAGCGTTCTTTTTCAATCGCTCTGAGTGCTTCCAGCTTTTCCCGCGCGGCGTCGTAGTATTCTTCCGCGCTGTAATGCCGGCTTGTAATTTCTTTTGTTATCATGTCTTTGAAGTTTTAATAGTTGAACTTTGTTTTTTAATTATACTGTAAAGATACAACCGTTTTTGAAATCTCGCAAATTTTTCAAGTTAAAAGGAGTTAAAGAATAAAGGGAAAAGAGTTAAGAGAGGTTAATACGAAATTGTTCCACGTGAAACAAAAAACCGCCCCTTTTCTGTCTCAAAAAAAAAGTGGCGGTGAAACTGTTTCACGTGGAACATGTTCCACGTGAAACAATCCTTTAATAACCGGGGTAATAAAACAGAAGGTATTTTATACCTCTGTTTCCTCGCCTTGGTTGCAAACGATAGAGATGGGCAAGCGAAATTGCTTGTTTCCGCTCCGGAAAGTCACGTAGTACGTATTTAGCATCGATAGCCTTGGGTCCTCCGGTTCGGGTTCCGGTTCGGGCTCGGGTTCCTCTTCCTCTTCGTCTTCCTCTTCGTCGTCTTCCTCTTCGTCGTCTTCCTCTTCGTCCTCGTCCTCGTCCTCTTCGTCTTCGTCTTCGTCACCTTCCTCTTCGTCGCCTTCCTCTTCGTCCTCGTCCTCGTCCTCTTCGCCTTCGTCTTCGTCGCCTTCCTCTTCGTCGTCTTCCTCTTCGTCCTCGTCCTCGTCGTCTTCGCCTTCGTCTTCGTCGTCTTCCTCTTCGTCCTCGCCTTCGCCTTCCTCTTCGTCGCCTTCCTCTTCGTCGCCTTCCTCTTCGTCTGGGTCCGGGTCTGGTTCGGGGTCCAGGTCTGGTTCCGGTTCCGGTTCGGGTATCTCCGGTATATCCTGCGAATATGTAATGGTAAACGTTTTTTCGTTTTCGTTTTCGTTTCCGTTTCCGTTTCCGGTTACGGTCACATAACTGCTGTCGGACGTCGCCGTGACGCTTCGGTTCGATGTAACGGTCACGGTTGCCGTGCAGGTCACTTTTTCGTTTTCGCTTCCGTTTCCGTTTTCATCGCAGTCACAACCATTCGAATTATTTCCGTCGTTATTTCCGCAACAGATATCAAACTCGATCGACGTGGGTTGCACGCTTATGCTATTCCCGCCTACGCCGCTGCCGTCGTAATTCTGCGCGTTCATCCGTACGAGCGTAAGTTGCGCGACGCCTTCCTCCCACGCGGCGGAATAGACGCACCACACACGTCCCGAGGTGGTGACGAGCGAGAGCTGGTCGAGCGCGAAAAACTCATATGCCCGCATCGGGATCTCGACCTCGTATGTAGTACGCTCCTGCAAGATCCGGTTGAGGTCTTCGTTCTGCTCGAGGTTAAAGCCGCGAAGCGAATACAGGATCCCATTGCATCCGTTCCACACGGCAACCGTCGGGTCGCCGTCGAAGCTCACGGTGTAGGTCGTCTCGTCCGTTCCCTCGGAATATTCCGCCGTGTATTCGATATTTTTCAAATACAGATTTTGCCCCAGCGAGGATCCGGAGGCAAGGGGCGAGGTATACCAATCCGCCTCGGTGGTAAGTGTCGCGTTCGGCACGCTGTAATTCGTTGTAAATCCGTCCCCGCGTGTTTCCGTAAAGTCGCCCTCGGTGAACGTAATGTAATTGTTGTATGCCATTTCCCCGATTCCCCGGGTAAGCGTCCCGCTTTCCAGTACCTCAGGGGCGTAATACCGGGGATTAACTGTCGCCTCTCCGCTGTTGTAATTATTCGCGTCGCTCCAGTTGTAATTGAAATAATTCACGCAGGGCACGCCGCGCGTGTTGTTCTTTATGCCCAGCGTGCGACCGGTGATGGCGCCGTAAGTCAGGAAAAGGTCGAGCGGCTCGATGTCGGGGAGGTTGTCGATGAGATAGTAAGTATCCCCGACGGCTAAGTCGTTGCCGTTGGCGTCGACAGCCGTAGGGAGGACGATGACGAGATTCTTGCCGATCGTATCATAATACTCATCTTGCGTCGATACCCACCCCAGATCGAGACCTTGACTGATGCAGTCGAGCAAATACATATAAGATACGCACGGCATGAAAGGTATACCCTCCGGGAGCTCGGCGAGCGTAAGCGTCGGCGTCTGCCATTCGGTGGGACCCGTGGCGTTACTGTCGAGATACTTAATCCCGTTCTCGCCGACCATCACGCAAACGCCTTTGTTGTTGCTGTTGCTGCTGTTGCTGGTTGCCATATCCCACCATGTGTTGTTGCCTTGGTTGTTCTCGGTCCAATCCTCTGATTTCGACGGCGAATTGTTCGACGAATAATATATGTGCCCGTCTTGCCCGCATACGATGTACTGAGTCCCCCAGTACGCGCCGCCGTATATTCGATAACTCCACGACCATTGCTTATTGTGTTTGCCGAGCAAGGCATTTATCCACCCCCATCCGCCTTTGCCGCCTTTGCCGTCGACCAAAGCGAGCCATCTACTGTTGCCGCCGCAGACAAATCGATAACCCGCCTTCCCTGTGTCTTTCGAAAGAATATTGAACACAGAGAGGGAGACACTGGAGGCGCCAAAATTGAAAGAGTCCCCATGGTCGCCCGTACCTCCTATTTGAGAGCCGTCGGAAGTCATCGTATAATATCCTTTTCCGGTTCCTCCCGATAGCTTCGTCACGGAGATGGTGCCGCCGCTGGAAATGGAACCCCTATACACTTCCCTCCCGTTTGTCCAATATAGACATCTGGACAAAATGGCGAGCGGCGCCCATTTCCTTCCCGATTGCCTCCCGTCCTCGATCGGCGAGCCGACGTTCGAGGTGACAACCTTTTTTAACGTCACCGACTCATCTCCCTCATCCGCTCCGCCTTCCAGCGTCGTCAGTCCGGTAAACGAATAAATGCTGTTATTGCCCCGCACGAAATATTGCGTGCTGCTGCTGTCGCTGTCGCTGTCGCTGTCGTAAGCCGCGCAGTCGTAGAACTGGTCCCACACGCTTCCCGTCGAGCTGTTATAGAGCACTTGCCATTTTCTCCCGTCCGAGCTTCCGACGATTAACGTCGGACCCACGGCGACGAATCCGCTATTGCCGTGGCATACCGCATAAAAGGTGCCCGAGGCGGTACCTTCCAAAAAATAACGTTGCATGCAAAATTCGGGCGCCTTGTCCTTGCAACCCGACCCGCTCCGGCACGACTCCGAGTTGTTCCACTCGAGGACGATCGACAGCGTCGCCGGATCCGATATTTTATTGTACTGCGTTCCCGTATCCTCCCCGTCGTCCTCCTCGTTCGCCGAACCTATGACCGTCCTAAGGTCCGTCGATTGCGCGAGGTCCCGGAGCGAGCTGATCTGCGCCATTTCCAGCGTGACGCTAGCGTTATAGGCGTGGTCGCTGTATTCGCTGATGATCATGTTTCCCGAGATCTGCCCGCCGTCGAAAACAAGCGTGCAACCCATCTCTTGCGTAAGTTCGTCGCCCGAGGCGGCGGGATCGTTCCCGAAGCCGAGGACCATGTTGTTATGCGGCGTCGCCGGGATCGAGATATTAAACGACCGGGTCATCAGGAGGTCCTGATACCGGAATAGCAAGGAAGTGTATTCGAACCCCGCCCCGCTATCCTCCAAGTCGATATAATCAACCGAGTTGACGTCGTTCTCGGTCCCGTCCTGCTCGGTCACGCTATTGCTTGCGGTGTTAATTATTAGTCTGAACATGACATTAAAACATTACCTTAATTAATTTGAACGTAACCGACACGTCGCCCAGTTGCGCCGTGAGTGAAATACTCGGGGCGTTGCCAACCCGCGCCGGTTGTGCTTTCTTGATCCACTCGACCGTAAGGTCGTCCGCCGTGGCGATGTCGGCAAGGTAGCGGCGTTGCTCCTTCGTCAGATTCCGGGCGATACCTCCTATCTCCATCTCGTACCCCGCGCGGTGGGGATACCCGATCGTATCCGGGTCGTAAAAGTCCACGTTATCCGAGGGCGAGAGTTTCTCGCTCGAGAGCTCAAACGCCCACGCTTTCGTAAATCCCAGTTGCCCGGTCCAGCGCGCCGAAAAACCGTAACAGGTGTCGAGCGCCTTCACTCGTACCGTCCTATCGGCTCCGCCACCGCTGAACATGTACACCCCTTCCCGGGCTTCGACACAGGCGTAGCGATAATAATCCGTATCACCTCCAGAGGAACTTCCATTCGTTTCCAGCGGGCTCGTCGCTGATATGGTATTATCGCCGTCCGTATTCCCGGGCTCCGGGAAGCAACTGTCCTCAAGTTCCGTGCCGGAGATTCGCAGATCCTCGCCTACAAAGAAAATAGGAGCCGTATCCCCTTTCTTCGCCACCCGGTACTCGTGTAGCGGGACAATGGTCTCGCAGGTCCGGATGCCATCATGCAAGAGGATTGTTTTCGTGGAATTTCCCGAGGATGAACTCCCCGAGGTTTGCCGCACTTGGATGTATTCGAATCCATTCTCCCACGCGGCGCGGGCAAAATCCCGGAAGGGCACCGTAATCGCCCCGTCGATCCAACCGTCGTACGTGGCTTCGAGGTTATATTCGGTATAATCCGGACTATTGTTGTTGTCACTTTTCTCGTACATCGAAAACGTCAGCGTGACCTGATTGTCGCCGTCGCTCGTCGACGATGCCGATTGCCGGAGCTGAAGCGTACAAGCGTCGTCGATCCAGACTTCCTCGGGGGCTATAATTGTAATTGCCATTATTATCGTTTTTTTTATTTCGTCCTGATATTTGATTTTTCCACGTACAGCGCCGTTCGTTTCTGGAACGAGGTAAATTCCTTGTAATCCATTACCGGTGCCGGCTGCTGCGCGACAGCCTCCGAGAGGGAATCGGTCAACAGTTCGTAATCCATACCGCCCGCGTAGTTACCACCGCCCGCGCTGTTTCCGCTGTTCGCCATCTCGAAAAGGCGCGCTTGCTGCTCCTCGGTTAATACCATCTCCCCGCTGTTGAGCGAGGCGCTCACCTTATCGCCCGAGTAAGAGTTGCCCGCCACGATACCACCCGCGGCGAATGCCTGCTTGCCTTGGTTGATCAAGCTTGTGACGGTTGAGAACTGCGCAGCGATGGCGGCGATCGTCGTCGCCATGGCGGCGAGGTTGGCAGGGAAAGGCAACGACATGGCATTAGCTACGCCCTCGGCGATCGCCTTGGCATTCGCGAGGGTGGTCTCGACCGCCGTAATGCCTTGTTGGGCGAACGCCGCCTTCTCGCTCTCGCCCGTCAGGGAACCAATGTCCCCGATGATCTGGGAAGTCGAACCGGCGATGCCCTTCGCTGATTCCTTCCACGCTTTCGTATTCGCATCGGCAAGGCCTTCTGTTTTTGCCTCGACCTCCTCCGTAAGTGTCGCGATATTTTGAAGCGAGTTCGCGAGCTCTTGCTCGAATCCCCCCTCCTCGGGGAACAAAATGGCGCGTTCCTCCTCCGTCAGCTGCGTCAAGGTGTTATAATACGCCTCGGCTTGTGCGAGTCTTGCCTGGGCTTGAATAGCCGCCGCTTCGGCCTCGATTTGCTCGCGCGTCTTGTAACTGGTATCGATCGCGTCGAGTTCGGCCTGCATCCCTTGTTCGATTTCCGACTGCCGGGCGTCAAGGTATGTGCGCATGTTGTTAAGCAACTCCGTGTGTTGTCCCGCCTCGCGGGTCAAGCGTGCCTGCTCTTCTTGCTGGCGGTATTTCTCTTCGATATTCGCCCGTTCGGAGTCAAGCAGCTCGGTATTTTGCAGCTCCGCGCTCCGTTGCATCTCGAGAAGTTGTAATCGAAGTTGATATTCCTCCTCGCTTCCTCGCCGGGTTTCGTTTAACCGGAGCTGCACGGCTTCGATAGCGGCTGCCTGCTGCCGGTTGTTCAAGTCTTCCACTTCCTTGGCGTAAGCGTCCGCCTCGGCTTGGGCGGCTTCATCCGCCGCGCGTTTTCGTTCGGCAGCTGCTTGGACCGCCGCATTCGTGGCATTTTTCTCCGCCTCGTTGAAAGATTGCAAGGAGGACGAAAGGCGGCGAATACCATCTTCGTAATTTTTTTCGGCATTAAAAACCGCCGCCTGC
>Ga0192261_1144_pt1 | contig 12678 bp, 19 predicted proteins | sample Koala_Koa23_G3_FD_131283 | JGI IMG/M metagenome (GOLD analysis project Ga0192261, IMG submission 131283) | Enriched cells from koala feces incubated with labeled cellulose particles, San Francisco Zoo, California, United States - Koala_Koa2-3_G3 ... | reverse complement strand
CTCCGCACTTGAAAGTAAAGATATTGGTCCAACCGAACTTTCCATTGAAGCCTCTCCGTGAAGAAAAGACAACAGTAAGATTACGAAGCCGTTCGCCAACTTCTCCAACGTATTCAGAAAGAGAAGGCTCTTTAGTCTCATCAAAGCAACGCTCAATTTTCTCTTTAGCGTCCTCTTTGAAAATCATATTACCGCTTTCCGCGTCCCAGGTCATGTAGTCATCATACATTACTCCAAACATACCATAACCAACAGGTACATCAAGCGGTTCGGGTGAATGCCACATGAAGAGAGGTGAAAATTTACAACCAAGTTCTTTTAAATGATCCTTGATCGCATAGGTATCATCACCGAATACACAATAGGTCTGTCCATCAGAATTGAAGCCATTTTTTGCAAACCATTCCTGTTTGAGTTGTTCAGCGCGGGCGGCACGCTCAATGGCTTCCTGTGCTCTCGTTTCTTCCCGCTCTTTAGCACGCCTTTCCGCGGCTTTCTCGACAACCGCGTATTCTTTAGCAGTATAAAGACGAATAGTTTTCTCAATGAAACCAGTTCCATTACACTTAAGACAGACGCCGCCATATGCGGGATGTGGTACCAATTCGCCATTATGCACGCCAATGGCATACACACCATGAGTACATCTATCACATTTACACTTAGCTTTTGTGTACATTCGTCCACTCTTTTCAAACGGCTCGCCTACTCGTTCATAGTTTTCATAAGATTTTGCTACAAAATATTCTGCCATGCGTCATTCCTTCTTTCTTTATCTTATAAATATATTATATAATATTTTTTGATAAAAATAAAGTGAGCCTACTTTTAGTAGGCTCATTATTATATTTCCCAACTTTTACCACAGTTATTACATACTGCCATTTTTTTAGAATGTGTAGTTATTTTATAACTTTTAGGTTTAAAAATATGTATAATTAATGTTGGTAAGGTAAGAAAAAGCCACATAATTGGTTGTAACCACCATCCAATACAAATCCAATATAAAATACTATGTCTTTTCTTTTTTAATTCTAACTCTGTTATTATCTGTACTGTTACATTTTCTGATCCACACTTAGGACATATCATAATCCGCTCTCCTTAAAAATATTACAACTTGTAATCTGCTGCTGTGTACGCCTCTAATGCTATTATACAAATGGCAAAAATAACCCATATGCCAAGGGTGATAAGCCCTCCAACCCAGAACGGGATAGAAAAATACAGGGCTATAAGATATGCACCACCCGCAATCGTTGTAATCAATAGAAAGAATAGCATTACGACACATAAAATAACAAGGATACAATTTGCTAAAAATTCGTGTTTCTTACCGCCACTCGTCATCATGATAGCTCGCTTCAATTTCTCCTATGCTGTAGTTATCATGCGTAATCAGATATTCTGCATAAGCGTCAGACTGCTCAATAGGATCAGGAAAAAAGAAACGCTCTCTATCTAAGAGTTCATCCCACGTTACACCAAACTCGTAGTCACCACTAATCGCGGCTGCCGCCAACATCTGCGGCGTAGTGATTTCAGTATGATTATACCAGTCTGTTACACGATCGCGGATGGTCTTAGTCTCCTCAGAGATGCCTTCCGCCTCCCAATATTCAATTACAATCTTTACGGCTTCTTCAATTAATCTTGTATTCAGCATAACAACTACCTCTCTTCTTCACTATTGTTGTTTTCCTGTTTTCTTATAAATATATTATATTATAATTTTTATAAAAAATCAAAGAAGGTTTGCTTAAGCAAACCTTCAATATGCAAGACTATAATGTAAGCTATCTTTGCTCTTGCGAATAACCTGCATGAAATCAATCTTTTTATCTTTCCATTCATTATATATTGCATACAATCTTGCATCGTAATCTTTATTTTGGAAATGCTTATTAATTTCAAAACGGAGATCCTGAGCGTCAAAAATCATCCCGCCGCGATTATAGTCATATTTATTCATCATTGGAATATAATAAATAGTAAGACCATCATCCCAGTTTTCTGCGCCAGGAAGTTCAAACTCAAGATAACTTTCTTCAGTTTCAAACATATCTTCTCTACAAGTAGTTGTAAGTTTTGAACCATCTGTAAAGTAAAGGTTAAAATAATATACTTGATTTTCAATGTGTAAGATGTTCAAATCTGCAATAGCATCTTCAAAAGAGGAGCCGTCTGATAATTCAAAAGCAATAGCACGCAAACAGTCATAGTTTAAATTAATTTTGGTTGCAAAATTAACAACCTTATCAATTTCACTATTGTTACCTAATTTATCAGTTAAATATTCTCTTATATCTGCTTCTGTTGGATAATTAAATGAGAAATGATAGTGAAAACGACCAGGTCTATTCACCAAATAATCATTCAAATTTCGTAAGCTGTTACAAGTTACCACAAAAAGCTTTTTACCCATAGAAATACCATCAAATAGAGTAAGCATTTCCGCTTGCGGGGTGTGATTTTTATCATTGCCTGCAAAAATTTTATCAAATTCATCAAAGAGTACCATTATCTCTTGATTTAATGAATTAATGTAGTCTGCAATGCCAGGGGAGTAGATATTTACTATGATAAGCGGAAGCCCTTGCTCTATGGCGCGTTGAGCCAAGAGCTTAGAGAATAAGGACTTGCCTATGCCCTTATCACCACTGAGAATTACGCCAAGATTGCGGTCGAAGCGCTTAAAGGCGGATAAGACCTTGTCTACTTTCGCCTGATGTACACCATATATTTTTTCATTCACTTCAATATTAGCATATTTCTCAAGCCAAAAACCACGCTGCTCATGAAAACATACTTCATAACACTGTGCAGGTAGCTGATCATAGAGTTTTACGCTGTCGTTATAAATATTATATGTATTACCTGTATTAACTGCTCTCATATTAATATTAATTCTCCCATAAGTTTAATACATCCATTCCACCTTTAAAACTCCATAAGGCACAACAAAAGATATAAATAGATGTTATAATCATAGAGGGTTTATCTTTGTAAATTGGATAAGTACGTCAATACCCCATAGGATCGCACAGACCATATCCAATACAAAAATAGTTATATTCCATTTCTTCATGTTTTTATAACCTTTCCTTAATTATAAATATATTATATCATTAAATTTTATTTAAAATCAAGAGAAGAATAGTGGTAGGAGAATTATTTGACATGATATTAAATTTATGTTATAATTTATATAGAAACAAGAGAAAGAAGTGATTGAAATGTTTACAAAGATGTTATTTGAGAACGCGGAAACCGAGGTTACACGCGGATTGGACGGGAACCCGCAATGACAGTTGTTTGTAAAGTTAATTGCCCTTATAATGATAGAGGTTTCTGTGTGAGAGGTTTAACTGCTATTGATGAGAATGGAATGTGCGAGATGTGGTGGCGCAAAGGGCAACGCCGCGTTAATAGTGAGATGGAGCAAGGTGCTCCTTTATATAGAGAAGATTTAGTTATATTAAATGAGCAGAAGGCGGAGGATGTAGAAGATGGAAGAACAGTTGAAAAGGATTGCGAATCTGATGGAGATAGCTCAGAAGAGCCAACGACAGGATAATGATATAGATGCAATCTGTAATAGAATAGATCAATTATGTTCTTTGACGGAGATGTATTATGGTAAAGTTAAAGAATTGTATGATAGAGTTGAAGCTTTAGAAAAAATGATTGTAAAAGTACCTGAATTTTATGAGTATTGGAAGAAGCTAAATGCTTGCGGGCATCAGGACTAATGTCGATAATCTTTTGAGGAAGGAGTAGTCTATGGATAAAATGGTTATTATGAAATCTTGGTTGGAAGAGGCGGAAGTGGCTATGGACCCTCAAGATTTTAATGAATTGTGCGGACAAATTGTAAGATATGCACTATTTGAAGATTTAGAGAAAACTGGCAATCCTACTGTTGATGTAGCTATTAGTTTAATTATTCCTCAAATAGATAAAATGGAAAAAAATTATAATAAAAAGGTTGAACAAGGGAAGAAAGGCGGACGCCCTCTTACAGTAAATAATGTGCAAATATGGAAGTTAGCGCAAGAGAAGAATGGTACAGAAATTGTAGAAGAGTTAAAGATACCAAAATCTACTTTGTATAGTTCTGAAGGGTGGAAGCAGAGGAAAAATCCTAATTATTTAGAATAGTTTTTAGTATTTTACTAAAAACTTTCTAGTAATTTATTAAAAAGTTTTCAGAGGTTTCTGATAATTACGAAAACCTATAAATATAATGAGAATTTTAATAAAAATGCTACGCATTTTTATTAACAAGGAATTTTCATACTTCGTATGAAAATTCCTAACGGCCGCGATTTTAAGGAGGAATAATTAAATGAAGGAATGGAATTCACAATGGGAGGAAACAGTGGAGTAAGACTGATTCTACGTGGGAAAATATAAAAGTTTTATACTCATCAACAGGAGTATAAGTTATTTGCTTATCGTATAGAATCAGATGAGAAAGTTAGAAGGGATTTTAATAATCAATATCCTCGTATTAGAGATGATTTATGGTCTTATACAAGATTATATCAAGCTATTGATAAAAATAACTTACCTGGAGTTGATTTAAATACGCAAGTATGTTTGGCTTTATACAACGAAGAAGTTGTAGATTTTTTTAAGAAGTATTTTATTATTACAACTAATTATGAATTGGAAAAATTAGAGAAGTTATTAATTGAGAATGCGGAGGTCTCGTTAAAAGCGCGTGTGAGCATGGTTTCCGCGTGAAGAATAGTATAGCTTTAATGAATTGGGATTTTATTATATTTTTAGCTATTGTTATTACTCCTATGGGCGTTTTTAGAGGTAGTTTTACTGATTTTTTAAAATATGTTGAAATTAATGTTACTGAAACAAATATTGAGGCATTAAAGGAGTTAGATAAACAACAATAAGGTCATCGCAACTTTTGTGGAAATTAAGCAAAATACTTAACCAATATATGTATAATATATTGGTTAAGAAAAAATCCAAATTACCACAAAAACAATAGGGGTGTGGTGATTTTAAGCTGTTGAAAGATAGCGCTTAAGAACAATTTTAATAATTTCATTTAAAAATTAGCTTGATTTTAAATGAATTACAATAAAAATCCAAATTTCAACAAATTGTTGATTTATTCTGCGAATTTAGCCTTCAGGGAGGGCGGAGCCCTCCCTACAAATAGTTATTTTATTAAAAATTTGAAGGGTTTAGGAGAAATTAAAAAATGACGGAAAAGAAAAAAAAGTCGCCTGAAAGTCGGTTCTTAGAGGTATGAGTGAAGGCGGTTTGCATTTTATTACAAACCGCGGGGAGGGTTTTTAAAACTCATTTGAAAAGATCAGACCTTAATCTTTGTTTTTAAAAATTCATTTTAAAAAGCTGTTTGCTTTTAGCAAACAGCAAGTAGAAGGAGATTATCTTGCTCTTGTTTCTACTTATGATTTAGATGCTATTGTTGGAGAGTTATCTTATAGATTTGAAGGTATTAAAAAAGAGATTAAGAGTATTGTTATTCTATAAGAAAGATGATTGTTTTACTGAAGAAAAGTTAATTGGTCATGAAAAGAGATAATAATATTGATGAGAGTATTGTTAAAAGATTTTGTCCAAAGATGCATTTGATACAAAATGTAAAGATTTAAATGTAGGAGAAAAGAAGGCTGCGAGAGAAGAATTTATAAAGGTTGAAGATAAAGAGTATTTTAAAAAGAAGTATGAAGCAATGAAAGAGAATTAAAATTATTTAAAATTGTGAGAAATTATTTAAAATTATTTAAAATTGTGAGAAATTATTTAAAATTGTGAGAAATTATTTAAAATTGTGAGAAATTGTGGAGTTGCGGGAAATTGTGAGAAATTGTGGAGTTGCGGGAAATTGTGGAGTTGTGAGAAATTGTGAAGTTGCGAAGTTGTGAGAAAATGTGAGAAAATGTGAGAAAATGTGAGAAAATGTGAGAAAATGTGGAGTTGCGGTGCGACCGGGACCAATCCATAATTTCATTATACTACATCTGTTTGGGCATAAAAAAAGGAGCTTTTCAGCTCCTTTTACTTAATTATAAACTTTTCAAAAACGCCTTGATGATTACATCATTATCAACATTCTTTTCCAAATCCTTCAGCGCCGCGAAGAGTGGCTTCACCTTTTCCATTTCCTTCTCAACCTCTACTAGAACTTCCTCAAGCTCTTCGATGTCAGAATCTGAAACCTCTTCTTCCAGCACTCCAATGAGTGTCAAATAATCAATGTAACTCTCAATGACTGCACTACGAGCCTCGGCAATCTCGTCGTCTGACGCAGCCTTAGCTACCTTCTTTTCCTCAGCAATCTCGTCCTGAGCCATCTTAATCTCATACTGAAGCTGCTTCATCAGGTCCTCAGGATTGATTCCCGCTTCAATCATTTCCTTAACATTCATGCTTTTATCTGCCATTTGGTAATTACCTCTTATCTTTATTTTGTGCAACACGCTTTCCTTTTGTTTATACATATATTATATCAAAAATTTTTGAGAAAGTAAAGTTAGTGCGGCGGCCTCGTTCATTGGCTGTTTGCAAAGCAAACAGCTATAAAAATTTGAAAGTGTCTCTGAGAGGGAATTTGCTATCCCAAAGCTAAGCTAATTTGGCTTCTGGTGTTAAATTTTGACTTTTACGGATAAGTTTCCGTGGGAAGCAAATTACTTAAAATTAAGTTGGCAAATTTTGGCGCGGAAATAAAAAGTCTTTTTTTAATATTATATCATAAATTTTTATAAAAGTCAAGTGGCGCGGATGGTTCAAACAAATAGTGCAGAAGCCCATATGAAGGGATGCGGGACGGGGCAAAACATTCATTTCGGGAGTCCATATGGGGCATTGGATGAGGTCAAACAACTGGCGAAAACTGCCATATGGGTGGGAGAACACCAGTTCGGCCGCACGCGGTCGCGCGCGGACCGCCAAACATACGTTCGCTTTTTGGGAAAATTGCACAAAGTCCAGTCCGCATTTTTGTGCAAAATTTTTTTCCTAATTACTTGACATTCCTGCAAATCGGCGCGGAACGCTCAGTGTCGCGCCGCCCAAAAAAGTCTGAAAATTCATTAAAAATCACTCAAAAATGCAAAAAAATAGCCAATTTTTGCCCAAAAATCAGCAAAAACTGGCTAAAATGCTCCAAATAACGCGAAAAATGGCGCTTTTTAGCACCATTTCCGCATTTTTCAAGTGATTTTTCTGTCAATTAGCCTTTTTCCTTGGGTTTTCTCTTACGAATTAAGTTCAATTCGTACTTTTCGCCGTCCAATTCAAAGGCAATGAGCTTAGTTTTATTAGTAATTTCCGCATTTCCGCACAATTTTCTGATAGTTTCCGCACATTCCGCAACTATTCTTTCTTTTGTGGGATCTTCTTTCTGCACTCTTTCCTTTTGAGTTTTCTTCTTGATCTCTGTGGTCTTAGCCTGATGGATTGTTGCAGTTATGCGGTTTTCCTTTGCCTTTTTTTCAAGGGCTTCCTGTTCCTCATTTTCAAGGTATCCCTCATCTTCAAGCCACATCTGAATGGCTTCATCTTTTGAGATTTCAAGGCATTTCATTGACTGTTCAATTTCTTTGTCGGGTATTCTGATTGTTTTTCCATTCAAATTATAATTCATGTTGTCAACCTCTCTTTCTAAATAAATTATAACATAAAAAATTTTAATTGTCAATAGAAAATTTTTATTTTGTCAAGTTTTTGTAAGTGGCGGGTTGCGTTTCCGCAACCCGTCTGAAAGGAGGAAAAACAATGAATTTATCTGTTTGAGTGGCGGAAAGGGGAATTGAACCCCTAACCGAACACCTGTTCGATGTTACCAAACTCCGCCTACCTGCCTACTCTGCAAGTGCAAAGTAGGACGTTTTCTTTTCAGTAGTCTTTACAACATCACTCATCTGACGGACAAGTGCGCTCAACTTCTGATTTGAGAAACCTGCAAGACGCTCGTCTGCCTGCATTTCAGTGATAGTTACCGCATGACCCATGTCACGGAGTACCTCACGAATGGTTTCCTTAATCGCCATGTTCTCTTTCTGAGTTTTTGTCTCAGTGGTCTTACTGGACTTGAGATTGAGCAACTCTACCTCATGGTCGATGAAAGCGTTGATTTCCTCTGTACGCTCGTTGCCACTCTCCGCAACAATACCTCTGATAACCTCAAACCAATCCTTTTTCGTCATTCTTACTTCTGCCATAATTAAGCACCTCTTTCTTTAAATTTATTTTTTGTTTTCTTATGTATTTATTATATCATAGGTTTGAAAGTTTGTCAAGCATTTTTTTTATTTTTTTTTTAACCTCTCTTTCTTGCTTGTTTTCTTTCCTTACCTTGTATAATCATTATAACACTTTTTGTTTTGCTTGTCAAGAATTTTTTTTTATTTTTTTTTCTTGACTTGCTTTTGTTCTTTCTTTATCTTATGTATTTATTATAACATAAGGTTTGTTATTTGTCAAGCATTTTTTTTTGATTTTTTTTCTTGAGGTCTGTGTGTTCCTCATTTCTTATGTATTTATTATAGCAAAGTTTTTTCTAATTGTCAACAGGTAATTTTGCACAAAATTCGGGATGCGGAGGTCTGGATTTTTGGTGGATTTGTCACTTGACAAAATGTGCTGGACGTGGTATAATGGTGATTTCGCCGCGGGAGGGTCATCCGCGGCGCGACAAAGAAAGCAGGGCTTTCGCCCTACTCTGTTACAGTCTTACTATAATTTCTGGGTAATGGGTGTACAATCCTGAGAAATGGTCATTTTTCATATCCCATAGCCATTCATCTACACACCCCACATCATTTTCTTTTCTTTCCTTTGCCACTTCGTCAAGAAAAGTATTGACTTCGTGCATGGTTTCAAAATAGCGGTTACAATAGCCCTCTAACACGACTAAATAAACAGGTCTAAGCATTTTTTTTAACCTCTCTTTCTTGTCTTAGGCAAGGGCTTTAAGCCCTCGCCTGTGCCTTTGCTCTGATTGCGGCGACCCGTCTCGCTCTCGCTTCGGGGTCAACCTTAGTCTTTTCAATAATCGGTTCATAGCAAGCCACCAACGGAACTCCAAGCGACTTTGAACGGGCAACCGCCTGTGAATAAGAAGTGATTTCCTCATTACCTACTCTGTAAAATAATCTTGTCATGTTTATTACCTCTCTTTTTTTTTCTATAATTATTATACTATTTTTTCTATTGTTTGTCAAGTATTTTTTTAAAGATTTTTGCTTTCACTTACAAAATATTTTGCATGGTGTCTATCAACTAATTTTTTAACAAGTGCGCTTTCGTCTTGCGTAGCACAGTAAATGTTAAAAATTGTATACTTGCCTAAACACTCTCTTGTGTAGTTGTAAGGAATTTTTAAAGTTGCTAACTCTTGAGCAACAACGTGTTCTTTGTCGCTTCTAACAGTTGCTTCCACTTTCCACAATTTTGCTTTTGTTGCTTTTTCCTCTCCGTACTTTACAACAAATACACCAACAAGATTACAACCCGCAACAACAATAACTTTTAAAGCAAGCGGAAGTTCGCAAACTGTGTACACAATAACAACAGTGTAAAGACCGTAAGCAACCGCATTGACGAGAGCCGCCCCAAAAGGAGGAAACAAAATGAAGGAATTAAGTGCGCCACATGGGACTTGAACCCACATCTCACGGTTTAAGAGACCGTTGTTCTACCTTTAAACTAATGGCACTTAGGGCGGGCAAGGGGGCGAACCCCTTACCCTTGGTTAGTGTGTTACTTTGGGAGAGGGGCTAACCCCTCGCCCTCACTCTGCAATGGAGAAGTAGGACGTCTTCTTTTCCGTAGTCTTTACCGCGTTGGGCATCTGACGGAGAAGAGCCGAAATCTTCTGATTGGAATACTGTGCCATTTCCTCAACCTCATGCTGAAGTTCAGTGATAGTCACAGGGCGACCGACAGTGCGGAGAGCCGTTTCAATCTTGGCGATAATCCGCTTATTCTCTCTCTGCGCCCAAGTCTCGCGAGACTTGGACGCGGACGCCTTGCGGTCAAGGATTTCAACCTCGTGAGCGATGAAAGCCTTTGCGCCCTCAATGTCCTCATAGTTGGAAGCCTCAACGATTGCAGTCAGAACCTCATACCAGTTTCTCTTAGTCATCTTAGTGTTTGCCATAATTCATTACCTCTTTCTTTAATTTATTTTGTTTTTCTTTATGTATTTATTATACCATATTCAGTTTTGTTTGTCAAGCATTTTTTTTTATTTTTTTTCTTTTTTATTTCGGCGGACTTCTCATTGACTTTACTTCCTTTCTTTATCTTATGTATTTATTATACCACAAGGCTTTTTGTTTGTCAAGCACTTTTTTGAAATTTTTTAAATTTCTTTTTGTTTGCTTACTTGCTCTTTCCTTACCTTGTAAATACATTATAGCAAAAATTTTTTAAAAATGCAATAGGTAAAAAGTACCAAATTTCGGGAGGATTTAGCGCCAAAGTTTGTGCGGATTGCCAGTTGACAAAAGTGCCAGCCATGTGGTATAATGGAATTTCGGCCGCGCAAGGAACGTGCGCGGCCGCCGCTTAGAAGGGCAAGAAAAAAGAGGGTTAGCCCTCTTTCTTTTTTCTGTGCCGTGTGAGTGTCACAGAGTATTCATTTTCACCGACTAAAAAGGTGATTTCTTTTTGCTGATTAGCAATGTTGACTTTCTCCACCTCTCCGCAGGCTTGCAAGCAAGCATTGAGGATTTGCACGAGCCGAATTTTTTCTTCATCTGGCTTTAAGGTGCGTTGAGCGGGTTTCCGCGCTTTAGTGTCTCCCTCGTAACGTCTTTTTAATTGCTTTGCTTTTGTTTCCATTTCCGCAACTTCTGGCAAAACCTCGTCCGAGTGGTCATCATTGTAAAGTTGTTCAGCCTCTTCACGACTGATTTTTAAAAGTTCCATGTGTTTTTTAATCTCTTGTTCTTTTGTCATGTTTATCAACTCCTTTCATGCTCTTATTATAGCATGGGAAAATGTCTTTGTCAATACTCAATTTAAAAATTTTTCTTGACAGCGGTTTATTTGAAAACCGCTCTCAAGTCTAACTCTTTTCTTTTTCTCTGTGGAATACGCCAACATGAATAATTTATACTTTTATTCATTTTTTTATGAGTTGCATAACATTTTGCCATTATTGCAACTTCAATTTCTACATCTTCAAGTCCTGTGTGACTTTCCACGAAATCAGGCGAATTTGTCAGAAATTTATAACACGCTTCTGCACTTGTCTGAATATTGTTTGCTTCACTCACAAGCCCATTCTGTAAAGCAAACTTGATGTAACTTGTTGAGTTTAACACCACTTGACAAGCCATGTGCCAAATACAGAAAAATTCTGTACCGAACGGAAACCACCAACGAATTAAACTTTTTGAAAAGTATCTAATCAAATTGTTTAACGCTCTCTTGTCAAAAGCCATGTTGTAAGCACCAACTTTTTTTACTCTGTATTGTTTCATGTCGGCTTTCATCTGTTTGCGAATGTTGAAAACGCTTTTCATCACTCTTGAACCATTTTTAATATCTTCCCAATAATGAGGAATTTTTTCCGCAAAGTAAGCACTTTTCATCATGTCGGGATAGTCAAGAAATGTTTCCGCAACAACAAAACTTCTTTTTAATACAATGTGACCGTATCTATCACAGATTGCATAGCCAATGTCGTAAGGTAAAGGCTGTTCAATACTGTTTGCCGTTTCCGTGTCTACTACTAAAAAATATTCTTTCTTTCTTGCCATTTTGTGTTTCCTCTCTTTCATTTGATAAGTAAATTATAGCACTTTTAATCTAAGTTGTCAAGACTTTTTTTCAAATTATTTTTTAATTTTCTTCTTGCGGAACGCTTGACCATTTGAGCGGTCTTTTTTCTGTTTTTTTAACTATAACGCATTTTGCGTTTAAATTCCATACAGTAAAACCGACCATTGTTTCCCTTTTAAATTCATCTTTCATGCGGTTTCCCTCGCTTTCTAGTAACATTATACCAAACCACAAGCGACTTGTCAAGCACTTTTTGAAAAAAATTTTTAAAATTTTTGCAGCTGCTCGTGGCGGTTTATTTGTATTCCGCCACAAGCAAGTCAACCAATTTTTCAAGAATGTTATTGTTTGCGTTGATTGTATCGCCTAAATGCCAACCATTGCGAACGCTTTCATTGTCATCAACTAAAATCTGATAATCAAATTTTTTGCGTGTGCAGTTTGCTTTAGTTGTTCCGTACTTTACTAAATGAATTTCATCATACGGAAAATGATATTTTGCAAGCCATTCTTTTTTAGCTTGTCTCACTTTGTTGTCGTAGTCTTTACTTGCGTTTTTTGCAAGCCAACTTGTGATTACAATAGACCAACCACAACACCGCAACAAACCGAGAACCGCACAAAGAGTGTCCATGTTATAAAGAGGTTGTGCAACCTCATAAGGACGAGTTTTTTCATTCTGTAAATCATTTAACCAACCGTCAACCCCATAGAAGTTAGCAAGCGTTCCGTCCATGTCGAATACTAAAGCCTTTGTCATTGTGTTTACCTCTCTTTCCTTTCTGTAAGTATAATATATCACACCCAAGAGCAGAAGTCAAGCAAAAAGTTGCACAAAATTCGGGAATTTTTCGCCTGAAAGTTTGTGCAGTTTGCCCATTGACA
>Ga0192261_1131_pt2 | contig 12715 bp, 9 predicted proteins | sample Koala_Koa23_G3_FD_131283 | JGI IMG/M metagenome (GOLD analysis project Ga0192261, IMG submission 131283) | Enriched cells from koala feces incubated with labeled cellulose particles, San Francisco Zoo, California, United States - Koala_Koa2-3_G3 ... | reverse complement strand
CCGTTTTTCTGCGGTATCTGTTTGATATCAAGTGTTATACTGCCGCCGCTGGGGGTAAACTTTACGGCGTTGGAAAGCAGGTTCAGCAATATCTGATTAAGCCTCATACAGTCGCCGACGACCATCTCTTCGTCGACGCCATTCAGCCGCACCTCAAAGCCGATCCCCTTGTCGCGCGCCTGCTGATATATTATGGAGGAGACGGAGTCCGTAAGCTGGCGCAGCTCAAAGGGTTCCTTAGTTATCGTCAGCTTGCCGTCCTCGATCTTTGAGATATCCAGCACGTCGTTGATAAGCGATAAAAGATGCTTCGACGAAAAACCGATCTTTCTGAGACAGTCCTCCACGCGGTCGCGTTCCTTGATATGCGCCGCGGCGATCGTCACCATGCCGATTATCGCGTTCATCGGCGTACGGATCTCATGGCTCATCCGCGAGAGGAAATCACGCTTCGCGGAGTTGGCCCGCTGCGCGCCGACAATGGCGTCCTTAAGCGCCTGCTGTGACTCTCTTTCCTTCGTCTCGTCGGAAATGACTACGACGTAGCGGGTTATTCCGTCATTTCCCAAGGTGGGAAGCACCTTCATGTTTATATATCTTTTCTGCATGGTATTTTCCCCGCCGAGAAGGAAGTCTCGCTCCGCCGCCTCCGTCAGAGTCCCCTCCCTGATCTCGCGCAGAAGAGACTCTAATTCGCCGTCGTTAGTATCGTCACCCGTACCAAGCATGGAAAAGAAGGCGCCGCCGCTGACGGAGAGGGCCTCCTGAGAAAATCCCAGTACCCGCTCGCAGTTCTCACTGACATACTCCATCCTACCCCTCTCGCAGATGAGAAAGACGTCGTCCACACTCAGAGATATCAGATCAAAGAGCCTCTGCCTGTAGGCCACCTCCATGCCGCGTTTCCGCTGCAGCCGGTAGCTGAAAAAATGAAAAACACACCAATGTCAGGATAAGCATGGCAAGCATCAGAGTCGCCGCGTTAAAGGTCACCGTCGACTCATTCTCAAGCCGTCTCACATTATTGTCGGCAAAGGTCAGGATAGTGTCGAGATCCTTAAAAACTTCGTCATACAGTGGATCGACGTTCTCTTCCAGGTATTTTATCGTTTCGCTGTCGCTATATTCCAGGGCGAAAGCGACGGCCTTCACGCGCGCCGCCACCAGCCTTTCATAATCGGAGACGAGCTTTTTAGTATCAGCCTCTGGTCCGAGGTAACGTTCGGCGATGAGCCCCGCCTGTCTGCGGCTCGCCTCCGTGTTTGAGAGCATATAGCGCTCGGCGTCGTCCCTGCTTTTAAACCTATCGGTCAGCAGCTTCTTTGAGTAATTCTGTACTCCGGAGAGGCGGGAGAGCATATCTTTCGCGGTACTGGAAACCACGTAGGAATGTTTATAGATAATGGTCGTCCGCTCTTTGATGCCGTACATCGAAGAGACGCTTACCGCGACAAGAACGACCGACAGCAGGCATATCACACTCATCAATATGCCTGTGCGCCCGGCCATATTACTGCCCAATTTCATAAGAAGCCCTCTTTTCCAAAATCATAGAAATATATTAACGCGGATATTCCAGACAATCTTTGCCTATCAAAATCTACTTCAACGGTACGGGCTAAGTTCATCGTGGGACATCAATGGAGCGACCTTGTTCATGTTTATATATGTTGTATAATATACCTCTGAATCATAGAAAAAAACAATAATTTATGTAGAAATTATTAATAAAAAATAATATTATTGTAATGTAGGCGCGGAGACGAGAGGTTTACCCTAGATGCAAAACCGAAGCTATCTTATTTATGAATACTTCAAGTCAAGGATAACCTTTGGCTGCTATAGCATTTGTGAATCTTTACCGTCGACAGGTACGGTAGGACGGCAGTTTGCCTGCTCGCCGCAGACCGTCCGCAAAGCGCTTCTGCGGATGCGGGACGAAGGCTATATCTCGCTGTCTCCAGGACGCAGGGCAAAGGTCGTCTATGACGCCGGGCATAAAGGGAATCACCTCCTGAAGGATCACCTCCTCGCGCGAAAGGAGGGTCTTTCAGACCTTTACGGCTCCGTTGAATTTATCTGGCAGCGGCTGACGGACACCGGAATCAGGCTCATGGGTGAAGGCGATATCGCCTTTTTAGAGGGCTGCGCCTCAAGAAAAGAGGCTGACCCTCTATGGCTGTTCACCGTCTCCTTTTGGGCGATACTCCGTCCGATAAAAAATGACCTGATCCTTAACCTGTTCTGGAACACGGTACGCTATATACGTTTTCCATATCTTTGGGACAGCGGAGCCAGGATAGCCTCGGATGTGGATTTTCTCAAATCCGGCCTGTTGAGGGTAATTTCCAGTATAAAGAGCGGAGATACCCGCAACATTGCGGAAGCATTCTATGAGTGCTACAGCCGGATCGTTTTAACGTTAAACGCGGAGGCATATTCTCCCGGTGAAGCAGTCTGTCTGCCGCCGCAGATCCCCTTTCAGTGGGAGATATGGCGGATCAGAGCACAAAAATGTTATACCGCCGCCGCCAGTTTGATACAAAAAATCAACGAGGGGATATATCCGGAGGGCTCTTTCCTGCCATCCGCTTCCGCGCTGGCGCACGACTATGGCGTATCCGTAATGACGATGCGCCGCACGATAAGGCTGCTTAACGAGATTTCCGTCACAAAAACCTATAACGGCAGGGGAACGCAGGTCTTAACCATTAATGAAAGACCGCGGCAACAGGAAAAATTATCTCCCGAAATAATGCGCAATATGTCGCTATCTTTGCAGGGGCTGCATCTAGTCTGCCTGACATGCGGTGAAGTGATGCGCGATACCCTGGCAAACGCCGAATCCGCCGACAGGGACGCATTTAAGGAAAGGCTGGAAGGGATATTTGAGAACAAAAACCCTTCCTGCATCCTCCCCGCGTGTCTAAAATTCATCGGTGAAAAAAACCGCCTCGCGTATGTCAGGACGGTCTACGCCAGTTTATATGAATTGTCCGCCTGGACCTCCCCGCTGTTCTCATATCCGCGCAGCTCCGAAGAAGATTACGAGAGCTCAAAATACATCTCAAGAGAGAGTCTATATCTGCTGCGGGCCGGAAAATTCGTGGAGTTCGCCGAGATCTTCCATAAAAAATTAGCTCAGGATTTACCCATGCTGCAAAAACATCTAGCCCAGCTAGGGGCAAATGACGCCCTCGAAATGTGCAGGATGTAAAACACCTCATCGCTCCGCCGCGATTCTCGGTACGGCTCTTCACGCGGCGGCCTCCCGGCTTTCTGCGGCTTCCGCCGCACTGTATCCGGCAGGCACGCTGTAAAGCGTAAACGATGCGGAGGGTCATAAGACTCCTCCGCATCGTTTTTCCTCTATTTCTATTTACCCGTTATTCGATAATGCCAAGCTTCGCGATCGTCTCCATATCCTTGTCGCCGCGCCCGGAAAGGTTCACGATCACGATATCGCCGGGCTTCATCTCCTTCGCCGTCCTCATCGCGCCGGCAAGGGCGTGAGAGCTCTCCAGCGCGGGGATGATCCCCTCAGTGCGGCAGAGCAGCCTGAAGGCCTCAATCGCCTCTTCGTCGCCGGCGCAGATATACTCCCCGCGCCCGCTCACCTTGAGGTCCGCGTGCGCCGGTCCCACGGAGGGATAATCCAGCCCCGCCGCGATCGAATAGACCTCGGCGGGCTCGCCCGCTCCATCGGTGAGCAGGTAACTTCTGAACCCATGGAGAACGCCGGGCTCACCCATCGTGAGGGTCGCCGCGTGGCCGCCGTACGTGAGGCCGCGTCCCGCGGGTTCCACGCCGATAAGGCGCACGTCCCTGTCACCGATAAAGGCCGTGAAGGCGCCGATAGCGTTGCTGCCGCCGCCGACACAGGCGACGACGGCGTCAGGCAGACGGCCCTCGCGCTCAAGCATCTGCGCGCGGGCCTCGTCGCCGATTATGCGCTGGAAATCCTGCACCATCGTCGGATAAGGGTGCGGCCCTACCGCCGAGCCGATGAGATAAAAGAGCGAGGTGTCGGCGCAGAGCGCGGCGAGAGCGGCGTCGACCGCCTCCTTAAGCGTCTTTTGGCCATCCTCTACCGACACCACGTTCGCGCCGAGCGCCTTCATACGCAGCACATTCGGCGCCTGGCGCGCGATATCCACCGCCCCCATATAGATGTCGCATTCCATGCCCATCAGAGCGGCTACGGTCGCCGTGGCGACGCCGTGCATCCCCGCCCCCGTCTCCGCGATGAGCCTTTTTTTACCCATGCGTTTTGCAAGCAGAGCCTGTCCGACGCAGTTATTTATCTTATGCGCTCCCGTGTGGTTCAGGTCCTCGCGTTTGAGAAAGATACGCACGCCGCCCGCCTTTTTCGAGAGGTTGAGGCATTCGGTGAGCGCCGAGGGGCGGCCCACATATTCTTTCAGCAAACGCAGGTACTCCTCTTTGAACGCTCCGTCAGCGCGGCATCTCTCATATTCGCGCGCGATCTCCGCCATCACCGGCTCCAGCTCCCTGGGAATATAAGAGCCGCCGAAACTTCCATACATCGCGCCGTTGGGAAAACCCGCCATTATCTCTTCTCTCATGATAAAACTCCTCCTGATCTTCTCTTATCTGATTTCTCTTCTCTATAAAAAAACGAAAGAGGCTCGCTTCCAACCTCTTTCGTTTTCTTCTAAAAACAAAAGAGACCCGGATATCTCTCCAGGTCCCTCGAATTTACACGAAGCAACCGTGGAGCAGCTAAAAGCCGCGCCACCATCCCTTTATATTCGTATTTATGCTGTAAAAACGGCAAATGGGCATAAACATTCTCCTTAATCTTCCTGTCCTTCGTGAAGGGATGATATCACAGAAATATCAGCGGCGCAAGTCTGATATGGCATACGCGGGTCAAAAGCTAAATCGGCGTTTATAAGCACGATTTGCGTCATAAAACGGTGGTTCCGAATCCTCGCCGTATGCTAATACGGCTCCGGTATCGGAACCACCATTTTATTTAGCAACTCGCACTTCTAAACGCCTATTTCCTTCGGGTGGGAAAACAGATAAATTGCTGTTTAGCTTTTACCCTATCGATGATAAACGGAAGTTTTTTCTTAAAGCCTTCCTCTATGAGGAAGGTGGATCGCCGCCGCTTTTGCGGCGAGACGGAAGGAGTGTTGCTCTGTATGGCGCGGTTCCCGCGCCATACAGAGCCCGCGGCAAAGGCCACGGGAGAACCTAAGGTCAACTCTCCCTCACCCCGCTTCACGGGGAGCTCCCTCAGAGAGGGCGCCAAAATCTTTGGTAAATCGCAATTTATCTCTTCCCCCACCCGAAGGAAATCAGCGTTTATAACATAGAATCAAAATGCAAAAACCTACGTTTTGTGTTAATCACTCTTTTTCATACCAGACGGCGGCCGGCTCTCCGCGCCGCTCGCGGTATATCGCCAGAGAATCAAGGTCTACGACCATGCCGTCCTCCGCCGCGACAATGTGAGTCTCTTTCGTATCGAGCCCCGTCAAAAAGTGTTCCCCCTCGGGCGAGGTGAGCATCGCGCCCAGATGCGTCAGGACGGCGATCCGGGGATGCAGCTCCGTCAGCAGCTGCCGCGCCTCCTCGATCGACATGTGGTCCAGGCGGCTCTTGGCGTTGGGAAAGGTGGCGTTCAGCGAGAGGAAGCGGCAGCTTTGATACCTCTCTGCAAAATATGGCATCAGACGGCTGTCGCTGATGATCCCCCAATCATTCAGTCCCTCGCGGCGGAAGATATAGCCGAAACATTCAACGCCGTGGTGGACGTGCGCCACCGGCTCCGCGGTCACGCCGCGTCCAAGGCCGACCGGCTGCCCATCGGCGGGGCTCACTATCCGCGGCACACGCTTCTGCGAATATTTCAGGATCACAGGGTCGTCGCCCGCGAGCGCGTCCCGCGGCGCAACGAGCAACCCCCGCTCGTCAAAACCCCCGTGTGTCATGCACTCGATCAGCACGTTCGCGTCGGTGCTGTGGTCGAGGTGCTTGTGTGTGAGCAGTACAAAATCAGCCTCGTCGGCGGCCAGCTCCGGCCGCGCGGCGCAGATATGCGCGAGGCTTCCGGGGCCGGGATCTATGACCCCCTGAATCCCGCCGTAGCGGAACCAGAGGCCGCCCGTGCTGCGCACCTGACGTATCATCAAGAAACGTCCGCCGCTTGTGCCAAGGTACTTTATAAAGTTCTCAGGATAGGAAAAATTCTCGATTTTAGTCAATATATACGCCTCACCATCTATATTTGCCTCCGTCGCGTTTGAGCTCGGCCCGCCGCTGCTCGTAGCCGCCGCAAAAGCGTCCGACATGAGTCCAGAATTTCGCGGAATGGTTCATCTCCAGCAGGTGGCAGAGCTCGTGTATCATCACATATTCCATCAGGGGGGGCGGTACGAGCGCGAGGCGGATGCTGAAGGTGATGCTCTGCGACGAAGAGCAGCTGCCCCACAGCGTCCTGACGTTTTTCAGCTCCACCTTCTTCGGGCCGACGCCGATACGCTTACACCATGCGGGAAACTCCGCCTGTATCAATTCTCTGAGCCTGTGTGCGTACCAAGCTTCGAAATTATGGCGAACTATTTCACTGTCAGCGAATAAACCCGTTAAAAACTCCCCGCCGTCAAACCGCAGGCCGCCGGCGATGCCGGACTTTACCCGCAAAGGATACTGTTCCCCGCGAAAATAGAAGAGCTCGCCGTCCTCGTATTTATGCTCCACGGCCAGCGAATGCGGCCTTTTTTTCGCGATCTTATCGACAAACGAGGCGGAATTTTCCCGCAGGATGCGCTCAAGCTCCCCGCGCGCCGTATAGACGGGCGCGGCGATAAAAAAGCGATTGTCGCCGTCCAGCCCGATGGCGACCCTCTTTCTTCTCGCGTTTCTCCTAACCTCGTATCTGATCCCCTCTACGGCAATATAATCGTTTATCATGACACCTATAATATATCAATGATGGTAAAATTATAAGGCGCTGCGCCGCTCTCTTTTTGTGCGCAAAAATGAAAAAAAATGGAGATAAAAGAGATGACCGCTGAAAAAAACGGCGCGATACGCCGTCTTGAAAATAAAAATAAATTCCGCGCGAAACAGCCGCCAAAGGCTCCGGCCTCCCCGCCGAGGAGCGCCTTCCTTCCCGTGAGCCGAGCCGACATGGAGGCGCGCGGCTGGGATGAACTCGACGTCCTAGTCATCACGGGAGACGCCTACGTCGACCATCCCAGCTTCGGCCACGCGATAATCGCGCGCTGGCTCGAGGCTCACGGCTTCCGCGTCGGCATCGTCTCCCAGCCGGACTGGCGCGGCACGGAGGATTTCGCCAAGCTCGGCCGTCCGCGCCTCTGCGTCATGCTCTCGGCGGGGAACCTCGACTCGATGCTGAACCACTACACGGCCTCCGGCAAAAAACGCCGCCGCGACGACTATACTCCGGGCGGCGCGGCGGGACGCAGGCCGGACCGGGCCACCGTCGTCTACGCCAACAGGGTGCGCGAGCTCTGGGGCGACATCCCCCTCGTGATCGGCGGCATCGAAGCCAGCCTGCGACGCTTCGCGCACTACGACTACTGGAGCGACGGCGTGCGCCGCTCAATCCTGACGGACAGCCGCGCAGACCTTCTCGTATATGGCATGGGCGAGAGCGCCTCGCTGGAGATCGCGCGCCGCCTCGCCGACGGCGAAGAGGCCGCGTCGCTCAGGGATATCGCGGGCACCTGCTGGAAGACGCACGATCCGGTGGCGGCCAACGACGCCGTGGCGCTCGGCTCCTTCGCGGAGGTCAGCGCCGACAAGGCAAAGTTCGCCGCCTCCTTCAAGCTCTTCTACGACGAGAACGACGGTATACGCGGCAGGCGGCTCATTCAGGACCAGGGGGCCTGGCACGTCGTGCAGAACCGCCCCGCGCGCCCGCTCTCGACGGCGGAGATGGACAGGATATACGCCCTGCCCTACGCGCGCGCCTGGCATCCCGACTACGACGCCGCGGGCGGCGTACCCGCCTTCGACGAGGTAAAGTTCAGCATCACAAGCCACCGGGGCTGCTTCGGGGAATGCGGCTTCTGCGCGGTATCCTCCCACCAGGGGCGCATCATCCAGAGAAGAAGCGACGAATCGATCATCAAGGAGGCCGAGCTTCTCACGAAGATGCCCGGCTTCAAGGGCTACATCCACGATATCGGCGGCCCGACGGCGAATTTTACCGTCCCCTCCTGTCAGGAATCGATCAAGCGCGGCTCCTGCAAGGGAAAGTCCTGCCTCTATCCGCAGCCCTGCAAAAAGCTGCGCGCGGACCACGACGATTACATCGCGCTGCTGCGCAAGGTACGCGCTCTGCCGCGCATCAAAAAGGTATTCATCCGCTCGGGGCTTCGCTACGACTACATCATCGCGGATAAAAAAGGCGAATTTCTCGAGGAACTCTGCCGCTGGCACATCAGCGGACAGCTGAAGGTGGCCCCCGAACATGTGAGCGCGGAGGTGCTGCAGTATATGCGCAAGCCGCCGCGCGCCGTGACCGAAGAATTTTTGAAAAGATATGCTGAGATGAACGCCAGGCTCGGCATGAAGCAGTTCCTCGTCCCCTATTTCATGTCGGCCCATCCCGGCTCGACGCTGAAAGAGGCGGTGGAGCTCGCGGAGTTTATCCGCGACAGCGGCCTGCGCCCCGAGCAGGTGCAGGACTTCACCCCGACGCCCGGTTCGCTCTCCACCTGTATCTATTATACCGGCATAGACCCGCTCACGATGCGGAAGGTCTATGTCCCGAAGGATCACGAGGAGCGAAAGATGCAGCGGGCGCTCCTGCAGTACTGGATGCCGGAAAACAGGGAATATGTACGCAAGGCGCTGATAAAGGCGGGAAGAAAGGACCTCATCGGCCGCAGCCCGAAGGCGCTGGTTTACTGAGAGGAAATACCTCAGTCACTATAAATAAAGAAAACTATGAAAATGGCGGAGAGCTGACTTCTCCGCCATTTTTATCTTATGGCAAGGCCGCGCCAGTTCATACGGCGCAAAATCCGGCTTCGGCTTTACATCCATTAATATGGTCAATATAATGAAGCAGTTGATACAGTTTCCTGTTTTCTACATTACGTTTTCATATACAGGCATTATTGCCAGTTACGGCTGTCTCAACCGGCCGATTAGGGGGTGATTTATCTGTCGTTTTTGTCATCTTTATGGGAAATTATCAAGTTTATCTTTGATAATTCTCCTAATAGAATTGATAAATATTTGGTCTATCTTTACCTAAATGATAGGCCTAAATATTATTTAGCCCACTTTGGGATCTTTGTTTCTTGCTTTGTTGTAATACATTGTTACCGCCTTGCCCACAGAAAGAAACCGGACTATTGGACAAGCCCATTTTTTAATAAGCCGGCGGTGTTTCTTATATCTTCCCTGCTATTGGCATTGGCGGCTTTTGGGATAATATTTATTTCAACGTATAACACTTTTTGTCTTTTTCTCCAGCTAAGTACCAAGAAATAGAGCAATATTTGCCTGACACTAAATTAACATGTATTTAAGAGTACAGTCTTTTTTATCTCGCAGTAATCTTATTATGATAAGGGATGTGGTTTGTTTGTCGTTTTTACTATCTTTATGGGAGACTATAAATTCATATTATTCACTTTCTGAACTTAAAATGGATAAATTATTCGTCTCTCTTTATCTCCATAACAGGCCACTATATTATCTAGCTCAATTTTGTACTTTTCTGATCTGTTTAATCTTAATACATGGATCGCGGCTTATGAATAAAAAGGAACCGGACTATTGGACAAGTCCGATTTTTAAAAAACCTCAAGCATTTTTTCTCACATCGGTTTTCCTTGCCGTGCTTGCCGCCTGCGCAATAGAATTCTTGACGCATAATACTTTTTTACGTCTTTTAAGGCAGGCCATGCAAGAAGAGGCGGCGCAAAAAAGCCTTCAAATTGGCATTCATTAAATAAAAAAAGAGTACCCGGCTGGATACTCTCAAAAGCTGCCGATTGAATAGGTTAGCGGCGGAGCTGCAGTCGGATTTTATATCACTCCGCCGCCGCTTTGTTGCCTATTTATCTGTTTTACCGCATATTTTCCATTTATCGGCGGTGGTGATTTCCGCGAAACTGCCGCTTAGAGAGGCCATAAAGGCGGCTTGGACTACGGGAGCGGGTACGACCGCGTTATTCCATTCCAGGTCTCTCGTCGCGCAGGCGTCCTCTATAAGCGTGATGTCATAGCCAAGGCTTCTGGCGGCCCTCACCGTTGTGTCGACACACATATGGGTCATCATGCCGCAGACCACTAGGTGACGGATATCTTTTTTATCAAGTTCCGACTTCAAATTTGTTTGATAGAAGCTGTCCGGCGTATGCTTTTCAATCACTGTCTCCGAATCTTGAGGGCAGACACTTTTATGGATTTGTACTCCCTCCGTGTCCCGCACAAAAAACGCGGCGGCCGGCGATTGGTTTATATGCCGGACATGGAAAACAGGCAGCCCATGTTCCCGGAACGACTGCAATATTTTTTTCGCCTGATTCGCCGCCTCTTCCGCGCGGTATAATTCAAATTTCCCGTTCGGAAAGTAATCGTTCTGTATGTCGATCAACAGCAGTCCTAAATTCATTCAAAAACACCTCCGTCAAATATATTAAAGAAAATACTTCCCTTGTGGGAACTTAACCGCTTAAACCGCCCTTATTTCAGCTCAAATACCAGCGAGACGGAGACGCTGACGTTTATCACTCCGGCGGCAAGCTGCGTGGCGGGCATCGCCGCGTCCGCCATCATTGAATAGCCTATCACGGTGTTTTTTCGCGCCAGCGGCGCGGCGCCAGCGGTGCCGATGTTCGCGTTGACCAGCCTGCCGAGGCTGCGGCCGCCCGTTGAGGCGACTAAAGAGGCGCGCGCTCTGGCGTCCTCGACCGCGGACTTCAGAAGGCCGCGCTCGATCTCCTCACGCTTTTGCAGTCCAAAGCTGACGTTATTCACGGAGGCGGAACATTTTTCCGCGCTGCCGTCGATGACGGCGCCAAGGTCGGCAAGGTTCCGCACCGTAACGGCAAACGATACGGTCGCCGCGTAGCCCTTCTGGACGCGCTTCTCGCGCTCCGTCACATAATTCGGCGCAAGCTCATAACCCGTCGTTTTGAAATCCTTTGAGTCCACGCGGATAGAGGCAATGTATTTACTCAGCCTCTCTATCCTCTCCGCGAGCGCGGCGCGGGTCGAGGCGGCGCTCTTTCCATATTCGGTCATAGAGAGCGTCACCGAGGCCATATCAGGTTCAGTCTCAACGGAGGCGGTTCCGGTCACGGCGATGGAGTCGCGCTCCTCCGCCGCCGACGCGCTCGCGGAGACGGCGAATACAGACAGCATAAGCAGCATTACCACAGCGATGTATTTCGTACGTTTCATAAAAATCTCCCTTTCAATTTTGTTAAGAGAGGCAGCTGCGGCCAGCGCCCCTCCGTCTATATATTTTATAGTGCTATATAATATCACGGCAAGCCGTTATGCGGCAAAGCGTAAAAAGCAGGAGTATGACAAAAGTTCCGCCTGAACGCGGCAGTCAATCGGAACTATAAATTAAATGACGATGAGCGTATCGGGCAAAAAGCATTTTTTATTTGAGCCGGACAGTTTGCGGCAGGCCCCGCAGCGGACGACAGAGAGATTAGAACTTTTCCAAGCAGACCGGCATAGGTAAAGCCGCCAGCCCAACGGAACCAGGCAAATACAAAGCCTTTGCCCTTATCCCCCGTTTTTCTCCGGCTCCGCCGCGCGTCGTTGCCGTTATGGCGCGGAAGCACAGAAAACACCGTCCTTTTGTCCCACGCCGCCGGCGGGGACAAAAGGACGGCATGCCGTTCACACCGGAACGACGGCGCCGCTAGCCTATCTTGATGATGTTACCTTCTAACTTAAGCACCCCATTGGTCGATAAATTGGATTTATTAAATAGTACGTCGCAGATTTTAACGCCCGAGCTATCGACATTTATCTTCACCGACGTATTATTTTCGGGGAGGATCACTCCGAATTCGACAGTTCTCGCCTTAAGGGTGCTTTTATCCTTCGTCATCTCCAGAGTGGAGCCGCCTTTTATGTTTATCTTGGCCGAATTATCCGCAATCTTAATGGAGCTTGTATCCTTAAATTGCAGTACGGCTTTATCTTTATCGGTAATCAGCCCCGAGAGTTCTTTGTCCGCGTTAGCCTCGTCCGCGTTAGCCCCGTTCGCGTTAGCCTCGTCCGCGTCATTCGTAACCGTATCGGCCTTCTTCGGGTAGACTCCCGTTACCGTCCCCAGTTTTACCTTTCCATCATTCGGCACATAGCCGAGCCAAAGCTGTTTATTCAGACTTATCGTCGCGCCCTTGTCACCGGCGCGTATAATATGGCGTACATCGGCATAATCAACGCTGTTGCCCGTAGAGATAGAGATCAGGTCCTTGCCCCGGACGTATACCAAATCCGCGATGGAGGCGATGCTTTGCTCAGGCCTGCCATCAGCCTTTATAATAGCCGCACCCAGTTGATTTTGAAGGAACGAATAGTCATTATCGATAACTGTCTTGGCAACGTCGTTTTCTGCATTATTAATTTTAACACCCCAGTGAGATGGCCCTTTGTCGTCGCTCTTTTTCAAAACCTCCCGAACGGCTTCCATATTAGTTAGCGCTTGACCGAATATGGAAAGAGCGCC
>Ga0192261_1141_pt1 | contig 12925 bp, 7 predicted proteins | sample Koala_Koa23_G3_FD_131283 | JGI IMG/M metagenome (GOLD analysis project Ga0192261, IMG submission 131283) | Enriched cells from koala feces incubated with labeled cellulose particles, San Francisco Zoo, California, United States - Koala_Koa2-3_G3 ... | reverse complement strand
GCGGGGGGAGGACCCGGAGGGGGTCCGCCATGGCCACCGGGGCCACCGGGACGTAACATGTCTGGGCCACCTTTGCCAGCAGGAATGCTGTCTACCGTTTTCCCGCCGAACCGACGAAGATTATAGATGAAATTGATGCTTACATAGCGACCGATTACATTCGTCGTGACATTTTCGATATAAGAAGCTGTCACATTCCGCGCAAAACTTTTATTCTGATTCAACAGGTCATTGACCGTCACATTAATTTCTCCGCGCTGTCCTTTGAACAATTTCTTCCCCAAAGAAGCATTGAGCAACACAAACTCTTCCGTAAAATTATCGGTCACCCCGGTATATTTGGAATAATTGGCGCTCGCCTGCAACGTAATTCCGCCCCAGGTTACCCATTTGAAACGCCCCGTAGCCGCTTGATTGACATATTCATTATCGGTTTGGGGACGCACCGCGTTTTTCGCAATATTATAACCGATGTTATAAGTGAACGTAAAATCTATTTTCTCGCTGATATTGCTTCCCAAAGTCGCACCTCCGATATAAGAGAGGGTGTTAGTCGTATTTTCCTGGAAATTAAAAACTCCCGGAAGGGCCGAATAACGTACCTGACCCGTCACATTCAGATTACTTTTCAGAAACTGAATCGGAGCTCCGTAACTCAACGACCCGTTAACGCTCCAATATCCGTTCAGATTGACCGGACGAGAATACTGAGCCCCTTGATCGAGAACCGTCACCACATTCCCGGCCTCATCCACGACTTCATAATTATTCTTGTCTGCGATCTGAATACTGTTGGCAATATAATTCGACTGAGCCGTCCCACCCAAAGAAGCGATAAACGTACGTCCCTTTTCCGTATTGGCCTTCACAAAGTTCATGTACAACCGATGGGAGTAAACCGGACGTAACGCAGGATTCCCTTGGGTCACAAACAACGGATTGGAAATGTCGAGCACATCCTGCAACTGGGTAACAGAAGGATTGTTGGTCGAAGAGCGCAACATCGTACGCAGGGTCGTGGAGGGGTTGAACTGCAAGTTCAACATCGCCATATAGGTCACATTATTGAAGTGTGCCGACGTATTCGGGTTCTCAATCGAAGGGAAAATCTGATTACCGGTCAAACTGGACGACTGGTAAAAAACGTTGGCCACCAACATCGATTTGCCTTTTTGATACCGATAACCCGGCCCGACACTATGCGTCAAATAACCGCTGTTATAGGTATTGGAGTATTCATCCAGAAACTCCTCATCCGGCATTTCGTAAGTTCGTTTGTCCTGGTCGCTGTAGTTGTATGAAATCCGATAACTCATCAACAGCTGCGATCGGGGAGAGATCGGTTCCGAATACATAATGTTCCCGTTCAACCGATAACTCTTCGAATGATTTCGAATGTATTGATCCAACAGGCTTTCACTGTCTGGATTATAATAGCGCGTCAAAGAGTATTTGTCCTGATCGCTGTCATTCTTCGAAAAATTGGCATTCAGAAAAGTAGTCAGGATACGTCCCTTTTTCTCGCCGAATTTATGCATGTAGACCAACGAGTTATTGATATTATACCCTTCGGTATGAGTCGTTGCGGCACTATTGAATACATTCAACAAAGCCTTTTCCAGCGCCGTGGCACTCAGATACTGGGACGAGGTATCCAACGTCGTGGCATCGTTTGTCTGCAATGAAACTCGCGGACGCCACATCAACGAATTGTTTTCATTGATCCGATAATCGAGCCGGGCATTGAACCGATGGTTATAGTTGCGGGTCTGGCGATTATTTTCAGCATCATAATACTGCGTTTCGTCATCGGTCATGTAGTAATTCCGGTCGGTCAACGTTTGGGTTTCATTCCGGTTGGTATTGAAGAAATAACTGGCATCCAGTTTGACCTTCTCCGAAAATTTTTCGCTATAATTGACCCCCAACGAATAGACGGTCGAAACCCCCTTGCTGGTAGGCACCATAAAATTCGAACCGCTACCGCCCTGACGTTGCCCTCCGCCGTCACTGGTCGACGAGCCCATGACTCCCAAAATATCGTCGGTCGCAAAATTCTGCTCGTTGATATTGTTCGCCATCCCGATGATCGAAATGCGCCGCTTATCGTTGAACAGGTTCAAACTGGCTCCCAGATTATACTTGTCATTAAACCCGTAACCGGCATAAAATTTCCCGAAAGATCCGCGGTTCATCTTATTGCGGGTAACGATATTCAGGGCTTTATATCCTTCCCCGTCATCCACTCCGCTGAACTCCGCCTGGTCGCTCAATTTATTGAAAACCTCGACTTTGTCGATCACCTCTGCCGGCAGGTTCTTGATGGCCGTAGTCACGTCATCCCCGAAGAACTCTTTCCCGTCCACCAACACTTTCTGGACGGTTTCCCCATGGGCTTCCACCGTTCCGTCTACCACACGGACACCCGGCATTTTAGCCAACAACTGTTCCGTCGAGGCATCCTGTGTCACTTTGAAAGCGTCGGCATTATAGATAATCGTATCTCCTTTGGCCGAGGTTCGCATCGCACGACCGGTAACCACCACTTCTTCCAACTCTTTGGCTTCCGGTTGCAAGAGAATCACCCCGGTATTAAGCGCTCTACGCCCCAGCTTCACCGGATAGTTCAAAGTTTTATACCCCAAAAATGAAATCGTCAGTGTATATTCTCCCGCAGACAGACCCGTAAAAGAAAATTTACCGTCCAGTGTAGAGGTCTGATATTTCTTCTGATCCGGATTGGCCTTCGGAGTCGCCTCGATTACCGCCCCCACAACCCCTTCCTGGGTCGTACTATCTTGAATGATTCCGGAAAGCATGCCCCCGTTTTGGGCAGACAGCGGCCACACCATCCCAAACAACATGCTTATCCATAAAAAACATAGCCGTTTATTCATAAAAAACTCCCGAGTTTTCAAAATTTCCCCAAAAATAACATATTCTGAATGATTAGGGAGTATCTCCGGGGTGAAACGCCAAATTCCAGGGGTGAAACGCCTTATCGTTGGGAAGAAAGTTGGGTAAACCAACGTTTAAATTCCGGGGTACGTACTTTGCTAACCACGATTCGTTCAGGCGTCTGGACACTCAGATTCAGCGTTACCCGACTTCCGAACCAAACCGATATATCGACAATCGCTTGTCGAGCCACGATAAACTGACGATTGGCACGAAAAAAATCATGAGCAGGTAAAATGGCGCACAACTGATCCAACGAACGGTCTAACGGCAATGTCACCCCATCATACGTCATGGCTACAACTTTTTCGGACGAAGTGTAACAATAGGCGATTTTTTCAATCTCCAGCGGAATCAATTTGTCCCGTTGCGGAATCAGAAACGCCTGCATGGTTCCGGCCGGTGACGACATCGCTTCATGAACCCGACGGCTGTATTCTTGACGTTCCGACTGGGTCAAGCGTTTAAACTTATCCAGAGCCCGTTGCAGATCGACCGTTTTGATCGGTTTGAGCAGGTAATCGATGCTGTTGACCTTAAAAGCATCCAGCGCATAACGATCATAAGCGGTCGCAAAAATAATAGGAGAGGTGACTTCCACATGTTCAAAGATATTGAAAGCCTGTCCATCGGCCAGATGAATATCCATGAAGACCAGATCCGGTTGTTCGTTATGCCGAAACCACTCCACGCTATCCACCACCGTATCCAACACCGCCAACACCTCTGTCTGAGGGTCGGCTTCGGACAGCATCCGCTGAAGATTCAGGGCCGCAGCGGTTTCATCTTCAATAATCAACGTTTTCATGATCGCCTTCCTCCAGGTTGAAGCAACGGCAAAGTAACGGTAAATACGCCTTTTTTATCCGAGATAGCAACATCCCGCCCCGTCAACAACAAATAGCGTTGCGACAAATTTTTCAAACCGATACCTGTACCGGTAGTCGATTCGATTTTGGGCACCAACGGATTGCTGACAATCAAATATCCATCCTCGGTCCGAATCGAAATCCGAAACGGGTGGGCGAGGGTAATGGTATTGTGTTTGACTGCATTCTCGATCAAGGGCATCAAGGACATCGACGGCAATCGCCAGGACATATAACGCGGTTCAACCGCTACGTCCCAGAAAAGTTTATTCTCGTAACGAATCGACAACAGGTAAAAATAGGCTTCCGAAAACCTCATTTCTTCAGAAAGAGTCATCAACTCATTCTTCCCGGACTGCAGGGTATAACGGAACGTATCCGCCAACTGGTCGATATAGTGCAGCGCCCGTTCCGAAGAACCTTCCCGCACCAGCATCGTCAACGAATTAAGCGAATTGAACAAAAAATGCGGACTGATCTGATTGGCCAACAAATTGAAACGGGTTTGCAGGTTTTCGCTCCGAAGGCGTTCATTTTCGATCGCCATATATTGTTTTTGATAGATCAGATCATAGATCAAGCCGTACAACACACTGACAACGCCCAAAAACGAAAACCGCAACACATGAAACGGGTTGTACAATTTACGACTATACAGTACAATACTCCATTCGTCTCGCCCGCGATGGAACTCAGGCGTCAGAAAATAGAACAAACAAAGCAAGACCAGACTGATTCCTATCCGACGAATCATGCTCAAGCGTTTCACCGTATTGACGGTAAGCATTACCCAGGAGACAAAAAAGAAATAGAGAACCTGCACCAGAATAAAAAATCCCGGGAAAAAATCCGATTTCCGACCCGGATGTTCCCGAACCAGCAAAAAGGAGAGGTTCAACATCAGCGTCAAAGCCAATGCCACCAGCACATTGATAGCGAGGATCCGGTATTTTTCCTTTTGTGTCATCAGGGATACCTTCTTGTCATTGTGGACAACCTGTCACAAAAACTGTCTATTGATTACTTATCCGCCTCTTTGAACCACGAAGCATACATGATATAATCACGTGCCGTGCGTTCGATAATATCCCGGACCTGTTCGGGCGTCACATTTTTGACCTTCTTGGCAGGCACCCCTGCATAAACACTTCCCGGTTCGATGATCGTACCGGTCAGCACCAAGGAGTTGGCCGCTACGATCGACCCCGTACCTACGACCGCATGATCGAGAATCGTCGCCCCCATACCGATCAAACAACGATCTTCGATCTTGGCGCCATGAATATTGGCATTGTGACCGATCGAAACGTCATTGCCGATTTCGGTGACCGACCGCTGATACAAGGTATGGATTACGGTTCCATCCTGGATATTCACCCGATCTCCAATCGTGATGGTGTTGACATCCCCACGCACAACGGCACTGAACCAGATACCGCAATCGCGTCCGATCGTCACATCCCCCACCACTACGGCATTATCTGCCAAAAATGTATTTTCTCCAATGACGGGTTCATGACCCCGTACTGCTTTAATAATTGCCATATAATGATTGTTTGAATTGATTCTCTATGTTTTCGGCCAGCCTCTCTTACCCGAAGCGAACGTTTTTCTCCTCCGTCCGACTGACACGAAAATTATTCCCTTTCCGATTTTTTCGTCTCCTGCCACAGGGCTTCCATTTCGGGCAAGGTCATCTGACGCAAGGTTTTCCCTGCAGCCTCAGCCCGTTCCTCGACAGCCGTAAAACGACGGATAAATTTCCGGTTGGTTTTTTCCAACGCGGCATCGGGATTGATGCCGTACAGCCGGGCGACATTCACCAACGAAAAGAGCAAATCCCCCAACTCCTCCTCGCAGCGCACCGGATCGGCGGTCTGCATCTCCGTCTGCAATTCACCGATCTCTTCCTGTACCTTATCCCAGACATCCTCTTTCTTTTCCCAGTCGAACCCCGCCGAAGAGACTTTCTGACTGATCCGATACGCCTTCACGATCGAAGGCAGACTACGCGGCACCCCTGACAGAACCCGTTTCTTTTCGTGGGCTTTCTCCTTTTCTTTGAGTTTCAGGTCCTCCCAATTCTGCTTAACCTGATCGGCCGTATCGGCTTCCACCGATCCGAAAACATGCGGATGACGGAAAATCAATTTATCACACTCGGCATTGGCCACATCTGCGATATCGAAAGCGTTTTTTTCCGAAGCGATCTTGGCATAAAAAATCACATGCAACAATAAATCGCCTAACTCTTTTTTAATGCCATCCAGATTTTCATCCATCAGGGCATCGACCAATTCATACGTCTCTTCAATCGTACTGCTTCTGAGCGAAGTAAAAGTCTGTTCACGATCCCAGGGGCATTTGACCCGCAACTCATCCAAGACATCCAACAAGCGTCCGAACGCTTCCAATCGCTTATCCATAATCTCAATTTTATCGTAACAAAGGTACGAGTTTCGCACGAATTATGTTACTTTTACGGCACTAAAAACCCAAACTCGACGTTTAAGATACATGTGCGGAATTGTAGGATATATCGGTAAGCGACCCGCTTACCCCATTTTAATCAAAGGTTTACATCGTCTCGAATACCGGGGCTATGACAGTGCAGGCGTTGCATTGATTAACGACCAGAACGAGCTCAACGTACTAAAATCCAAAGGGAAAGTGGCCGATCTGGAACGATACGCCGAAGCAAAAGATACATCCGGAACAGTCGGCATAGCCCATACCCGCTGGGCCACCCACGGAGAACCGAACGATCGCAATGCTCACCCTCACTATTCACAATCGAAAAGCCTGGCCATCATCCACAACGGAATCATCGAAAACTACGCCGTTCTGAAAGCCGCCCTGCAAAAGGAAGGTTTTACGTTCCAAAGTGACACCGATACCGAAGTGCTGGTACAATTGATCGAATACATCAAGCAAACCAATCATTGCGATCTTTGTCAGGCCGTTCAACTGGCCCTACAGGAGGTGATCGGGGCCTATGCCATCGCCGTTATCGAACAAGGTAATCCCGACCGGATCATTGCTGCCCGTAAAAGCAGTCCATTGGTAGTCGGGATCGGAGACGGTGAATTTTTTCTGGCCTCGGATGCCACCCCCATTGTCGAATACACCCACGAGGTCGTTTACCTCGAAGACGAAGAAGTAGCCATCATTCAGCGCAACGAGCCGTTGAAAATCGTCAACTTCAAAAACGTCGAAAAACCGCTCCATATCAAAACGCTCGAAATGAGCATCAGCCAACTCGAAAAAGGCGGCTATCCTCATTTCATGCTCAAAGAAATTTACGAACAACCCCGTACGATCATCGACTGTATCCGCGGGCGCATCAATCCCGAAGGAACGGAAGTGATTCTTTCCGGTGTACTCGACAACCAGGAAAAATTCTTGCATGCCAGTCGGATCATCATCGTGGCCTGTGGGACTTCCTGGCATGCGGGGCTGATCGGGGAACACCTGATCGAAGATCTGTGCCGCATTCCGGTCGAAGTGGAATACGCCTCTGAGTTTCGGTACCGTCATCCCATCGTGCGCCCCGACGACATCGTCATCGCCATTTCCCAATCGGGCGAAACAGCCGATACGCTGGCTGCCGTCGAAATCGCACGCGAAGCAGGAGCCTTTATCTACGGAATCTGCAATGTGATCGGCTCTTCCATTCCTCGGGCCACTCATTCGGGGTCTTACATCCACGTGGGACCCGAAATCGGGGTGGCATCGACCAAAGCGTTCACCGGACAGGTGACCGTACTGACGATGCTGGCGCTGACCATCGGCAAATTGCGCGGAAGCATCGATCCGGAACGCTATCGGAGACTGATCAGACAACTCCAGAGCATTCCGCAGAAAATGGAAACGGTATTGGGTTTGAGCGACCAACTCGCCGATCTCTCCAAAATTTTCACGTACGCACACAACTTCATCTACCTGGGACGCGGATACAACTATCCGGTGGCTTTGGAAGGAGCGCTCAAACTCAAGGAAATCTCCTATATCCATGCCGAAGGCTATCCGGCCGCTGAAATGAAACACGGCCCGATCGCCCTGATCGACAACGAAATGCCCGTAATCGCCATTGCCACGACAGACAGCGTCTACGAAAAAACGATCAGCAATATCCAGGAAATCAAAGCCCGTCACGGCAGGGTAGTGGCTCTGGTCACCGAAGGCAATCACGAAGTGGCAGCGATGGCCGACCATGTCATCGAAATTCCTCAGGTCGACGAATGCCTGATGCCATTGGTCGTGTCTATTCCGTTACAAATGCTGGCTTACTACATCGCTATTAACAAAAATCGAAATGTGGATCAACCCCGAAACCTGGCCAAATCCGTCACGGTGGAATAGACAGATGATTTTATGTCTGCTGGCTCTGACTTTACTGATCATTCCCGGCCCAGGAATGGCTCAAACCTTCCCGAATGATTCGGAAGAAGTCATTGTCGGTGCAGAACGCATCGAGACATACCTTCCCTTACTGCAAGGGAAAAAAGTCGGTGTGCTGACCAACCATACCGGACGCATCGGATCGACGCATTTGGTCGATACATTACTGTCTTTAGGGGTCAATATCCAAACGGTTTTTGCCCCGGAACATGGTTTTCGGGGAACGGCCGATGCCGGAGAAAAGGTCGACAGTTATCGAGATACCAAAACCGGTATTCGGGTCGTATCGCTCTATGGTGCCCATAAAAAAGCCAAATCTCAAGATATTCAACCACTGGATATCATCCTGTTCGACATTCAGGATGTAGGCTTGCGCTACTATACTTACCTTTCGTCGATGCACTACATGATGGAGGCCTGTGCCGAAAACCACAAACCGATGATCGTTCTCGACCGCCCCAATCCCAACGGTTTTTATGTCGACGGCCCGATTCTCGAAGCCAAACACCGCTCTTTTGTCGGCATGCATCCCATTCCGGTCGTCCATGGCATGACACTGGGTGAATTGGCCCGCATGATCAATGGCGAAGGGTGGCTGGCCGGAGGCGAAACGTGCACGCTCACGGTCATTCCCTGCCTGAATTACACCCACCAAACCCGGTATAAACTGCCGACCCGACCTTCCCCCAACCTGCCCAATATGCGATCGATCTATCTTTACAGTTCGCTGTGTTTCCTGGAAGGCACGCCGGTAAGTGTAGGACGAGGCACCGATACCCCTTTTCAAATTTTCGGTCACCCGAAACTGCAAGGTATGGACTATACGTTCACGCCTCAACTCAACGAAGGCTCGAAAAACCCACCCCTCAAAGGGCTGGTCTGCAGGGGCATGGACCTGCGCCAGGAACCCTCCGATTCGGCAATTTGGGCCCGGGGAGTCGATTTGAGCTATGTGATCGAATGTTATCGTCAACTGGAGGGCGAGAAATTTTTCCTGCCCATTTTCGACAAACTGACCGGTACGGATTATGTACGGGAAATGATTGTCGCCGGGGCCGATGCACAAACCATCCGTTCCCGCTGGGAAGAGGATGTAAAACAATTCCGTCAAACCCGTAAGCCCTATCTGCTGTATGACGAATAGGTGGTTGCTGTTGTGTTGTGTCTGGTGCTGCCTCTTGGGGTGGGGTACGCATCGATTGAGTGCCCAAAACCTGATTCCGCAACCCGCTCACATAGATACACTGCCGGGCACTTTCTGGTTGAGTGCTCAAACGACACTCGACGCCCGTGCCTTTCCGGATCTGAGCGATTATCTGAACCTGCATATCGAAAAAGGGTATGGGTTCCGACTCGAAACCGCTTCTTCATCCCTATCCACCGGACGCATCGTGCTGACGGAAGATCAAACACTACCCTCGGAAGGCTACTCGCTGCGAATCACCCCGACAGAAATCAGTATCCGGGGCGGTAGTCGGGCCGGGGCCTTTTATGGTCTCCAAACGCTGTTTCAGCTCCTGTCTCCGGCCGTATACGGACAAAGTGATACACCCGCTTCAGGACAACCGACCCCACTCGGCTGTATGGCCATCGATGATGCGCCACGTTATCCATACCGGGGAGTGATGTTGGATGTGGCCCGCACGTTTTTCGATCGGGCCACCGTCATGCGATACATCGACTGGCTCAGTCGCCACAAAATCAACAAGCTGCACTGGCACCTGACCGACGATGACGGCTGGCGCATCGAAATCAAGCAATATCCCGACCTGACGGCCAAAGGGGCTTGGCGGGGTCCGGGTGAAGTGTGTCCACCGGCATACGGATCGGGGGAAAAACGCTATGGCGGATTTTACACCCAAGAGGAAATCCGTGAAATCGTCCGGTACGCCGCCTTCCGCAACATCGAGATCATTCCTGAGATTGACTTACCGGGGCACAGCCGTGCCGCTCGAGCCGCCTATCCGGAAATCTTTTGCAAATCCCCCACAACGCTCGAACCCGAATTGATGCGCAACGTCTGGTGTGCAGGTCGGGAAGAGAATTTCGACATGCTGCGTCATATTTTACAGGAAGTAGCCGATTTGTTTCCTTCACCCTACATTCACATTGGGGGAGACGAAGTGAGCTACCGCTATTGGAGAGCCTGCCCGCATTGCAAAGCGCTGATGCATCGACACGGCATGAAAAACGCCACGGAATTGCAAGGTTATTTCATGGGACGTCTCGAAAACATCGTACACGATTTGGGCAAACGCTGCGGTGCCTGGAACGAAGTCCTCAAAAGCAAAAGCGACACCACAATGCTCATCTACGGATGGGAAGACACCGATATCTGTCGGGAAGCCATCCAAAAGGGATATTCTCTGGTCGCCATGCCGGCTTCCTACCTTTATATCGACATGAAACAGGGACCCGATGAACGGGGACACTCCTGGGCATGGTGGGTCGATACCCGACGTGTCTACTCGTTCGATCCGGGCAGTTTAGCTACCGGTCCGAGTGAAGCCCGACTCATCCGCGGCGTCGAAGGAGCTCAATGGACCGAACTGATGAGTCTGCCGCCCCGTTTTCTGGAATATCAGGGTTATCCACGCATCTGCGCACTGGCCGAAGTCGGATGGAGTCAACCCTCTGTCCGCAACTGGGAGGACTTCTACCGCCGACTGACCACCGGCCATCTCGATCGTCTGTCCGCCATGGGCATCGCCTTTCGCCTATTTCCGCCCGAGGTAACATACCGAAACGGCACACTGACCGCTTCGAGTCCAATTCCCGGCACCTCGATCGAATATACCACCGATCCGGATTGGCTGACCGCCGAATACCAGCCTTATACCGGCCCCATCACCGACACTCAACCGGAACGGTACGCCTTCCGCACCCACTATAAAACCGCATACAGTCCGGGAGTTCCGGCCATGCAAACCCGTACATTGAGCCTGGCTCCGCACGAAACACGGAAAGTCGAATTCCCGTTGAATGAAATCGTCGACCGGGAGGGTATCTGGTTTTTGTCGGTCATGCCCGAACACGACAATACGCGTATCAACCAACTCAGCGTTTCAGGAGCAGACACCACCTATTCGATCATTCGTTACGGTCAGCGGGCCAATCCTTTCGGGAATCTGCGCGTCTATATCGACGAACGCAACCGAAACGCCACCGCCACCCTGACTCTCACGAACAACAACGATCTCGAAAACCGCATTATCCTCGCTTGGCGTCCTTCGCCTTACCTCGAACCCGAAGTCAAGCTGAGCAGTTCGATGGGGTTTGCCAAACGTTTCCCGGTCAGCGGCACGACCGATTACAACATGGGGACCTATAGTCGCACCTCTCGCACCTGCCGTACGGGTGATTACGTTCTGTACACCTTCGACGAACCGGTCGAATGCCGCTCGATCGAAATCCGGACCGGTTTACCCGATGTAACCCGTTACATCATCACGCAAGGTTCGGTCGATTACTCCGCCGATGGCACCGCCTACACACATGCCGGAACGCTGGATGACAGCGGCCGGTTTATGCTGTATCCCCAATATCCCGTTAAATCAATTCGCATCCGAATCGGTGGCGGTAATGGCGAGCCGTTGGTCGCTTTACAAGATTTGCGAATCCGTCGTTAAATGGCCATTCCATGAAACGTTTGTTTGGACTTTTACTGTTTTTGTGGCTGTTTCCGAGCGTTCGGGGAGCCGAACTGCCTCGCAACATACAGCAAACCCTCGATTCCCTGATCCACCATGCCCTGACCATCCGAGCCTTTCCCGGAGCTGCACTGGCCGTCGGGAACCGCGAAGGATTGCTCTATGAACAGGTGTACGGCCGACACGATTACGACACATCAACCCCTGTCACCCAAGAAGATCTGTTCGATATCGCATCTTGCACCAAAGTGGTTTCCACAACCTTCGTTCTGATGCATCTTTACGATCAGGGGCTCATTACGCCCGACCAGAGACTCGGACACTGGCTGCCCGAACTATCCAAACTCCCGGTCGGAAATCTCACCTTACAGGAACTGTTGACCCATACGTCCGGACTACGTCAGCAAGTTTTTTATACCCACCTGATCCATGCCCGCCCGGGCGAACGGCTTTTCAGCAACACCCGATCCGAAGAATATCCCTACCGGGTGGACCAGAACCTCTATATGGTCCGGGAGGTGGAATTAGACTCCGCTTTCCTGAGCCGGACACCTCGTCCGGGCTATCGTGCACTCGGACCTGAATTATATGTCAATTCAGCGGTCGACACCCTGATTCTGAACCGTATCGCCCGAGGGTATAACCCACAGAAACGAGGCAGATACAGCTACAACGACTCAAATTTTTATCTGCTGCGAATGGTCATCGAACGTGCAAGCGGTCAATCGCTGGAGGAACTCAGCGCCGATCTTTATCGCCAACTGGGATGCACTCACACCGGATACCGTCCTTTGGAATGGGCTTCAGAGAGTCAGATCATGCCAACCGAAACCGATTTCCTGCTGCGAAGAGGCCGCGTACAAGGATATGTACACGACGAACTGGCGGCTCTGTCCAACGGAGTAGGGGGCAATGCAGGTTTGTTTTCGACTGCCGGCGACGTAGCCCGATTTTGCCAAATGATCGCCAATCGAGGCGTCTACAACGGGCAACGGATCATTTCCGAAAAGGCGATCGCGCTTTTTACCGATTCGCCCTTAAAATCCC
>Ga0192261_1139_pt1 | contig 13027 bp, 9 predicted proteins | sample Koala_Koa23_G3_FD_131283 | JGI IMG/M metagenome (GOLD analysis project Ga0192261, IMG submission 131283) | Enriched cells from koala feces incubated with labeled cellulose particles, San Francisco Zoo, California, United States - Koala_Koa2-3_G3 ... | reverse complement strand
GAGAGGACCCCGTAAATATCCCCCTCGACTACATCATTGAGTGTATGAAACGCGTCTACGCCTATAAGAACAGCCGCGGCGATTCGATACGCCGCATCAACGTCAACATCGCGGCGACCACCGTCGAGGAATACCGGCGGCTGAAGGCCGCGGATATCGGGACCTTCATCCTCTTCCAGGAGACCTTCCACCGTCCCACCTACGCGAAGATGCACCCGAAGGGGCCGAAGAGCAACTACGACTGGCATACGACGGCGCTGCACCGCGCGCAGGAGGGCGGCATCGATGACGTCGGCACGGGCGTGCTCTACGGGCTTTACGATTATAAATATGAGACGGTCGCCCAGCTGCTCTACGCGGAGTCGCTGGAAAAGATGTGCGGCGTCGGGCCGCATACGATTTCCGTGCCGCGCATGCGCGAGGCCGAGGGCGTCGATATGGAGAAGTTCCCCTATCTTCCCACCGACGAACAGTTCCTGCGCATCATCGCCGTCATCCGCGTCGCCACCCCCTACACGGGGATGATCCTCTCGACACGCGAGACGCCGGAGACGCGGCGCATAGCGCTCGACCTCGGCATCTCCCAGGTGAGCGCCGGCTCGTGCACCGGCATCGGCGGCTATCACAAGGAGATCGGTCAGCCGGAACAGCCGGACACGGCGCAGTTCAAGGTCTCCGATGAACGCACCCCGGACGAGGTGCTGACCTGGCTCTGCGAGGACGGCTATATCCCCAGCTACTGCACGGCCTGCTACCGCCAGGGGCGCACCGGCGACCGCTTCATGTCTCTCGCGAAGTCGGGACAGATCCGCAACATCTGCCAGCCAAACGCCCTGCTCACCTTCAAGGAGTATCTGATCGGATACGGCTCCGACCATTTGAAGGAGCTCGGCGAAAAGGTCATCGCCGGAGAGGTCGAAAAAATACCAAGCGATAAGATAAAGACGCTGACGAAGGAGCGCCTGCATCAGCTCGAAGAGGGCGCGCAGGACCTGTATTTCTAACTTTTACATAACAACGGAGGGGCCGCGATGTGAACCGCGGCCCCTCCGTTTATTTTTGACTGTCTCTCTATTGTAAAAACGACCGCAGATAGTCGTCGACCTGGTCAAAGTCGATCAGGAAGGCGTCGTGGCCATTTTCGCTCTCTATCTCCTCATAATAGGCGGCGACGCCGTTTTTCGCGGCGGCGCGCACCGCCTCCTCCACCTGCCAGTTGGGAAACAGCATGTCGCTCGATATACCGAGGCCGAGCAGTCTGTGCCCCGCGAAACGTTTCCAGCCCTCGTCGAGGCCGCCGCGCCCCGCGCCGATATCATGCAGATCCATCATCTTCGTCAAATAAAGATAACAGTTGGCGTCGAAACGCTTGACGATCTCTTCGCCGTGGTAATGGAGGTAGCTTTCGACCTGGAACTGTCCGTCCCAGTCGCGCGTGGAGCCCTGCGCCATTTCGCGCATGTAGCGGTGGGAAAAGGACTGCTCGCTCTTGTAGGTTATCATTGCGAGCATCCGCGCCGCCGCGAGGCCGTTCACCGGCCCCGCGCCCTCGTAGTCGCCGTCCGCCCAGAGGGGATCGCTTTTGATGCTCTGCCGCTGCACGGCGTTGAAGGCGATCGCCTGCGGATAGAGGCGGTCGGGCGCGGCGATCAGCGCGCAGCGCGGCACATCTTCGGGGAAGGAGACGGCGTATTCCAGGCCGATCATGCCGCCGAGCGAGCCGCCGATGACGGCGTACAGCCGCTCTATCCCCAGCGCGCGCAGCGCCTCCCTCTGCGCGAAGGCCGTGTCGCGCGGCGAGAGGATAGGAAATCTCATCGCCCAGCGTCTGCCGTCCGCGGGATTTTCAAAGAGCGGCGAGGTGCTGCCGTAGGGGCTTGCGAGGTTATTGAAACAAATGACGCAGTATTTGCGCGTATCCAGCGCCTTGCCGTCGCCGACGACGGCGCCCCACCAGGGCTCCGGCTCGCCGGGGCGTCTCTCGCCCGCGAGCCGGTGGCTGCCGGTCAGAGCGTGACAGACGAGAATGACGTTCGCGCCGTCCGCATCCGCTTCGCCGTAGCGGCTGTATACCTGCTCCAGCCTCTCAAAGAAGGCGCCGGAGGGCAGCGTTATATTTTGCAGCGCGACGGAGCCTGTCTCCTCTTTCATCGTTATTTTCCCGCCGCCTCAAGACCCTTTTCAAGGTCCGCGATAATGTCTTCCACATTTTCTATGCCGACCGAGAGGCGCAGCAGGCCGTCCGAGAGTCCAGCCGCCGCGCGCTGGGCCGTCGTCAGCTGGCTGTGAGTCGTACTGGCGGGATGGATTATCAGCGTGCGCGACTCGCCGAGGTTCGCCATGTGGCCGATGAGAGAGAGGCTGTCGACGAGCTTGCGCCCCGCCTCCACGCCCCCCTTGACGCCGAAGGCGATCATGCCGCCGCAGCCGTCTTTGAGGTAGACCTTCGCCATGTCGTTCTGCGGGTGGCTGGCAAGCCCCGGATAGCTGACCCACTCAACCATCGGATGATCCTCGAGGAAACGCGCCACCGCAAGGCCGTTCGCGCTGTGACGCTCCATGCGCAGGCCGAGCGTGCCGAGCGAGAGGTGCAGCAGATAGGCGTCAAAGGCCGAGGGACAGCCGCCAAGGTCGCGCAGGATCGCGGCGTGGAGCTTCGCGGCAAGCGCCGCCTTGCCGAAACGCTCGGTAAATACGATGTCATGATATGCCCTGTCTGGCTTCGCAAGTTCGGGGAATTTGTCGGGATAGGCGCCCCAGTCAAAGTTGCCTCCGTCGACGACGGCGCCGCCGATGAGGTTGCCGTTGCCCGAGATATATTTCGTCGTCGAATAGACTACTACGTGCGCTCCCCATTCGATGGGACGGCAGAGCGCGGGCGTCGCGAAGGTGTTGTCGATGATGAGCGGCACTCCCTGACGGCGCGCGATGCGCGAAAGCGCCTCCAGCGGCGCGACATTCATCATCGGGTTGCCGATGATCTCGGTGATGATGCCGCGCGTCTCGTCATTGACCGCCTGTTCCACCTGGCAGGGGTGGTCGCTGTCGACGAGGATCGTCTCCACGCCGAAGCGCGAGAAGATATTCTGCAGCAGCGTCAGCGTTCCGCCGTAGACCTTGCGCGAGACGACCAGATTCGTGCCGGATGAGCAGAGCGCCGTGATAAGATGGGCGAAGGCCGCCTGCCCCGAGGAGGTGGCCAGCGTCCCCACACCGCCCTCGAGGGCGTTCAGCCCCGCTTCAAAGGCCTGAACGGTCGGATTGGCCAGCCGCGAGTAGATAAAACCATCCTCTTCAAGGTTGAAGAGCCCCGCGGCATGGGCGCTGTCGTGGAACTGGAAGGCAGAGGAGGCATAGATCGGCAGCCCCGCCGCTCCCGTCGCCGAATCGCAGCTCCAGCCCGAGTGGAGCGCCTTAGTCATAAAACCGCGTTTTTTATTATCATCCATCAAAATATCCCCCTTAGTGTAATAAAAAAGGCTCTGCTTAAAAAAGCAGAGCCTGCTGAACAGATTACGAAAATTTTCGTCTACTGTCTCAGAGTGGCTCTGCCGCTATCGCACATCATCATGCACATCTGCATATATGAAAAGTTTCTCACGCAAAGCCCTCCCGATAAAATAGAGTTTCAAACATTCTAACGGCGCGGCCGCCGCTTTGTCAAGGAGCAATAATAAAACACTATCCCGAACCTCAGGAGGCAGCTGCCGCCGTTAAGCGCTTACGCCCAAGCGGTCAGCCATAATATGCCGATATTAAAAACAAAATACTTATCTTATTATTCTAAATTGACATCCAAACACGATTATTTTATAATCTTGATTAAGATATCGTCAGCAATTTTACTTAGAGAAATTTCAGCGCGCTTTCAAAGTTTATTAATAGGAGGGGAGAGACCGGCAGAGCAGGTATAAGCTTTATATTTTAATTTGGAATATACTTAAAGGGAGGTTACACCGTGGAAAATACCGCAGAGAAAAAATCTAAGCTGAAAGCATTGAACCCCAGCGTCTTTTAGCGCCTTGGCGATTCCTTCACCGAACTCTTTGCATTTTTCCATCGGGGTCATGACTCCCGCCGTCGAATAAAAGACGTCGTCCAGACCGCCGATCACGCCATCTTTCACCATCTTACGCAGGGCGTCGACCGGCACGAGCCGGTTGGGGTCCTGAAGTACGAAGGCGTTATTGTATCCCTGATGGCTGACCTCCCAGTCTTTCGCGTCCAGAGTTTCCATACCGTCGATCGAATAACGCTTGTATGCCTTGGAATTTGTCGGGACCTGATTGTCCGGGTTGCCGGCCGGTACCAGGCCGCCGTCGGTGACCAGCCCAATCTTGCACTGCGAAAGCGGTTTGCTGAGAGAGGGGATCGGTATCTCTTCGTGGTTGGGCATGATAACCTCGGTACGGAATGTCTTTCCGTCGTGCTTTGCCAGCAGCATATCGATACCGCGCTCCGCGGCCGGAGTGGCGTAATCAATGATGACTGCCGGTCCGCTGCCGTGGTAGTGCTCCGCTTTGCCGTCTTGTATCGCGTCGCCCGCGATCAGGCGCTTTGCGAAGCCGGCGATCTGATTTATGACCGACGTCATGTTGCGCGCGTTATTGTCGCTTTGGAGGATATAGCAGCGATTTTTGTAAAGGTCCGTTCCGGGGTTTTCCGCGTAGAGCGCCGTTACGGCGGGAATATCCAACTGTTCCGTGACCGCTGCCGTGGTGGCGCCGCAGCCCAGACCGTAACGTCCGGCGTTGAATCCGGGACCGGCGACGAAGAGGTCCGCCTTCGCGTCGCTTACTATTTTTACGATCTGCGGGAGAATTTCTTCAGTATGCTCCGCGATAGTGTTGTCGCCGCAAATAACGGTCTTAACGATCTCATAATCATCGCCGAGCGCCAGAGCAAGAGCCGCTCCCGGGCCGACGGCGCCGTCTCTTTCGGAGAGGCCTACGCTTGCGGTATCTTCGCCGCCCAGACCCGCGTAAAACTGGTTGATGTAATGAACCACTCTCTTTTTAGTCATTTTTCTGCACCTCCTGCCTGATGTCGCTGTCAGTAGTCATATAGTAATCGCCGAGCTGAGACCATATGCCCTGATAGCAGAAATTTGTCGTATGCTTAAAGGGGCCCCATGGATCTACTCCAAGCAGACAGGGGACGTTTGTTTTTTCGCCGACAAGCCGTTCGACCCGGGGATGGTCGAGATCCCAGTTCCTCCCGCTGTTGATGACGGCGTCGACCTTCGGGTCCGCGATGACCAGCATGTCTCCGGGCTGATCGTTGGAGACAGCCGAAAGGTTCAGCACAGTCGTCATGCCGAGCCGCTGGCACCAGTTGAATGTCAGCGCCGAATCAAGCTGACAGTGGCCCATACCGGATTTGTTGAGCATAACGCAGTCCGCCTGCAGCGTATCTTTGCACAGTGTGGCCGCGATCATCCCCATGGTGTCTTTTGCGTCGATTTTCATCACATTATTGGCGAAGACGACGCCGACGAATTCAAGATCCTTGCCGTGACGCTTCATAAGCTCTTTGATGTAAACTTCGTTTTGCAGATAATAGTTAGGCTCCCAGTAACGCCAGACCATCGCGCCGTCAAGGATTTCCGTGGGCTGCACCACGATCGGCAGGAAGTTAAGGGCGCTCTGTCCGTAGTAAAGAAAGTTCCACGTATCGTGCGAGGCCATGTGTGTAACCAGATAGGCGACTTTGGGGAGTTTTTTCTCTGACGGAATAGGTTCGCGCTCAAAGACTTCGCTCTCATCCGGTTTCATGTTGATCGCCAGTTTTGCGAGATGAACGTTGATTGACAGCGAGGCATGTTTCAGCGCCTCAGCGTAGCTCGCGTCCGAAACGCCCTCGCCCGGCGTCGCGTCCAGGCAGATATGGAAGTGCCTTGAGAAGTTGCTGTATTTGGCGCAGGGGCCCCCCATATCCAGGTAATATTTAATATTGCACTTCGCGTAGTAGATATCGGAGACGACGACTCCCTTAAGGGCTACGGTACGCCCCTCTCCCATCGGAGCCAGCTTGCCCCATATGCCTGGATAGGACTCTTCCGGATGGTCGGCCTTGCAGCGAGGCTGCATGACGTCGTGGATGCCGAGGATACGGCAGCTTTCGCCGGGCCTTACCAACTGGATATCGAGCGAACCGAACAGGTCGCTTGCCGCTGTTTGAAGCAGCTCCTCCTTGTTGATAGTGAGGACGCCGTCCGCCAGGGATGTTTCTCTGCCGAACCTAACGTCGTGAACATTGACATAATCAAGCTGTAGTCTCTTGCCCATATTTCACGCACTTCCCTTCGTTCCAAATTAGATGTTAAATGATGCTTATTGTTGATACGCTTGCGTGTCTGTGCTATTTTTAATAACCTGCGCGTTCCTGCGCGGGGTAGGACTTACCACCCTATGGCTCCGTCTTGTGCAAGATCTTTGTCATCCGCTCCGGCGATGGCGTTTGAAAGCGCCTCTATCATCCTATCACGATCCCGCGGCAGCATCCCTTTTACGGGGACGGAGTTTGAAACGTGTGTGCCGACAAACAGGCAGGGAGCGTGCGTTTTGGAGATCGTTTCAAGCAGCAGCCGTTCTTCCTCAAGCGCCTGCCGCGGCGTCAGCGGCCGGAAACTGCCGGAGGCGGCTTCGCCCGCAAGCGGTGTGCCCGCCATTGGAGTCAGCGTCATTACCCTGATAGATATTGGATTGACTTCGTTATACAGAGCTGCCGTATCCAACGCGTTCTGCCGCCACATTTCCTCGCCTCCAAGCCCGAGAATGGAGCTGAGTCCGTAGCTGAGCCCTACCCTGCCGAGCCGGTGGAGTGCCGCGACGATCTCCTCCGGCGTTTCGCCTTTGCGGCAGTATTCAAGAATCCGCGCGTTTCCGGATTCTACTCCGATATAGAGAGTGTCCAGTCCGTCACGCCGCAGCTCTTCCAACTGCTCATCGGTCTTCTGTGTAACGTCGTCTGCCCTGGCGTACATTGAGAACTGCGTAACGCCTGGAAGATAACGGCGGACCAGACGGAAGATATCCGTCAGATAACGGCTTTTAAAGGCCAGGACGTTGCCGCCCAGAAGAAACATCCGCGTCGCCCGCTCTCCCTGGGCAGCGAGCTCTTCCAGATTCTCGCAGAGCATCTCCGGTGAGAGAAGCTGCAGCGGCGTCTTTCCGTCGGAGTAGCGGCAGAAGGTACATCTTCCGTAGCTGCAGCCGAGGGATATTTCCAGTAACGCGCTCCCGTTTTCAAGCGGCGGACGATAAACTGTTTCTTCCAATGTTGCCATGACAAGTCCCTGCCTTTACCGTTATCCTCAGTCCGGTGTCTTTCACGCGCCGTCTGAGGCCATATATTTATTAAACGCCCTGTTCCCTGGCCTTCTTTGGGCTGGGGAGTGTGCATACGAGTCCGATGCCGATCAGCGAAACGACGCCCGCGCAGATGAAGGCGGTGGAAGTACCGACGACCTTTGCCATCAAGGAGGCTCCGATAGAGCCCAGACCAAAGCCTATCATTGTCAGTGAGAGTATCGTGCCGACATTCTTGGTACCGAATCTGTCAGCGGCGATCGGTGCGAAGCAGGCCTGCGTACCGCCGTATGAAAAGCTGAGGAGACAGAAACAGAGCACATATAGATTGCCGGTTGAGATCGTCAGCATTGCGACTCCGAGCGCCGTGATCAGGAAGCTGACGGCGAAGGCGGATTTGCGGCCAATCTTGTCGCTGACCGTGGGGATCACGAAGCGCCCTCCAACCTGACAGAGCGACGCCGCGCTTACGCCGAGTGTAGCCATCGCGGCAGTCAGCCCTCTGTCCGCGCCGTAGCTGACGAAGATCGCGCTCAGCAGCAGATAAGCCGGGACGGCGCAGAAATAAAGCCCCATCAGCGTCCAGAATTCCTTTACGTGGAAGACCTCGCCCACCTCATACTGCTTCTTCGTGGTAACGATGGCTCCCGTCCCCGTGTAATCGGACATATAGTCTTTAGGCGGATTTTTCATCGTCAGGGTGCCGAAGATCCCCACCGCGGCATATACCATCGCCACCGCCATAAAGGATTTTGAAAAACCGTAATTTCTCAGCCACTGACTCACGATGGGGCTGAATACCGTGGCTGAGAGTCCCAGCATCGCCAGCGTCAGTCCCGAGGCCAGCCCCTTTTTGTCCACAAACCACTTGGGCATCAGAGAGACGATGACATTGTAGACGATACCGTCGCCGATGCCAAAGAGACCGCCAAAGGTGATGAACATCGCCCAGAACATGTCCGAGGGAAGGATGGCGGTGAGCAGCCAGCCAAGGACCATGAGAATATAGCCGACGACAAGGGTCAGCTTGACAGTGGTTTTCTGCTGCATACGCCCGCCAACGAAGTTGCCGACGCAGAAGACGGCGATGAAAATTGTGAACGGAAGGCTCGCGCTGGGTGAATCCACGCTGAAATGTTTCATCACGTATGGCTGAAAGAGGCTGTATGTATAACATACGCCCATAATCAGCATGCAGATCATGCCGAAGAATAAAATGGCCCATCTGTTTGTATTAGTGCTGTCTTTCACAAAGAACACTCCTTAATAGAACCAGAATTTTGACTTATTGCCACATTAAGAAAACTTGAGAAAAATATAAGCAGGAAAGACGGCGTGTTTTTACCATTTACCTATCCGTGCCGTCGAAGAAGTTCCCTCCTTTCCTGTACCAGACTAATATAAAGAAACCATATGCGGTATTGACAAAGAAAGAACGATGCACAAAAAGCAGACAAATAGTCTGTTTTGCCAAGAAGTTTTTTAGAGAATATTTGTTTTTTGATGCGCGACAATGGATATAGAAACAAAATAAAAACTTCCCGGCCAGGCTGCGGGCCTATCGGGAAGTTCAGGAAAAATTTACCGGATAGCAGCGCCGGCGGGCTATACCAGCAGTCCCTTTTCCTTAAGTATGTCGATAAGGTGTTCCCTGGCGGCGCGGTCGGCCTCTTCGATGAGCTCCGGCTTGTGCGCGGCGATGTATTTTGCCGCCTTCCCCGTGTCTCCGCCGAGCGCCAGGTCGTTATAGAGCGCGCCGACCAGTCTTTCGAGCGGTTTGGGCACGGAGATATCCTTCTCCAGGCTGCGGCTGTGAAGGGAGCTCTCCAATACCTGAAAAAGGCCGGTAAGGTTGTCAGTGTCGACGGACATCTCTCCGGCGAAATTTTCCGCGTCGGAGCCGTTGTCAAAGACATCCGCCTCGGTGACGCGCCCCTCGTCTATTCTCGTTACGACCCATACGCGCCTGCGCGGGCTTTCGTTCATAAAAATCCCTCCCTGTCCTTTGCTTACCTCTACTATAGGAAAAATCAAATATGGACGGAGGGTAAAAATAACGATAAACGGCGGCGGTTTAGGCCGGTTTCGGCAGCCGTCCGCTTTGACTTTTATGTGTGATTAATTTATAATCATGATTATAATAAGAAAAAGAATCCTGCTGCTGTCTTAAGAAAAGGAGGGTACGCGGTTGGATATTCAAACGCTGAGCATAAAAAAGAGACGAGTCATGACCTATTTCATCGAAGCGGCGCGGCAGCTGATGTCCTCCGAGGGCATACAGGAGCTTTCGATAAGGGGAATTGCGGAGATCTCGGGTTACAACAGCGCGACGCTCTACAATTATTTCGAGGATCTGCAGCATCTGACGCTTTTTGCCTCGATGTCTTATCTGCGGGACTACGTCTCCGCGCTGAGCGGCAATTTGAAGCCGCCGATGAGCTCGCTCGAGCGTTACCGTCTCATTTACGAGACCTTCGACCACTTCGCCTTCCGCTCTCCGGAGATATTTTACAATATGTTTTTTGGACGCCAGCGCTCGAAACTTCCCGAGGTGACGGTGCAGTATTACACGCTCTTTCCCGACGAGCTGAAGGAGCACTCGCCCGCGGTCCGCAAAATGCTGCTGCAGGGAGATATGTACCTGCGGGACAAGCCGATCGTGGAGGAGCTGGTGAGGGACGGCTTTGTAAAGCCGGAGAACGCCGCGTATCTCGCCGCCATAGTGCCGCGGCTCAACCAGACCTATCTCCATGAGCTGGCTAACGGCGAATGTATCGACCCGGAGGAGCAGCACAGACGCTTCATCGCCGCCTTCGATTACCTGCTTGAAACGGCAAAATAAAACGAAAGAGGGGGTACGTCATGCTTTCTGATAAGACGAAGTCACTTGAGGAACGGGCAGTTTACCACTTCACGAAGCTTTGCGGCATTCCGCACGGCAGTTTCAACGAAAAAGGGATCAGCGATTATCTCTGCGAATGGGCGCGCGGGCTTGGGCTGCGGGCCGTTCAGGACGAACATCTTAACGTCGTGGTCTACAAAGAGGCCTCGCCCGGTAAGGAGAGGGCTGGGGCCGTGCTGCTCCAGGCCCACATCGACATGGTCTGCGAAAAGGCCCCCGATTATCAGCATGATTTTAGAAAGGACCCCATTCCCTATCAGATAGAGGGCGACATCATCTCCACCGGCGGTAAGACGACGCTCGGCGCCGACGACGGCATCGGCGTGGCCCTGATAATGGCTGTTCTTGAGTCGGAGGGGCTGGCGCATCCGCGCCTTGAAGCGGCCTTCACGACGGCGGAGGAGGAGGATCTGAGCGGCGCGCTTTCGATCGACGGCGCTCTTTTCACCGCGCGCCGGATGATAAACATTGACCATGTGGCCGACAACGAAGTTGTGCTGGGGAGCTGCGGCGGGATGGCCGCCGAGATCGCGCTGCCGGTCGAAAGGGTGCCGCTGCCCGGCGGATATATATGCCGTTCGGTGGCGCTTTCAGGACTGCCGGGAGGACATTCAGGCGAAAATATCCACTGCGGCAACGGCAACGCCATCGTTCTGATTGGCCGTATCCTTCGGCGCTGCGAGCCGCTGGGCGCGCTGATCGCCGACATCTCCGGCGGCAGCTTCCGTACCGCGATACCGCGCGAGGCCTCCGTTACAGTCGCCGTCCCTCGGGAAAATTGCGCGGCCTTCGATTTGATGCTCGAGGAGATCGGCAGGGAGTTTAAGGAGGAATATTTGGCGGCCGCGCCGGAGCTGCGGCTCTCCGCCGCGGAGGCCGCGGCCTCGCAGGTTCTCTCCGCCGCAAGCACGAAGCGGCTTATCCATGCGCTCTGCCTCTCACCGGACGGCATATCGGCGATGAGCGACAGGATGGCGCATATCGTCGAAAGCTCGGACAATCTCGGCGAACTGCATCTTGAGGAAGATGTCTGCCGGATCATCTATGAGATACGCTCCACATACCCCTCTACGGCTTCGTTCATCGCGGACAAGATTGCCCTGATTGGCGAACTGCTGGGCGGCGAATTCCGCACCTTTGGCCGCTATCCGGGCTGGAGTTATGATCCCGGCTCAAAGATGAAGGAAATATCCAACCGTGTCTACGCGGAGGAGTTCGGAGAGGAACAGAAAAACGTCGTGCTGCACGCGGGACTCGAATGCGGCTGTTTCTACGACGCGATACCCGGTCTCGACGCGATCTCCGTCGGCCCTAATACGTGGAGCCTCCACTCACCCTCCGAGCATATGAGCATTTCGTCGGTCGGGAAGATGGCGGGGTTTCTTGCCAAACTTCTCGAAGAGCTAGCCTTGGATAATTAGAAGATAAGAGAAACGATAAAAAATCTAAAAACAGCCGAAGCCCCGCTATCCTATAGAGAACGGGGCTCAGGCTGTTTTCTTTCTCCTTGCAGCGCAAAAAAGGCCGGACATTTTCGTCCGGCCGGAGATATTTTTAGAATGGGCCGAAGCCGGTCATAACCGCGATAATCAGAGAGGCGAAGGCGATGAGGCACCAGATGCCGAATAGGGGCAGCAGCCACTTGACCCATTTCCCGTAAGGGATCTTGGCCATCGCGAGCGCCGCGATGACTTCGCCGCTGGTCGGCGCAAGCACGTTCGTAAAGGAGTCGCCCATCTGGAAGGCCAGCACCGCGGTCTGGCGTGTGACGCCGATGACGTCGGCCAGCGGGGCCATGATCGGCATCGTGATCGCCGCCTGTCCCGAACCGGAGGGGACGAGGACGTTGAAGACGTCCTGAACGACGAACATCGCGCAGGCGCTTATCGCCGGCGGAAGGCCGTTGAGCAGCCGCGACAGGGAATGGATTATCGTATCCATGATCGAGGCGTTCTCCGTGATGATGATGACCGCGTTGCAAAGGCCGATGACCATGCAGGCGAAGAGCATATTGTCGCAGCCTTTGAGGAACGAATCGGCGATCTCGCCGGGTCTCAGCCCGCCGACGACACCGGCGACGATGCCGACGATTACGAAGAGCGCGGCCAGCTCGTCAATGTAGAAGCCGAGCTTGAGTACGCCGTAGACGAGCACCGCGATGGCGGCGACGAATGTCAGCAGCACGAGCTTGTGGCGCGTCGTCATCCCCTGGCTCTGGGCCTCGGCGATAGTGGCGTGGGTATGGCTGTTATATTCGAGGTCTATCTCATGAACGGCGCTGAGTTCGGGGTTCTTCTTGATCTTGCGCGCGTAAAGCACGACATAGATGATGCTTGCAGTTATCAGCGCGATAAAGACCCCGGCGCGGAAGACGATGCCGGAGAACATCGGCAGCCCCGATATCCCCTGCGCGACGCCGACGGTGAATGGATTCGTCATCGCCCCCGCGTAGCCTGAAGCCGCGGCGCAGAAGACGACGCCGATCGCCGTCAGCGAGTCAAAGCCCATCGCGACGCAGACCGCGACCATCAAAGGCACAAAGACCAGATATTCTTCAAAATTGCCGGCAAAGGCCGAGCCGCAGCCGAAGATCACCATACAGACCGGGATGACGACGAGCTCGCGCCCTCCCATCTTCTTGACGACGGAGGCGAGGCAGGCGTTCATCGCGCCGGTCGCCTCGATAACTCCGAAGGCGCCGCCGACGAGGAAGAGGAAGAAGATGATATAGGCGGCCCTCTGCATGCCAAGCGTTATCGACATGAAGAATTCAAAAAATCCTACGGGATGCTGGGCGATATACTTGAAGCTCTGC
>Ga0192261_1136_pt1 | contig 13391 bp, 7 predicted proteins | sample Koala_Koa23_G3_FD_131283 | JGI IMG/M metagenome (GOLD analysis project Ga0192261, IMG submission 131283) | Enriched cells from koala feces incubated with labeled cellulose particles, San Francisco Zoo, California, United States - Koala_Koa2-3_G3 ... | reverse complement strand
AATCATTCATTTCCGAAACCATCGATCTGCAAGCCGATCAATCCTACATACTGAATGTTTCCCTGGTCGAAGAGGTCAGCCAGTTGGAAAACATCGTGGTGGTCGCCACCCGCAAGGTGAGCAGCGATGCCGGCCTGCTGGCTCAGATGCGCGACATGTCGCTGGTAGCCAGCGGGGTGTCGGGACAAGCCATCGCCCGCACCCAGGACCGTGACGCTTCGGAAGTGGTCAAACGCATTCCCGGTATTTCGATCATCGACGACAAGTTCGTGGTTGTCCGCGGGCTGGCCCAGCGCTACAACAACGTTTGGATCAACAGTGCCGCAGTTCCCAGCTCCGAAGCCGACACCCGTTCCTTCTCGTTCGACATCATCCCCAGCGGACAGATCGAGAACATGATGATCGTCAAATCACCGGCTCCCGAAATCCCCGGAGACTTTACCGGCGGTTTCGTCCAAATTCGTACCAAAGTGCTGCCCGAAAAGGATTTTATTCAACTCAGTTACGGTACGGGGTTCAACAGCATGACGCACACCCACGATTTCAAATATAATCCAGGCAGCGGGACCGATTTTCTGGGATTTGATAACGGCAAGCGCGCCCTGCGCGATTGGGTACCCCGCCGCCTGGATAACAACAACGATCCACAGATCGACCAAGTCACCCGGGAAGGGTTCAACTCCGACTGGCGCATCAAAACGCGGCGTCCGCTGTGGGACCAGAAGTTCAATTTCGCGATCAGCCGCCAGTTCACCAACCAGCACAACGACCGTTTCGGTGTGGTAGGGGCCCTCAACTACTCCAACACCAACAAAAGTTTCCTGGGCATGGAAAACTCCCGCTACGGAGTCTATAACGGCGACTCCGACGACAAGAACTACTCCTACAAATACACCGACAACCAGTACACCAACGACGTGAAACTGGGAGCCATGCTCAACCTGTCGTATGTTCCCGCCCCGAAGGACGCGGACCACAGCAACCGCTATGAATTCCGCAACCTGTTCAACCAGCTGGGCCGCAACCGCTACACCGAACGCGAAGGGTATCGCAACGTCAGCGGGTACTACGAACAGCAGCAGGAAGAGTATCTGTATACGTCCCGAGGTGCCTACACCGGACAGTTTGCCGGCGACCACATCATGGGAGAGACGCGTCTGGACTGGAACGTAGCCTACTCCTATGCCAACAAGCGCCAACCCGACCGTCGTATCGTAGAACGCCAGAAAGATCCCAGCAACGGCATCGACAACTACCAGATCGACCAGTCGTTCATCACACGGGACTTCATCGATCTGGACGAACACATCGTATCGGGGGGAGCCAACCTGACTCAGCCGCTCAACCGCAAGGCCGAGTGTCCCATCCAACTGAAAGCCGGGCTGTATGCCGAGTATAAAACCCGCGAATACCGCACCCGCAATTTCGAGTACAAATGGGACATCGCCGCCGATCTGCCGGCTGGATTCGCCGAACGGCCCACCGAAGAGATCATGGTACCCGAAAACCTGGGCATCGACAAGATCCACGTCAACGACCGTACCGAAAACTCGGACGACTATTCGGCCGACAACCATCTCGAAGCGGCTTATGCCGGATTCGACATCCCGCTGAACGCCTTCAACGTATATGTGGGAGCCCGTCTGGAAAGTTTCAACACTTCGGTCACCTCCTACGGCAACGTATTCAACAAAGTACGAGACTACAATTACCTCAACCTGTTGCCCTCGCTGAACGCCACCTATAACCTGCGTCCCGAAATGTTGCTGCGTCTGGCTTACGGGATGTCGGTCAATCGCCCCGAATTCCGCGAACTGTCGCCGTCGACCTACGAAGACTTCGATATGTTCAGCCTGGTGATGGGGAATCCCGATCTGAAGCAGGCCCGCATCCAGAATATCGACCTGCGTTACGAATGGTATCCTGCCAACGGCGAAGTGGTTTCTGTCGGAGCCTTCTACAAATATTTCAAAGACCCCATCGAATGGACCTATACCGATGCCGGAGGTTCCTATATCTACTCTTTCCAGAATGCTCTGTCGGCCGATCTGTACGGTCTGGAAATGGAAGTCAAGAAGGATCTCGCCTTCCTGGGCATGCGCAACTTCATGCTCTCGTTCAACGCCGCCTGGATGAAAAGCAAGGTCTACTTCCCCAAAGACGGCATCGAACACGACCGTCCCATGCAGGGCCAATCGCCCTACCTGATCAACGGAGGACTGTTCTACCAGAACGACAAGATCGGTTTCTCGGCCGGGGTGCTCTACAACCGTATCGGGAAACGCATCGTGGGGATCGGTCGCAGCGTAGACTCTCAGGGCAACACCTCCAACAACACCATCCCCGACATTTATGAGCTGCCGCGCAACGCCGTGGATTTGACCTTCACCCAACGCATTTCCAACGTGTTCGAGGTCAAACTGGCCCTCCGCGATCTGCTGGCCGAACCCATCGAGTTCAAACAGTTCCCGACCTTCATCGACCAGCAGGGCCAGACCCAATATCGCGAACAGGTCACCAAAAGCTACCACCCGGGCCGATCGTTCTCGCTGTCCGTAACGGCCACCTTCTAACCCTCCTTTCAGAAAACACTGTGATAAAATAAAAAGATGTCAAACCAATTGATGGAATGTATGAAAACGAAAAAACACTTGAGCTGGATGTTCTTGGCCGCATTGGCGCTGACGCTCGGCAGCTGCGACAACAACAACGACAACCCCGATCCTGATCCGGACCCCGATACTCCTCCCTCCACCGAATATTACACCACATTGGGGACTGAAGCCAGCGAAGTGGTTCCCGGCACCTATGAATTGGGCAACGGCGAACAGGAATATCCCTTCAAAGGCGATGTAACGCTGGATGCTTCGAAAAAATACCTGCTTCGGGGTTGGGTTTACATCACCGAAGGTTCATCGATCACCATTCCGGCCGGTACGGTCATTCTGGGTGAAAAAGACACCAAAGCGGCTCTGATCGTAGAACGCGGCGGGAAAATCCACGCTACCGGTACAGCCGACAAACCGATCGTCTTTACTTCGGCTCAGGAACCCGGGAAACGTCGTCCCGGTGACTGGGGCGGTCTGATCCTCTGCGGCAAGGCACGTAACAACCTCTCTGAAATGCAGATCGAAGGCGGACCGCGCACCAAACACGGCGGATCGGACGATGCCGATAATTCGGGTGAAATTCAATACGTGCGTGTTGAATTTGCGGGTTATCCGTTCAAAACCGACCAGGAAATCAATGGGATTACTTTCGGTTCGATCGGTTCGGGCACCAAAGTCGACCACCTGCAGGTTTCTTACAGCAACGATGACTCTTATGAATGGTTCGGCGGTACGGTCGACTGCAAATACCTAGTGGCTTACCACGGCTGGGACGACGACTTCGATACCGACAACGGTTTTTCAGGTAAAGTACAGTATGCATTGGGAGTACGTCATCCCAAAATCGCCGATCAATCGCTTTCCAACGGTTTCGAATCGGATAACAATGCCGACGCCAAAACCGTAGAACCGTTCACCACCGCCCGTTTCTGCAACGTCACACTGGTCGGCCCGATAGGACAGGATCCCGACTTTTTCAATATCTCGTTCGATGCCAACAAACCCGACGGGGCCAGCTACATCAACGGAGGCGGTCTCTTCCCCAACAACGGTTCGCGTCTGGGTCAGTATCAGGCCGGCGTTCAGATTCGTCGCAACTCTCGTCTGACCTTCCAGAACTCGGTTATTTTGGGTTACCCGGTCGGTGCCATCATCGAAAACGACAAACTCCAGGGTACTCAGGAAAACGCTGAAGCAACGGGCAACACGTTCCGCCATGTCTTTTTCGCCGGTTATACCGACAACCCGGCCGATGCCAAATTCGACAACAAAACCGTAGGTGCCGCTCCGATTCTGGCTGCCGACGCCAATAAAAAATGGCAGGACACCTACTGCAACGACGGCAAAACGCTCACCGAAGGTACCGTATCCTTCACCCACAGCTACGTTCTGCTGGCCGCCCGCAACAACCGCGTACTCTCTTCGATCGACGATCTGCAACTCGCCCAACCAAACAGCCTGATGGCCGGAGCCAATTACGGTCCGCAAGCCGGCAGCCCGCTGCTCAACAACATTCCGGCTGCTGAAGGTTTCGACAATTCAGCCTTTGCCGGGGCCTTCAAAAGCGATGCCGACGCCGACAACTGGATGTTGGGCTGGACCAACTTCGATCCTCAAAACACCGTCTACTAATCCACTCCACGGACCGAACTTTCGGTCTTTCATAAACTTTCAAAAAAGACCGGACTTTAAGAAGTCCGGTCTTTTATTTTGTACAAGATGAGCATCCCCATTTGTCGGGGCCCTATGAATTCAAAACACCTCCTGCCGGATGCCGACGGTGCCACCACGTTTCGAGATAACCCAACACCACCCCTGACACCACGCCTACGATCAGGGCACAAGGCATGATCCACAGCACCGAAATGCCAAAAATCTCGAAAAAGGCGATCAAAATCGCAGTTAACAGGGAGAGTAATCCGGCCGCCACCGTTCCCCGATTGGTAGCGAACGGCACGAACAGAGCCAGAAAGAAGAGCACGAACAATGGAGCCACCACCAGGTTGACTACTTTGATGACCACATCCAGCAGGTTGCCGCTGACGAACGAAATCAGGTAACAACAACAAGCGACCCCGGCCCCCAACAATGCCGAAATATATTTGACCTTTTTCAGTTCGTCGCCCTCCGGGGCATCCGGCCGCCGGGGTTTCAGAATATCCTGCTGGATAACCACCGCCGAAGAGTTCAACCCTGACGAAACACTCGACATGGCCGCTGCCATAATAGCCGCTGCGATCAGTCCTGAGATTCCGGTCGGGAGCCCGATCAAAATAAAGCGCGGGAAAAGGGTGTCAGCATCATTGAAAATCGTGGTCCCGGGCAACAGTTGATCAGGGAAATAGGTAAAATAGGCCATCACCATCAGGCCCACGACCGCCAGCAACAACTGAATCGCGCAGGAGGTGGCGATCGAAATACCATACGACCGTACCGCCGAACGCACATCTTTGGTCGACAGGTAACGTTGGATGGCCATCTGATCGGAACTGGCCGTACAAACTTGCCACACCAGCGTCATGATGAAAATATTTCCGATGGTCATACGATCCGTCGCATCGATAGCCCAACGAATCGGTTCCCAATGGGCATAGAGATCGGGGTTGCTCAACGGCTGCAGCCCTCCGATTTGCCAGGCAATCACCCCGATGGTGAGCAATACCCCGGCAAACATCACCACGCTTTGCACCACATCGGTCATCACCACGGCTTTCAACCCGCCCATAGTGGTATAGACGACCGAAATTCCGGCCAACACCAGGCTGATCGGGGTAATCCACGAGGGATCAAGTCCAAAAATCGGGATCAGCGCCGTATCCACGGTGGCATAGATAATGGTGGACATCCACAAAAACCGTAACGACAGGAAAAAGATCGTAGCCAGCAGACGACTGCCTTTCCCGAGACGAATTTCCAGAATTTCATAAGCGCTAGTCACTTTCATGGCCATAAACCGCGGGATAAAAAAACGGCTGACAATCAGGTAAGCGACCGGGAAGGCCGTCAATCCGATAAACACCACCGGTCCATATTTAATCATTTCCCCGGGGTAGGCCAGGTAGCTGAGGGTGCTGAGCAGCGTGGCGAAAAGCGAAATCCCGATCATCACCGAATTCATCGAACGTCCCCCCAGTGCATAATCACTGGCCGTTCGTGTCTTTTTGGCCGACATATAGCCGATCAGCAGCAGGGCGAGCAGAAAAAGAACGATCACCGCCCAGTCGATTATCGTAAAACCGGTCATGAAAAAAATGTAGATTAGGATTATGTTGACAAGTTACCCAAATTCTTTCGGTTGTGCAAATTCTTTTGTCTGATCCCACCTCATCATACACCTTATTCATCAAAAAATCCCGCCTCCGAAACGGAGACGGGACCTGCTATACGGCCTGAAAACGACTACAACCAGTCGAATTGCTTCAATTCCTTTTCCAGGGTTTTCATTTCGTCCGAGGTGAGGTTCTGCAGCGGCAGACGAACCGGACCGCAATCGATCCCCATGATATTCAGCATAGCTTTGATGCTGACCACCGAATTGACATACTTAATCATTACCTTGATAAACTTCACCGCTTCGGCCTGCAACGCGACAGCCCGATTCAGGTCCCCCTGTTCGAAAGCTGCGATCAGGCGGTTGTACAACGGCGAAGAGAGATTATAGGAGGTACCGATTCCCCCCGTAGCCCCCAACACCAAACCGGTCAGCAGCGTTTCGTCATGACCATGCAGGATATCATAACTCCGGTTTTTGAAATCGATGCATTCCTGCATCTCCATGGAGTTGTAAGAGGTATACTTGATCCCGGTCAGAGTAGGGATTTCCCGATCAGCCAGCGTCAGAAAATCGAGCATATTGACGCATACACCCGAAGTTCCGGGAATATGATAATAGTAGTAAGGCGTTTCCGGAGCCTTTTCCGCAATCAGTTTATTGAATGCCACCAATTCTTCAGCCCGTTTGGGTTGCAGGAAACAGGGCCCCATGGCCGATATGGCATGCGCTCCGATCCGCTGAGCATGTTCGGCCAGATCAGCAGCCATTTTGTAGCTGGTACTGCCCACGTGTACCAGAATTTTCAACCGATCGGCATAAGGCATCCAGGCTTCTGCCTCCTTTTTCCGCTCCTCGCTGTCCAGCAACAGACTCTCGCCCGTCGTTCCACACAGGAATACCCCTTGTACCCCTCGCTGGATCAAAAACTCGGCATATGCATCAATGGCCGACAAATTAATCTCCCCGTGACGATCCATTGGGGTCACGGTCGGAGCAATCAATCCTCTAATTTTCTTCTTTTCCATGATCATGTTACTGCATTGCAGGGTTCTACCTCCCCTTTGAGGGGTAAAGGTATAGAATTTTCCTGAAACAGAGTTTCTTTCCTGCCTTTTTCACATGGATTCCTGTCTCATTGCCTTTCTATTCTCTCGTTTCCACAGAGCCCTGACAAGAGTGTCCATTTTATCCCATCGTATCCTCTCGACATCTTTTTGGATTGGGTCGCTCCTCTTTCGATGCGTCCCCACCGCACCCTGCCGCGCGATTTATGGCTTAGGTATAAAACCCCTCTTAGTCATCCAGCCTTCGAACTGATCGGGCGTCAGATTTCGTTCGAGAATCGTACCGTCAGGTCCTAACAGATAAGAATTGGGAAAAGCAGCAACCTGATAGAGCCGATTGATACGATCGTCCCGAATTTGCGGCCAACGGATTCCTTTTTGTTCAATCAATCGGACCAAACGATCGGTATCTTTCCCATAAAGGATTCCCAACATGGCGACACAGGTTGTATCCATGCGTTCATACAGTGTCCTCCACGCCGGGATCGACTCCAAACAGGGAGCACATTGATCCGACCAAAACTTCAAGAACAGATACCTGCCCCGATAATCCGCCAACGAAAGGGTTCTTCCACTGATCAAGTCTTTCCCCTGAAACGAAGGTGCCTGAAATCCTTTTTGCAACAAATGTACCTGATCAGGTTGAAGCTCCGTACGTTGAAGACGTAAAACCTCGTGAGCCAAATCCACCTCCAGCGGAATATACAGTACATCATCCAAAATCAGATAATCATTTTGAAAGACGCTATTCCCATTCGGGAGTTTGGCCTTTTCGGGCAGAGAATCCGGAAGCTCAGCCACACAGAACGACCGGAATGCCGGGTTGGTAAACGGAGCTGGCGCCATCGGCAAATGAGCTGAGAAAACCCCGATCCGATGGCCATTCAAAGTTCCTGTAGCATAATAAGGGAAATCGTACAAGACCAATTTATACTGTTTTTCCAGGAAGAGCCACAAAGGCACTTTTCGTTTGAGCACCTGTCCTCCCGAAAAACATTCGATTTCTACGGGAATCCTCCGTACTGCCATCGAATCGAGCCATTGAGGGGATGGATTCGCAACCTGCAACGGTTCGAAGGCCGGATCATCCCGAAAATCGAGATTCCCATTCTGATCCACCTTCACTTTCCATACACCCTGAGCATCGAGCCCACTGACCACCCCGACAAAACAACGGATCGGAGTTGGTGAAAGCTGAGTTGTATCGGGCATCCAAGCTCCTTGCTTCATTTGCCGTTCATACCTTTCCGGAGCAATTTTCCTCTCCCGATAGTTTTGATACAGAAACTGGGAACGATCCGTTTCGATATAAGCAACCGATACCTCTCTCCAAGAGTCCGGGATACCGGTAAACACCGGATCGGCTTCCGGATACATACTTCGGTTAGGGAGCCCTCCAGGGTAAATATAGAGTCCCATCTGCGCACTGTGGAAAGGGCCATGTCCGTCATGAAAAGTCAACGGCACCTCCACGATTCCATCGTCTGTCGCAGAGTGGGAGCAAGCCATTTCTCCGATCGAAACCAGACCTCCCAGCACGATTATCCACCAACGTTTCATCTCCTTTACGTGTTATGTTATACGGCTCCCTCTCCCAAAACCTCCCATGTCTCATATCGAGTCCGACTTTCGCTTGCGAGAAAACCTTTTACTGATTTTTCAGTCGACCGATCTGTTTATCAAAAGTCCCTTCCCCGTAACCACTCCATTTTTGAACCACTTTACCCTGAGGATCAATCACAAAAAAGGTCGGTGTGCTCCTTACCTGATAAGGAACCGAAACGACACCTTGATCTCCATCTTCTGCACTCCAAAGGTTTGGCCAACCCACACTGTCCCGTTTCAACGAATTCAACCACTTCTCTTTGTGATTATCGATTGAAAAGCTGACGATCTGCAACGAATCGCTGTAAGTATCGACCATCTGGCGCAGCTCTTTATTGGCCTGAATACAAGGTCCACACCCCGCAGAAGTAAAATCCAGCAACACATATTTGCCGTCTTTGCCCACAAAATCCGACAGCCGTACCCGATTCCCGTTTTGATCTTCGGCCTCAAAATCCAGAAACGGTTCTCCCACAGAAACGCTTTCCGTTTTAATATAGGTCAGAATGGGCTTGGCATGCCGGTTGGCTTGTAACTCAGGAGACATACGGTCGAATAACATTTTCACCGTATCCCTCGAATAAGCATACATTTTCGTATTCAAATATCTCAAACTGGGATAGGTATCCGGATGGGTAAACAAATAATTCTCTTCCAGGGAATCCAACCTTCGATCAATGGCCGACAACTGTTTCAGCATAGACTTTACTTCTGCCTTATGTTGCGGATCATCGCCCAGTTTCAGAATGAGCACAAACAACGAATCGCGTACAGTACAGGCCAATCTCGGAGCCATAAACGCCCTGAATTGATCCTGATATTTCGAACCAGACACCTGTAATCGACTGGGGAAATCCGACGTATCTCCGGTGATCGTGACATGATCGTTTCCCAACACCAGTGATTGATACCATCTATGGGTATCTTTCCCGTCCACCTTAACCTCAAGAAATAGGCTCTGAGGCACTTCCGTCACAACCCCTTCCAATTGAAAGCGACCTCCAATGGCCCATGAACTATCAATATGTATATCGGTATCCGTATTCAGCAATAAAATTTTTGCGCTATCCGGCAATCCCGTTATTTCACCTTGAATAATAAATCCGTTCGGCCCGCCGCAAGCGAGCAATCCCAGTGCCAGCAGGCTCCCTATCCATGCTTGTGCTCTCATCATTTGCTCTATTTAAACGTACGACCTTATTCCCGTATCTATTTGCTCGACCGATTTTTCAGCCGGCCGATCTGTTTGTCAAAAGTCCCTTTCCCGTAACCTCTCCATTTTTGAATCACCTTACCCTGAGGATCGATCACGAAAAAGCGGGGGGTACTCCGAATCTCATACGGAACCGTAATAATTCCCCGATCCACATCCTCTGCACTCCAAAGACTGGGCCAGCAAATGCTGTCCCGTTTCAACGAATTCAACCACCCCTCTTTGTGATGATCGATTGAAAAACTGACGATCTGCAACGAATCGCTGTAAGTATCGACCATCTGGCGCAGCTCTTTATTGGCCTGAATACAGGGACCGCATCCGGCCCGGGTGAAATCCAGCAACACATATTTGCCATCTTTGCCCACAAAATCCGACAGCCGTACCCGATTCCCGTTCTGATCCTCCGCCTCGAAATCCAAAAACGGATCGCCTACGGCAACCGGTTGCGTATTCAGAAACAGGCGAACCCGTTTCGCATAGGAACTGGCCTGCAACTCGGGAGACATCTGATCGAACAGCATCTGGACCGTATCCCTTGAGTAAGAAAACATGTCGTAACTCAACTTAATAAGGGAAGGGTAGGTATCCGGATGCGCAAACATATAATCTCGCTGCAAGCTATCGTGTTGTCGACTAAGACGTCGAATCCGGCGTAACAAAGTTGCCCCATCTTGTCCTCTTTGCATCTCTGCCGGCATCTTGATCAAGATCTTCACCAATGAATCATGTTCTCTCAACAACGATCGAGTAACAGCATGGAAATGTTCATCCTGAATATCATATTTCGAGAGGGTTCGATTTACCCCATTCGGAAAGTCGTCCTTATCGCCTTGAAGCGTAATACGTTCGTTCCCCATCAACAGAGAAGTCCCCACCACAGGTTTTGTCTGAATGGTGAGGCGTACAGATATCGGTTCTTCGGCCAACACGCCCTGCATCTGGAATTTTCCACCGATGATCCGGGCGCTATCCATCTTTTCATTCGATTGTCCATTCAACAAATAGACCTCTGTACTGTCCGGGAAACCGGTCACTTCTCCTTGAATGACATAACCTTTCGGCCCGCCGCAAGCGAACAGGCCCAGAGCCAGCAGGCTCCCTATCCATACCTTTTGTCTCATGATTTTCAATATTTTAGGTTCGACACACATATTCTGTAAGTTCTAAAATCTTTCACCGACAGCACAAACCTTATTTGTTTTTCAACCACCCGATATTCTTCTCAAAAAATCCAGGTCCAAAACCTATCCATTTATGAATAATGACCCCCTGAGGATCGATCACAAAAAAGGTCGGATAGCTTCTCACCTGATAAGGAATCGAAACCGCCTGTGTATTCAATTGCTCATCGCTCCAAAGACTTATCCAACAGACGCTATCACGCTGCAGAGAGGTTTCCCAATCATCCCGTTTGGCATCCATCGAGAAACTGACAATCCGTAACGAATCGCTATACGTATCGACCATCTGGCGCATCTCTTTGGCTGCGACCATACATGGGTTACACCAGCAATGCGTAAAATCCAGCAACAGATACTTTCCCTCTTTGCCCACGAAATCCGACAATCGCACCCGATTCCCGTTCTGATCTTCCGCCTCGAAATCCAAAAACGGATCGCCTACGGCAATACTCGGACTTTGGATATAAGTCCGAACCGGGTTTGCAAATGAACTCGACTGCAGTTCCTCAGACATCTGGTCGAACAACATTTTTACCGTATCTTTCGACAGGTCAAACATTTTTTGCCCCAAATAGACTAAACTCGGATAAGTATCGGGATGAAGGAACAAATAGTCTGTTTTGACGGAATCCATTCGCAAAGAAATCTCCTTCCCAGTCTCCATGGCTTGGATCCATCGAGGCGTATTCCTTTCTTCCGCCGACATCGCCCGACACATTTTCAACAACGAATCCTGCTGCAAGCGATAAGGCAAACTCACTTTTTCAAAATCAATATATTGATCATGGTATTTCGATCCGGCAACGTTCACATAATACGGGAAATCCGACAGGTCTCCTGAGATCGTTATCTTTTCATTTCCTATCATCATATCCAGGAAGACGATCGAAGATTTCAAAACGGCTCCAAATCGCATACGGCAAGGTTCTTCTGAAAAGGAGCCCTCCATTCGCAGCTGTCCGCCGATCAATCGGGCACTATCTACCGTTAAGCGACTCTGAAGATCATCTAAATAGAACAGCGTACTATCCGGGAATCCGGTTAGTTTGGCCTGAATGACATATCCTTTGGGAGTGTCGCAGGCAAACAAGCCCAACAACATAAACATACAAATCCATCCATACTTTCCCATAAAACACTGATATTAAAGTGATATTAAAAAATACAAATAGGAGTCCTGTCTCTTTCCTCGTTCAGAACAGCGATAACGGGATTATTCCTTGGCACACCTTCTTTAAAATTAATTATATTTTTTGTCATAAAACGCCCTTCCTATCAAAAAAAGAACGAAACGAAGCATATTCTCCCTCTTTTTCTAGCATGATGTCCCGATTTTTTCTCATCTCCCCAATACATCGATCCACATTGCTATCGACGTATTTCAGCTGAAATCTCATACAATGACCTGTTCTACACGACCCTTGCTCAACATTGTCCTCTGTAACCCGTTAGGCATCATAGCAAAAGAGATTCGTCATAGGAGGTTCTCAAATATATCATTACCTTTGTGACGTTTTGTGCGGACAGGGCCGACCCGATCGTTTGCCAAAAGAACGGCGTCACCCAATCCAGCCCAAACAAACGCTATGCTTGATAATCCTCGATAATTTATGAACTGGATATCCGATCTGTTTTTCGGGAATGCTTCTTTTTGGGGCGGCGGTGTCGCTCACTCGGTGCTGATTCTGGCACTCGTGATCGCCATCGGCGTCGCGTTGGGCAAAGTAAAAATCGCCGGTATTTCGCTGGGTGTGACTTGGATTCTTTTTGCCGGAATCGCCTTCAGTCATTTCGGCATGCGTCTCAACGAACATCTGTTGCATTTTGTCAAAGAATTTGGCCTCATTCTGTTCGTCTATTCCATCGGTCTGCAGGTAGGTCCCGGGTTTTTCTCCTCTTTCAAGAAAGGAGGCGTGCGACTCAATCTGCTTGCTACGGCCATTGTTTTGTTAGGGGTGATCGTCACCTATATTCTGTACCGGACAACCGGCCTGCCCATTACCACCATGGTGGGCATTATGTCGGGGGCCGTGACCAATACCCCGGGACTCGGTGCCGCTCAACAAGCCAACAGTGACCTGACCGGATTCGACAATCCGGACATCGCAACAGGCTATGCCGTCGCCTACACGCTGGCGGTGATCGGGATCATTGCCACGATGATCTTCTGCCGCTGGTTATTCAAGATCGATGCAAAAAAAGAAGAAGCCAACGCCCTCAACGCCCAAGGACAAAATGAGGTCTCCGGGGCACGACGTTTGTCGCTGCGACTGAGCAATCCCTCTCTGGACGGTAAAACCGTCGACGAAATTCACGACCTGATCAACCGCAATTTCGTCATCTCACGCATGCGACATAAAGACGGATCGGTCGTCATCGTCACGCCGGAGACCCGTCTGCATATCGGCGACGACATTCTGGTGGTGACCTCTCCCTCTGCAG
>Ga0192261_1135_pt1 | contig 13531 bp, 13 predicted proteins | sample Koala_Koa23_G3_FD_131283 | JGI IMG/M metagenome (GOLD analysis project Ga0192261, IMG submission 131283) | Enriched cells from koala feces incubated with labeled cellulose particles, San Francisco Zoo, California, United States - Koala_Koa2-3_G3 ... | reverse complement strand
CGGTTTTCCAATTCCTCCCGCAACTTTTCTGCCGTCTGTTCGACGACGAGCGAATAATTTCGCTCACTGCCTCCGTATACTGTCGGGGCGGGGCGCCCCCATCCCTTAGGGATGTGCTTTCCGAAAACCACGGCACCGGCGAAACTTCTTCGTTCCTTTTCACTGTAAAACGTCAACCCCTTGTCGCGGCTCCATTGCTCGATAATGTCGACAAAATTGTGGGGGACCTTTCCTCCTGGTCGTCCGCTCTCTAGCGTTTCGAGCGGCGCCGCCCCCTCCGCGCGGGTGTAGTACAGTTGCACCCTCCCCGCTTGGGAGCGAACCCGGAATCCCTCCGAGCTTACGCCTCGCGCGTTCACTTTTTGACCCTTCAAGGCGAGCTTGATCTCGTCCCGCGCAGCCTCTAGCGTCTTCCTTATGTATTCCTCGGGGTTTTCCATCGTTTCGCTTTCTTTTTAGGAATGTATAACCGGGGCGGCTCCAACCCGTAAAGACGGGCGTAATAGGGGTCGTAGAAGCACTCGCCTTGAACTTCCGTTAACCGGAGCCGTACGCCGATACCTGTAAACACGTCCTCGAACTGTAAGTAAATGCGTTCATATTCTATTTCGCTGTCGTCACACCAAAGGGGAGACTCGACCCCGTGCTGCACGAAGTTGATCCACTCGTCGGCGTGCTGTTTGCATCGTTGAACTATCCTGTCGTTTTCCTCCGAGTCATTCTCGTAACTGGTTCGCTCGACAAAGAACAGCGTACACGTGGCGGACTCGACCCGTTGCGTATTCCACACCTGCGAGGTCGATCCCTCGAGCCGGTACATCATCACAGCAGGCATGGGCGTGTTGCCCATGTAGGCGTCGAGCTCCTCTCCCGTGCCATACCGGAAAGGGAGCCCGATGCCTTGTTCGATGGTTTCCTTTACTTTTTCGACTAATCCCGCTCGCATATCTTATTACTTTTTTTTACTTTCTGTGTTTATATTTATTTTTAAATTCCTGTTGCTTCTGCCGTTGCCGCTGCTTCTCGTACGCGAGACGGTGAAACTCGTTTTGACGGTACAAGTCCTTTCGCGAGAGGTACCAGTCGGCGAGCGTGACATCACCTGCCTCGGTAAAGGAGCGAAGCCCGAAATAGGAGCGTACGGCGATCAGTGCGCCCTCGACGCCAAGAAGCCCGCCCACCTTTATGCCGGCATCGGGGCCGTAAGCGACGGGCGTTGTCTTCTCGAGCAACTCGTTCAGGAGATTGACGAACGAACGCAGGGCGGCAATGCGCCGGATATACTGCAAGGCGGACTGCTCCTTGTCGGCATAAAAACCCCGGATCCGCTCCGGGATCGTGCCCGATGTAAGTTCACCGAGATCCGAAATGGTTAACTGCCAGAGGTCGAACGGGATCTCACCGAGCCCCGCTTTTTCGATCGCCTCCTTTTCGTTCCTCTCCGTCAGCAACCCCTCGCGTCGCATCAGAAGCCAATCGGCGGCCGTAATAGTTTGAAGATCCAAGCGCATAACAGTTTTAATTTGAAGTTTCGTTTTTCTTTCTCATCGAGCCGGATTGTTTCACGTGGAACAAATGGCGGGCGCGAGGCTATAGCGTCCGCCCACGTGGAACACCGCCAAGGTTCAAGCGCGAGCCACGGATGCGGCTGCGGCGGCACGAGCCCGGGCAGCATAACATTCGGCACGACCTCGGGTCGTGTTTCACGTGGAACACGCGACACCCGGCGCAGTGCGTCCGTTACCTTGGCAAATAGCCAATACCTGTAGAGTCCAGCCCACGGCATACGTCTTTAATTAAATATGCCCGGAATCTCGTGGTGGAGGGCTTCCAGTTCCTCGCGGGACATGCGCGCGGGGGCATACCTTACGCCCTTCCATGTAAATCCTGCTTTATAGGGTGTTTTAAGCGTCGGGCGCGGTGTCGCCTTCTTCCTCGTCGTTTTCTTTTTTCGTGATGCTGCCATTTTCTTCGTTAATTAAAGTTGTCGAGGATTCCCCGGCGTCCCCGTTTTTCTCGTCGTCGTCTTTCTTTTCGTCTTCTTCCTCTTCGTCGCCTTCCTCCTCTTCGTCTTCCTTTTCGTCGCCTTCCTCCTCGTCGTCCTTTTCGTCCTCGTTCTCCTCGGGCGGGACGGGGATGGCATCAAGGACATCGATCACCGCGCTGCGGTGGATGAATAACGAGGGATAACGTCTCGCGAGCTTTTCCAGCACGGCGGGGGCTTGCAACATCTGATGCGAATACCGGATGCCGTTCATCATGAAACCGGCATCGAGTCCACCGCGGAGGCGGTGGGTGGTTTCCACCACCCGCCCGTCCTCGAGGTGTTTGACTGTTTTAAAGTGTATCATCGTTGAAATATTTTATTAAAACATTTACTCGCCGCTGCTGCTGCTGCCACCTTCGTCGCCAAACGTGTACTTGAGCAGGTTGTCGAACATCTGCTTGCAACTTGCATAATCGATGGTGCCGCTGCTGCAGTCGTCGCAGTTGCTGTCGTCGTCGTCCTCGCTGTCGCCGCAGCAGCCGCAGGCGCAAACGGTGATTTGTTTCTCGCCGTCGCTGCAGCCGCCGTCGCCGCTGTCGCCGCAGCCGGTGCTGCTGCTGTCGCTGCTGCTGCTGCCGCTATATAGGGTTATCTCGGAGCTTGGCGCGCCGGTCTCAACCATCGTGAAGGACATGCAGCCCGCGCCCTCGGTCTCGGTATAATTCATCGACGCCTCGGTGCAAATGCAACCGTTCTCAAGCCCGAAGATGACGAACGCGCCGTCGCCTTGTGACGAGTACCGGTCCTTGCGTTGCAGGATGAACACGTATCCGTTTTGGTTTTTCGTCAGCGGTTCGACGAACTGCGTAGCGAAGGCGCCGCCGTGACGGGGCGCGTAAAAACTCACGGTCTTCGTGTAGGTTTGCGTATCGGCGTCAAATTCCTCGCTCGTGTCCGTCCACGGGGTAGAGCCCCCGGCCTCGATCGCGAACCAGGGTCCGCAGCAACCGTTTTCGCCGCTGCCTACGGTGTTGCAGCCATTGCCGCTGCTGCTGCTGCTGCTGCTGTCCTCGCCGCTGTTTTGCTGCCCGAGTGACGGACGGCGGAACGTGATGCTTGACACGTGGTTTTTCGTACACAGGTCCGAACCCCGGGTCCAGGTCACCAGGTCATCGAGGGCGATACCTATCCCGAGCATTTGCATACCCGCGTAGGCGGGTTGCAAGCAATCTTTTTGTGCGTTAATGCTTACCATCTGGTTAACGCACGGTGTGTAACATGCCATAATATTTTTTTTTCGTTTAAAAGTTTAAAATTTTACTTACTTTCTTATCCGGGCGGCGAAGCAACTCGCAAGCCCTGTTCCGATACCTCCTCCAACGTTCCTCGTCGAACACGGGTACCGCTTGCGTAAGGGCTGCCTTACCACTGATCCCCGCCGGTGTTTTCCGTACCGCCGAGACACGGAGCCAGACCGCCGCCGTCCAGTAACAGAGGGCGGCAAGGGCTACGACGGGCGGGACGCGTGGGATCTTGCGCGGGGGTCGGGGGATACGCAGCGCGGCGGGATGGGAATGGAAGGGGACACCTTCTATCGGTTTCTCGCTTTCGCGCTCCGCCACGTCAATCAAGTCGACGTCTTGGAAAATATCCACAGCCTCGAGGCTTTCCTCCTCCTCCTCTTCCGCGATGGGCATCGGTGTCCCGGCTATTTTCTCCGCTATCCTCCGGCGCAGGTCCGCCGCGCCTTTCTTCGCGAGCGCGTAGGGGATAATGCCGAAAGTATTCTGGAAGGTAGCCTCGCCGGTCTCCATCGCCTCAAGGAGCGCGCCCTCGTCCTTCAGTCCCGCCGGCGGTGGGATGTGCCACGGTCGGCGGGTGTGTACAAACATGTTCGTTGTTAGGATCATACGCCATTAATCTTCCTCGGTCTTGTCGGGATGGCAAAGCTGGGTGATAAACACAGCACTATGCGGCACAGCGAGAGCGCCACCGACATAAACCTCGTTCAGGTATTCGTTTTTGTTAAACGTCAGGTTGAAATTCTCGAAACCGCGAATTGTCAGATCGCCGACCAACTTGTATGCCTTGCCAACGAGCGCGATAATGCTTACGATCTTTCCGCCGTTCTCATCCGTCTCCTGCTTATATGTGATATGCGGGAGCAGGTGCGTAGTTATAATGCGGGCAACCCCGAGACGGTCTGCCAGTTCCTCCATACTCAGGAATATCGGCGTACCGTCGGCGCTGTACACGAAACGGCGCAGCGAGTTTGCCGCCATCTTGGAGAGGAACAGCGTCACCTCGCCCTCGGCTTCGATGGTTGATAAAGCGTTAACGACCTCGTCGATTGTCGGGGGTGTCAGGTTCGCCAATTGCAGGCATTCCGCGATGCCTTCAACGGATACGTCTCCCGGGGTTTTCTTCTCTTCGCTTTCCGAGGACCCGGCGACGCCCAGAAGCACGGAACTCTTGTATTCGGTTACCCAAGGTTGTCCGGCATCGACCACAGCCTCTATTTTGGTGATAGAGTTGTCGGGGTGTTTTTCTTCCTCCGTCTCGCCGTTTCCGTTCCGTCCGTCGCCCACCAGTACGGCGCGCATGATTTCATGCAAGATGCGGTAGGAAAGCTCGCGGGTGATATATTGCATTAATGCGCCGCCCTCGTCTTCGTATTCCATCATCTCGCGATCGAGGCGAATAAACTTGTAAATGATTTGCGCCCGGATCTCCTTCTGGATGAATACCAGTTTTTGCTCGGTCTTCGGCTCGCCCCTGCGGTGTCCTTTGGCGCGGCTGTCTGGACCTTTGCCGACCTCAACGAGAGTCTTGTAGGCTTTCAAACCCGTAATGTCGAGGAGCTGTAGGAAGTTGTCGGCTTCGGTGCCCCACATGTCCGTAATCTCATCCAATACAGGCTGCGGGATCAGCAGGTTGAAGTCCTCGAGTCCTCCCTCCTCCTCCGTCTTCGGGTACGGGAGTTGATACACGCCGTTCTTGACGAGGCACGCCTTCCAGTTCTGGACGAACTCGGCGCGGTCGCGGCTGTTGCGCACGGTCTTCATGAACTCGCGCACGGATTTTTTTGTTTTCAAAAAATTTCCGATGCGAATCTGGACTGTACGACCGTTGAGGCTTTCCTCGACTTCCTTTACCTTGTCTTGCAATTCCTGTAGCGCTGCCCGCAGGTTTTCATCTTCGTCGTCGTCCGTTTCCTGCAACGCTTCGATTTGTTCGTTAATGGCGGCGATTTCCGCTTCCTTCTCGGCGATCACGTCTTGCGCTTCCTGCAACGCCTCATCGCTCAAGTAATTCGCGCGGGCGCTAAGACGGTGCAAAGTCGCCTCTTTCGCTCTTTTTTCTTTCGTCAGGCTATCCACCTGTTTTTTAATTCTTTTCATTTTTTTTGTTGTTTGATTAGTACATAAATAACGGCAAGGCTGTCATGCTGACCTTATCCGATGGGGTTACCTCGGTGAGGTTTTGCTCGAAACCTTCCAAACGGGTTACGTTTTGAAGGAACCGCGCGCCCGTATCTGCCGGCACGTCGACCAGCGAGGCGCTTACGAGCTGGAAAGCCTCCACGTGCAAGACCTCGTCGTCGTCTACCTCGCCACGGGTTACGTAGCCGTAGTTCGAGAAGCCTTGCAGGATGCCATTACTTAGCAATGTTTTTATTAAATTGTAAAAATAAACACCTTTCGGGATGTAAGCCTCGAGCTCTACTCCCTCCTCGGTCTTACGTAGTACCTCCACCCGCCCGGCAAGGTGCATCAGGTCGCGCTGGTGCATCAGGTCGAGCGGGACGGAGAGGTTGTTTTCGGCAAAATAACCCGCGATGCCGTCATCGTAGGCGGTTCGTGTCCATGTTTGCCCGTTCTCGTTCACTTTCTCGAACGTCGTCAACGCGCCTTTAAGGCGGATCCCGGTTTCGTTTCCGTCCTTATCCTGTATCACCTCGAAAGGAGGCGCCTCGGGAGCGGGGGCGCGGAACGTCGTGAAGTTCCTGACGGGTTCTTGTGTTATTCTTCTCATTTTTATTATAGATTTTCGATTAATTCCTTCATTCTTATCCGTGCCGTCTCGCTATCCTCGGGACTCGAGGCGGCAACTTCCTGCCAAAAACGATACAATTCCATATCGGCGGCGACGAGCTCGCGCCGTTTCTCCGCGAATGCCGGAATGTCAGCAAAATCGAACCAAAACTCGTTTCGCGGAAGATACGCGCGGCGGCGGCGTTCGCTTTCGTACAGTTTTTTTATTATTTTCAAGCAAAAACCGGCGTGCGTGCGGATGGTCGAGTTGTAAAAATCCAACTCCGCGGCGTTTCGGTTCTCGTATTTTGCGTTTTCAAAGTAGGTCGATAATTCCTTCGGAATACCTAATGCGGTATATATCGCTTGAAGGCAGTACAACCGTTTTTCCGACAACTTAAGCGCGTCAATCGGTAACGTTATCGCGCTGAAACGCGTCGGGCGCGGGGCAAAGAACATCGACCAGCGGCTGGGCGAATACATTCGCCTATAATTCTCCTGCATCGTTTTAATGTCTTCATCATCGAAAAAGTTGCCCGCAACAGAGCTGTCCGCTTCGGGCGAAATAATGCCCAAGGCGCCATAATTCTTAATCAAGTTCAGGTCGCTCGCGTTGATCGTGTCCAGAAACTCGAGCTTGTCCCGCAGGAAATACGCGTCGGGGTGCCCGGTCGATTGCATGCAGGTTGAGAGCATCAGGGTTTGACCCTCGGGCAAATCCACCGTAAACGTATCGCTTACGCGCATCGGGCTCTGCCCCTCGTGCCCCGTCACGAAACGAACGGGAGGAATGTTCGCCGGCATGCCTTCATTATCGGGAGGAGGCGCGGGCGCCCCGGTCTCGATAATCACGTATCCCTCGTAGAAGAGACGGCGAAGGAGCTCGAGCGTATGGGACTGGATGAACTCGATTAACTGGTCGGTAAAGATTAACCGGACTTTCGCCGTAAAACGCACGGCGGTCAACCGGTCCGAGATCATACGCAGGGCGTCGAGGATCTCGGAGTTCGAGAACTGGTGCAATCTCTCATCCCGTGGCATGTAGAAGGGTTCCACGTATCTCCGCGGCTTTGCCGGGCGGAGTTTCTTTTTTCTCTTTATCTCAAAACCAAGTAATTCCATTATTCCGATCCTCCTTCCGTATCACTGTTCGGCGTATATACGACGGTTATATAAGTCGAGTTGCCCCCGTTGTTGCAAATCCGGATCCAGCTGCGTTGTGGGTTGTCGCTACTTCCGTCGTCCCCTGTCTCGTTTCCCTTGAATGACCAACAAAGCTTGACGTCGGTCTCGTCACACCCACCGGCGCGCGGCGTTAACTGAAGCGTATCGCCTTTGTTCTGCAGATATGTTTCGCAAACATACAAGTTCGAACCGCTGTCAACGGTACCCGTCGCGCAATCCGGATTATTGTCAGTGAAGATCGTCAAGGCGACGGACCCGATAAACAGGCTACCACAGTTACCCGCGCCGATATACACCCCGTTGCCGTAGTCGACCCAATACAATCGGTACAGGTCTCCCGATTCCGTCTGTACCCACTCAAGACAGGAGGGGAGATTTTCCTCGCCTTCTTCTTCCCCGCTTGTATAATCTTCCGGGCATACGCATTTATTCTCGCCCTCTTCCTCACCTGTCGTCTCCTCGGGGCTCGGGCAACCGAAAAGGGTGTATATCTTACCGTCACCGGGGTTGCCGCTTCCACCCTCCGCGCAGTGGTCTGTTTCTTCCTCCTCCGCTTCTTCCGCAATGGTGGTTGTCGTTGTATTTTTATAACCGATAGCGACCGTTAGCTCTTCATCGGGCACATTTAGCAAACACGTGTGACGAGTGTCACCGGTTACGCCCTCCATATGGCACCACGTTTTGCCGTCTTTCGACATCCATATACTGCCCGCGGTTTCTGTCCCCTCGCCCGCCGCGAGGAATAGTTTGCACCGGGGTACCCACACGACGGAACGCCATTGAGCGTATTGCTCGTCGTTACTGCTATTCTCCTCGGAGACGCCCGGTTTAGGACGGGGCTCGCTGAACGCCCACGGAGTCCACGTTTTTCCCTCGTCCTCCGACCAATAGCTATCGTCGTGCGCTTCGTGCGCATGTCCACTGCTGCTGCTGCTGCTGCTGCTGCTGTAACCGCAACCCACCCAGAGGCTTTTGACCTTTTCCTCGCCTTCGTCTGTCTTCTCCATTTCCTCCGATTCCAACTCGGAAGGGTCGACGCAAGCGATCTGAAAGAACCGCGCGCCGTGATGAATAGTTTCGGGTTCGCCTTTTTCCTCCGCTACGGTTTGGGCGGTTTCGTTTTCCTTTTCGGGAAATTTCCATTTTTTCCCGTCGGAGGAGGTTAAACATTTATAAGCGGAGTTGTCGCCAGTTCCTGCGATAAACAAGGAAGTTAATGGGTCGTAGGTAACGTATTGAATGGAGCTCCCGGCGCCATCCAATTTTCCGGCGTCATTACTGTCGGAACCTTCGCCGCTTTCCTGACAATTCCCCGCGGTACCGGAATCTTCCCCGGTATCGGTATCGGTTCCCCCTTCTTCTATCGTGGCAAAATGCCAGCAGCCCCCAAGGTCTTTCGTATACCATATTCCCGCGGTGCTGCTGGATGATCCCCTGTGGCCGACAGCCACATAGGTGCCATTACCGTCGGAGGCGATGGAATGAATAAACGAACTCCGGGAGGAGGTTTGTCCGTCTTCCTCCTCCTCGTCTTCTTTAGGATAATCACAAACAGGAAAATTATCCGTAATATCCTGCCACGTCTGACCCCCGTCCTCCGACATCGCGGCAGCAAGTCCGCCGGTGACGGCGCCGCTGTTGGTGGTAGACAATCCACCCCCGACGAGCCATATGCCAGTTTTTTCGTCGTAGTAAACCGCACGCCACGCGGCTTGCGCAAGGCGGTCAATGTTCAGGGAAAAGGCGGACATGACGACCGAATAATCCTTGTCCTCGGCGTCGATGCTGACATCCAAGTAATTCGCCGGACGGTCGTAGTCCAGTTCGGTCGTATAATTGATAATGATAGATGTCTTGCCTCCGTCCTTGTTGCAGAGCTCGAGCTCGAGACGCTCGTCCTCCTCGCCCGCGGTATTCCATGAGATCGTGACCTCGGTCTCGCCGCTGATGCCGTAATGCGGGCGGATGCTAATGCTTCCCGTTCGTCCGCACACCCACCAGTTCGAGCAACTGTAAACGGTGCCCGTTATGCTGCCCGAGCTCTCGTCGGTGATAATCGACATTTGCGGCGTGCCGCGGAACAGCGCGCCATTATCGCCAACACCCAGATACGTCCGGGCGCCGAAACGGATGGAGTGAAGCTCGGGAAAATCGGACGCGTTCTCGTTCTTAAAGAACCAGCTGTTGCAGTCCCCGCTTCCGCTCTGCGTGTCGCAACTGTTGGTTATGTACATTAATCCCGTGCTTTTGCCGTCATCCGTGCCGGGTGTCTCCTCGCCCTCCGTATCCTCGCCCGTGTCCGTGTTTTCGGGGTTATTGTACCCGATCGCCATGATTTGCGCGTCGCATACATTTACCGCCCCCGCGCCCTCGGGGAGGAGCTGGGATCCACCAGCGGCAAGGATGTCCGTCGTGGCGAGATTCGGCACATAGTTAATTAACGGTATAAAGTCGATCGAGGGGTTGCCCTTCTCATCCACCCCGGGTCCATCACTATACCAAAGCGTTCCCATGGGGTAATCGTCGTTGTTGCCCTCGCAACCCGCGAGCCAAATGCCGCAATCCTCGACATAAGTAAGCGTGCGGAATTTAAGCTCGTCGGGATATGTCGTGTTAATGCCTTCATCTTCCTCCGTGTCTTCCGTGTCTTCCGTGTCTTCCGTCTCTTCCTCTTTTGTCCACGTCACCCCGTTAAATGTCCACGGATACCAGGTCTCGCCCCTGTCGCCGGAAATGTAACAAACGCGCTCGGACTGGTCGACGCGGTTGTACCCGCAGCCGATCCAGTACCCGCAGCTAACTTCAATATCGTAGAAGCGCCCAGAGATAAGCTTGGAGCTCTCCTCATTTTCTTCTTTCTTGTTTTCTTGCGGAAAATACCACGTTTCGCCCTTATCCGCGCTAACGAGGCAGATGCCGCGCGGTGTTTCCTCCGTTTCGGTGCCCGTGTCTTCTGTGGGCAATGCGGTATCCCCGCAACCGCTGATAAATACGCCATCGCCAAAGGTTACAGCGGTTATCGCGCTGCCAATGCCGGGGATATATCCGGGTTCGTCGCTTTCCTCTTCCGGTTCGCCGTCTTCCTCCCCATTCGTGGCTTCAGTCGCGAACTTCCATTCGTCCGCGACATTGTGCGCGTACCAGATGCGGGCGCCGCTATCGTTTTCCGATGCCGAATATCCACCGACGGCAACCCAGTTGCCTGCGCCATCAGAGGCGAGGGCGTGGACGAAGTCGTAATTTTTCTCCGAACTTTCCTCCCCGCTGTCGCCGTTTTGTTTCTTATGGTTTGTCTTCTGGAACTTCTCGGAGATATCTACCCACGTATGCCCGTTGTCTTTCGAGTAGGCAGCGCGCACGCCACCCGTCACCCCGGTGCCTTCCTCCTTCTTCGCGCCTCCGGCGATCACCCAGGTAGCCGAACCCTCGTCGTAATGAATGGCGCGCAGCGCGGCGCCCCCCCAACCCTCGAGACCGATCGTCCCGGCGGTCAGGTCAAGCTCGCAGCGTGTGCGGATATGATCCGATAACGTATCCCCGCTCGGTTGAAAGCTTATGTAGTCCGTGGGATAACAATAACAACCCGGGCAACGCCACCAGTAAAGGGGCGCGAGCTTCTCGGGTATTTCTCCCGGCCACGTCCACCAGTAGCGGCGGCGCCAATAACGGCGATACTGTACTGCGTCACTGCGAAGGATCGTCCGTTTTTGCGGGTTCTTCAAGGTGGGCTGAAAGCCCTTCGCCCTCGTTGTTCTGTATGCCATTGAGTCCGTTTTTTATTTGTTCGACTAATTCCGTTTTTTCTTTTTCCTCGAAGTACAGCTTAGCGATCGCCTGCATCCATCGACGCCGGCGCCCTCCGCAAGCGCAAGGAATACGCTCGCCCGTCGCCCGGGTGAGAGCCGTGCGCATGGCGGGTGTGATACTGATGGTTTTACCTTCGGCGGCTTCTCTCAACTTATCTTCATACGGGGTAAGCAACCCCCTGTTTTTTATCTTCATTTTTTTAACTCTTTAATCCAATCAATAAACCGTTCCGTATATTCCTCGATAGAAAGTGTAAAGAATGCAAACCCGGCAACCAGTGCCCAGGAGAGCGGAAACAGAAAAATCCAGCTATAAGCAAAAGTAAGCCAGAACGTGAGGCAACTTTTGCAGCTGAACGGCTTCCGGTCCAGATTCCACCGCCATAGGCGATTTTGATACCGGTCCGAGCCGAATACCACCTCGGAAAGGATCGCAATCAAAAATAATATAAGAACGTGTATAATTACCATGATACCAATACATAATTAAGGGACACCCCGACAAAAGGTGCCCAGTGATTGTTTTTAATATCATAGCCGTAAGCGAAGGCGGGACCCAGTGCCCAACGCCGGGCGGGTGTGTTTATCGTCTTCGTCTCCGTCCGGTAAATGTACTGGGTCCGTGGATAGACCTCGACCCAGTTCAGCCGCGGGCGGTACCCCTCAATTTGAAGGGCATAAAGTGTGTCCCGGTACTCTTTCGTTTCGATAGATACCTCGATGCGCACCGTATCACCCGGCAGGTATACCGTATCGGCAGGCGCTGCGATGGTTTCCCTTCGTATCTCCGTCCGGACGGTCTCCACGGGTTCCACGATAGTAACTGTATCGACGCGGGTCTCGGTAACTGTTTCCACCTGGATCGTTTCCACCGCCGCGCACTTCTTGGAGCAACGCCCCAGGAAAAAGACGGCGACAAGTATGCCTACCCAAAGAATCCAGCTCGCCGTTTTCATAGCTTAAGTATCTGTTTACGGTTTTCCGCCTCACTCCGGTAACTTACATGCACCCAGCTCATGTTGCTCTCGTCAATGAGCTGGTCAAAGGAAATGCCCAGTGACTGGGCGAGTGCAAAAAGCCGCGCATTGCTCGCCGGCGTGCGGTCTGCGGCTTCAATATCGGCGGCGCGTCCGGTCATATGGTCGGAGGTCTTGGAGCCTCCTACGGCTTCGTTTAAAGCCGGGCAGCGATACCCACTATTTACAACAATCGGAGCGCCCCAAGCGGCACGCAGGGGATCGAGGACTTTGTCAACCAAGGTGGTTAAGTTCCTCTTAGCCTCTTCTGTCGGGGTGTTGTCAATCCCGCGACGTGTGGCGGTGTCCGATTTTGTTAATTCTTCAATGGTGAAATATTTCATTTTTCCGTATATTGTTTAAATTCTTTCATGATTTCCGTATGCGGCGGTTCGCGGTCGGTGCAGTCCAGTTTCTCGCATACATAAAAACGGCACATCAGGGTTTGCTGTTTTTCTTTCGCCAGGTTCTCACGCGCCTCGTGCAGCTTTTCCCGAAGACTTTGCACGGTCTTCGTTTGCTCCTCGTAGAGGGCGCGCCACTGCTCGGAAGCCGTTTTATCGTTTTCCAGCTCTTTCGCCTTCTTGTTTTGCTTGTACTGCATAAAGCCAGCCACGCCGCCCCCGCTGGCAAGGGTGGTGAGAAGCGTCGTGAGAAGGGTTGTGATGTCCATAAAGGATCTTTTTAATTTTTCAAACAAATATACGACTTTTTCCCGGGAAAACAACTATTTAACATTTTTTTCGCTGCGCCGGCAGCATCGACCACAGATCGAAGGCGTACCGGAGGGCGTCGCAACAATGGTTCCAGTCGTCCACCGGTTGGAGCGTGTCGTTTTTCTGAATGAAGCGGTAATTTTCCATTTCCTCGAGGAAATGGCGCGAGGAGGCTGTAATGCGAAGCTCGTAGGGTTGCAGGTTCCGGATCCCGGTCAGGATAGAGCCGGCGCCTTTCCGGGCGGGTGAAAAATGAAACCGGAGCCCGGTGCGGGCAAAGAGACTGCGGACCCTGCCGGCGCCCTCGGTCGCGGTGTCGTAGACCAGGTACTGACGGCGAAACGGGATCGAGGCGAGGCATGCCGCCATCTCCGCGTCGCCCCCCTCGCGGCTGTAATAATACTCGTGGCAATAGATGGCATCGGAAGTGAACCGGAAGCCGCATATCACGTCGGGGTCGGCGGTGGCGTGGAGCGCGCCCCAGTCACAGGCGAGAACTTCCGTCAGGGGCGAGGTGTGATACTCCTCATCCGGTACGGCTTTGTGGCGCGGGAAACAAAGTCCCGAGAGGGTGGAATCGATGCCCCGGCACTCGACCTCGTACAGGTAGCGCTCCATCGTCCCCGGGGCGGCGTCCTTGCCGGCCGCGGCGGTGCGGTCGAGCTCGCGGCGGACGAAATCCGATAAGAAGGGGTTATCGTTATAGGTCGTAATGAGTTTGTTGTCCACCGTCTCATAGAGGTCATTGACCCAGAAGCGCGTATAGGGGTTGTAATCAAAAAAGACC
>Ga0192261_1134_pt1 | contig 13724 bp, 8 predicted proteins | sample Koala_Koa23_G3_FD_131283 | JGI IMG/M metagenome (GOLD analysis project Ga0192261, IMG submission 131283) | Enriched cells from koala feces incubated with labeled cellulose particles, San Francisco Zoo, California, United States - Koala_Koa2-3_G3 ... | reverse complement strand
GTGGCAAATCGCTGTCATCTGATTCCGTCGGTTCGTCGATTACCGCAAATACACGCTTCGCCGATGCAGCAGCATTTTGTAATTCCGCAACAACACCACTGATTTCATTAAAGGGTTTGGTATATTGATTGGCAAAAGTCAAAAAACTCGCCAACTGTCCTACTGTCATCATGCCAAGCCATGGCACATAACCAATCGCCGCCAACGCCCCACAAATGGCAACTGCTGCATAAATCAGCGCATTAACAAATCGAGTGGACGGATTTACGACAGAGCCAATAAACGTGGCACGTTGCCCACTTTTATGCAGTTCTTCGTTATACTGTTCAAACTGTTCCTCTGCATTTTTTTCCTGTGTAAATGCCTTTACGACCTTTTGTGCGCCAATCATCTCTTCCACAAATCCGCCTAATGTACCTCTAGCCTCCGACGACGCCACATAAGACGAACGGGATAGCTTTGTCAGCATTGCTGCCAATATCAAAGAAAGCGGCGTTAAAATCACAACCAAAATCGTAATGGGGATATTGATGGTCAACATCAAAATCAACGTACCAATAATCGTTACAACACCGGTGACGAACTGGGTAAACGACTGTAAAAAACCGTCTGAAATAATCTCCATATCGGATACCGCCCGTCCAATCAGGTCGCCTCTCGGCTGACTGTCGATATAGCGAAGCGGTACTTTTTGTAAGTGTCCGAACAAATCTTGTCGAAGCTCTCGAATCGTATGCGCTGCTAATCGATTGGCGCAGAGCGTCGTGAACCACTGAAACAAGGCACTGACTACAACGATTCCCAATAAAATCAGCACAATTTTCAGAAGCTGTGCAAAATCCACCTGTTCCACACCGACGACACAGTCTACCGCTTCACCAATCAAAATTGGCACATACAGAGAAAGTCCCGTGCCAATTATGGCAAACAAAAAACACCATACAAAATCCTTTCGGCTGGAACCCGTATAGGACAATATTCTTCGAATGACAGAAACCATGATTTCACGTCCCTCTCTGTTTCATCTATTGCATTTGCGTTTCGTATATTTCCGCATAAACCGCACAATCTCGCAATAAGCTTTCATGTGTGCCATATCCCACGCAATTTCCATCGTCCAGAACCAAAATATGGTCTGATCCCTGTAAAGATGTGGTACGCTGTGATATGATAATCTTCGTCACATCTGCCATTTCTTCTGTCAGTGCCTTTCGCAGTGCCAAATCGGTTGCGAAATCCAGTGCGCTTATACTATCATCAAAAATCAAAATCGACGGATGCCCAATGAGTGCCCGTGCTATCGTCAAACGCTGTTTTTGCCCGCCAGACAAGCTCTTTCCTCCCTGTGTCACGGCTAAATCCAGTCCCTCAGGCGATTGCTGTATAAATTCCCAAGCCTGGGCAATTTTACAAGCAGTTTCCAGTTCATCGTCACTTGCCACATCCTTTCCCCATCGCAAATTTTCCGCAATCGAGCCGGAGACAAGTGTTGCCTTTTGGGGAACAACACCAATCATGCCACGCAACGCACCCAAATCTACCTCTCGCACATCTTTTCCAAAAACACGCACACTTCCCTCACTGACATCATAAAAACGGGGAATCAAATTTGCAACGCTGCTTTTACCGCTGCCAGTTCCGCCAATGATTCCCAGTGTTTCCCCTGTATGCAGTGCAAACGAAATATCACGTATGGCTGGCTCGCCTCCGCCAGAGTAGGTGAATGTGACATGGTCAAATACCACTGCATCTTCCGACACGTCATCTCTTTCAAATCGATCTGCACCGCTCACAATCGTCGGCTCTTCTGCCAGTACATCAGAAACACGCTTTGCGGAAGCAATCGCTTTATTCATAATCACCAGCAATTCCGCCAAATGCACCATCGAAAGGGAAATCTGTGTCATATAATTGACGAATGCCGTGAGTTCCCCTTGTGTCAAAAATCCCGTGTTCACACGGTCACCACCGAACCAGAGTACCGCCACAATGCCAAAGTCCATAATCAAAAAAGATGCGGGATTTAAAATCGCTCCCACACGTCCTACATGAATCGACGCTTCTGAAAATGCTTCACAATCTGCCTGATAATTTTTTTCTTCCTCTGCCTGTCTGGAAAACGCACGAATCACACGCACCCCATCGAGATTTTCCCGTGTGTGTCTGGCAATTTTGTCTAGCTTCGTCTGATTTTGGGCATAGCGTGGAATAGTCCAGCGAGTGACGAAATATAATAACCCACCAATTATCGGAATTGCAATTAGAAAAATGGTCGATAACTTCCAATCAATTCGCATTGCCATCACAGCAGCTCCCACTATCAAAAACGGGTAGCGTGTCATCAACCGAATCATCATATTTAAACCGCTTTGTACGGTATTCGTATCACTGGTAATGCGTGTGATGAGCGACGCAGTCCCGATTCGATCTATGGCGTCGTGGGAAAGCGTATTGACATGATGATACAGTCCACGTCGCAGTGCCGTCCCAAAGCCATAAGCACATTTGGAGGCATAAAATTGACAAATCAAGGCTGCACCAAGACCCAATGCCGCCAAAAGAAACATGAGCAGTCCCATTTTCCAAATGTAAGAAACATTTTTCTGCACAATGCCCACATCAATCATACGTGCAGCAACAAGCGGTACAATCAGTTCAAGAATCGCTTCCATCAATTTAAATATCGGTCCTAAAATACACTCTTTCCAATAGCCTTTCATATAGGGCAATAAGCGTCTCATAAAACATCTCCCAATCATTTTCACTGGTTTTGTACGACTATTATACCACATCTTTCTTTAAAATGCAAGCCGATATAAAAATTTCAAAAATCTCTTGATTTTTTCTCGAGCATATGCTATAATATACGTTAGAAAACATCGTGATGAAGCGAGTAGAAATATTATGTGTCGCTACAGAGAGTGGACGTTGCTGCGAAGTCCATGCGAAACTGTATTTTGAAGTTTCCTTCGGAGTGGCTGAGCTGAACTGCACTGCACAGACTGTACAAATTAGGCTCAGATGTGGTGTCCGCATTAAGGACAAAAAGAGTGATGGCTCTTTCGAAAAATGGGTGGTTTACACAAGATTTCGTCTTGTCCTGTTTTTCAGGATAAGGCTTTTTATTTTTTCAACGAAAGGAACGATATCATGAAAGAACAACTGGAGGCAATTCGTAGTGCTGCGAAGCAGGCACTGGACGCTTGCAGTGACGTCAAAACGCTGGAACAGATTCGGGTACAATACCTTGGAAAAAAAGGTGCGCTTACCGGCATTTTGAAGCAGATGGGAAAACTCTCCGCTGAAGAACGTCCTGCAATGGGACAGCTTGCTAATCAGGTACGCTCTGACATTGAACAGGCACTCGCCGACAAACAACAAAAACTGTCCGAACGCCTCCTCAAGGAAAAACTAGAGGCAGAAACTGTGGACATTACGCTCCCAGGAAAAGAAACGAAAATCGGCAGTATGCATCCACTACATATTGTCGAACAGGAAATCCGTGAAATTTTCTTGGGGCTGGGATTTTCTGTGGCAGACGGACCGGAAGTGGAATATGACTATTACAACTTTGAGGCACTGAATTTGCCACCGGATCATCCTGCAAGAGACACGCAGGATACTTTCTACATCACGGACAATATTCTGCTACGTACTCAAACCTCCTCCGTACAAGTACACGTTATGGAAAATCAAAAGCCGCCGATTCGCATTATTTCCCCGGGGCGTGTATACCGTTCTGACGCAGTCGATGCGACGCACTCTCCCCTGTTCCATCAAGTTGAGGGACTCGTCGTTGACAAAGGCATCACAATGGCAGACTTGAAAGGTACGCTAGAGTTGCTCATGCAGCGGCTGTATGGCGAAGAATGTAAAATACGACTGCGTCCCCATCATTTTCCTTTTACAGAACCCAGCGCAGAAGTGGATATCATATGCTTCCACTGCCACGGCGAAGGCTGTCGGCTGTGTAAAGGTGAAGGCTATATTGAACTGTTGGGGGCTGGTATGGTTCACCCGAAAATATTGGAGGGCTGTGGCATTGATAGCAGCGTCTACTCTGGTTTTGCCTTTGGACTGGGACTGGAACGCATCGCAATGCGCCGCTATAACATTGGCGATATGCGGCTATTATTCGAAAACGATTATCGATTCTTGGAACAGTTCTAAGGGAAAGGAGGATTATAAACATGAATTTATCCATGAAATGGCTGGCAGATTATGTAGACTGCGGCATATCAGCAAAAGAATTCTGCGCTGGCATGACCATGAGTGGCTCAAAGGTAGAAACCTATGAAACCGAAGGTTCATCTTTTTCAAACGTGATTGTAGGAAAGCTTCTGGAAATCAAACCCCACGAAAACTCCAACCATCTACTCGTTTGTCAGGTGGACGTGGGTGAAAATACACCCATTCAAATCGTCACAGGTGCACAAAATGTCGTAGAAGGTGCGCTGGTTCCCGTCGCTATGGTTGGCGCAGTACTCCCTGGTGGCGTAAAAATCAAAAAAGGAAAGCTCCGTGGCGTAGAGAGCAATGGTATGCTTTGTTCGCTGGGAGAATTGGGACTGACAACCCACGATTTCCCCTATGCCATCGAGGATGGCATTTTCCTCATCAAAGAGGACTGCACACCGGGACAAGATATTCACGAAGCCATCGGTCTGGACGATGTATCGGTAGAATTTGAAATTACCTCAAACCGTCCAGATTGCCTGTCTGTCGTTGGACTGGCTCGAGAAGCAGCAGTGACTTTTGAAAAACCATTCCATCTGCCTAAACCAAAATTTCACGGTACAAATGAAAAATTAAGCGATTTCCTCTCCGTCAAAGTAGAAAATGAAACGCTCTGTCCACACTATATCGCTGGTATGGTCAAAAATGTAAAAATCGCTCCATCGCCTCGCTGGATACGAGAACGACTGCGGGCAAGTGGTGTGCGTCCCATTAACAACTTGGTTGATATCACCAACTATGTGATGCTGGAATACGGTCAGCCGATGCACGCTTTTGATGCACGCTATGTTTCCGGCAGAAGTATCATCGTCCGCAATGCAAAAGAAGACGAAACCATCACAACGCTGGATGGTCAGGTACGCAAGCTTTCTCCGGAAATGCTGATTATTGCAGACGCCGAAAAACCAATTGCAGTCGCCGGCGTAATGGGCGGCGAGTACAGCGGTATCATGGACGATACCCAAACGGTAATTTTTGAATCGGCATATTTTGAACCGGTACAGGTACGTCGGACGGCAAAAAAACTGGGAATGCATACAGACGCTTCCGCTCGGTATGAAAAAGGACTCGACCCAAACGGCTGTCTGCGGACACTTCGCCATGCGATGGAATTGGTAGAACTGCTGGGGGCTGGAGAACCGGTGGCAGATTATCTGGAAGACGACCATCGCTCCAACCAGCCGATTACAATTCCATTCGATCCAGAGTGGATCAATGGATTCTTAGGCACGGAGATTCCGGCGGAGGACATGAGAAAGACGCTGGAAGCACTGGATATTACCGTCAATGGCGATACCTGTACACCGCCTAGCTTCCGTATCGACCTAGAGCGTCCGGCAGACATTGCCGAAGAAGTGGCTCGGATTTACGGCTACAATAACATTCCTTCTACCGTCATTCGTGGCGTCGCCAAAGCACAGCTAACACCGCAGCAGCAATTTCTCCGAAAAGCAGAACAGACCATGGTAGGATTGGGATTCTATGGCATTCTCACCTACTCGTTCACTTCTCCAAAATGCTTCGACCGAATCGGACTGCCAACAGACAGCACACTGCGACAAACCATCACGATTTCTAATCCGCTGGGTGAAGATACAAGCATTATGCGTACCACAACGCTACCTGCAATGCTGGATGTTTTAAAAACAAACTATAAAAATCGCAACGCTGCCGTTTCCCTCTACGAACGTGGAAAAGAGTATATTCCCACCGGTGCGGACACACTACCAAACGAACCGGAGCGTCTGACCATCGGAATGTACGATGGCGATGCCGATTTCTTCACGCTGAAAGGCGTTGTAGAAACCCTTTGCCATGAGTTACGACTGCCAAAGTGCAGCTATGTCCGTCCGTCAGCTTGTGATGCCTTTGATGAAACATGTGCACTCCACCCAGGTCGCAGTGCAGTCATTCTCTGTGGGGATACACCGATCGGCTACTTTGGCGAAATCCACCCCACGGTACAAAAAACCTATAGCATTGGCACAAAAACCTATGTAGGAAAGCTGTTGCTGGAAGAAATGGAACGCCTTGCACAGCCAGATATTACGTATCAACCGCTGCCGAAATTTCCAGCAATCACACGAGATTTGAGCTTGGTTTGTGATGAAACCGTACCAGTTGGGACACTGGAATCCGTCATTGAAAAAGCTGCAGGAAAGATCTTGGAGGATGTCAGTCTGTTTGACGTTTATCAGGGCGACCAGATTGCAGCTGGCAAAAAGAGCGTGTCATTCTCTTTGCGGCTGCGTTCCCACGATGGCACATTGACAGATGAACAAGCTGATGCTGCAATGAAGCGTGTCTTAAAAGCACTAAACAGTGTAGGCGCATCCCTGCGTGAATCCTAATCCTCAAACAGGAGGTATATCATGAATGTGATTATCAACGAAGATGAAAATTCCGAAAAAAAGAAACTGCAAAAAGCAAAGAAATCAAAAAAACCAAAAAAGGCAAAGGGTAAAAAAGAAAAAAAAGTCCGTTCTGCAAAAGAAGCGACTTCGTTAATGCTAGGTTGTGTCTCATTGGGTCTATCCATTCTGGGCGTCGCAGCACTGATTTTCTTATCCGAAATTGTTGCTATTGTTTTAGGTGCCTGTGCATTGATTGCGGGATTTATTAGCCTTTCCATTGGAAAAGGCGACACACTGCCATCTGTGGTAGGACTGGTCGCTGGATTTTTATCCATTTTATCTGCTGTCATTGTCTTAAAACTTGGTGGCTAAAGAAGCAACAACATTTTTCATAAAAAAAGAACCTCAAGGGAATTTCATATACCCTTGAGGTTTTCTTTGTAATTTTTTCGGCAATTTATTTGCGATTTCCTGATGGAACGTTCACTGGCTGCGCACGGCGTGCCTTTGGATTTTCCACCACTTCACCACCAGAATATTGAAACCGAATTAACTGATCCCCTTGAAATGTCAACTGTCCCTGTTGATGAAACGGTGTTTCCACATAGGTTCGCTTACTGGTCACAATATGTAGGATTTCACCCTTTCTCGTTTTAAAAATCAATTCATAGTATTCATTGTATAGTTTCATCGTACCGCCAGGATCCATGGTACGACGACGTTCGTCCACCTTTTGCACCAGTACAGCAATGACTGTTTGTGGTGGATTTTTCCCACGGCTTGGCTTTCGCATAGATCTTTCTCCTGTAATGTAATATTGCCGATTAAATTCTGTTGCCTGCCGCTTTTTCTCCGCAGGATTTTCACCCAAAAGTGCCGTGATTTTATGTCGAAAGGCACTCTGACGAGAGCCAAGCATGACAACCAACAGCAATACAATAGCAACTGCAACAACGATAATCAAAAAATTATCAATGGCATCTCCAAATTTACCTGACATAGCAACCTCCCTTTATGAAAGTCCTTTTGGATTTTGCAGTGTAAAACGCCAACTGTCCGCACACATTTTGTCCAAATCAGAAGCCGCTTCCCAATGGAGCATTTCCTTTGCTTTTGAAGCATCTGCATAAGAAATCGCAATATCACCAGCACGACGTTCTACAATCTCCATTGGAATGGATTTTCCGCAGGCTTTTTCATAAGCGTGTACTACGTCCAGAACGCTGCTGCCGTTTCCCGTGCCCAAGTTAAACGCCTCAAATCCAGTATGCTTCTGCCCATATTCCAATGCAGCGACATGACCTAGTGCCAAATCCATCACGTGAACATAGTCCCGTACACCAGTACCATCAGGTGTATCATAATCGTTACCAAAAATACGAAGTTTTTCCAGCTTTCCTAAAGCAACTTGTGCCACGTAAGGAACCAGATTATTTGGAATACCATTGGGATTTTCACCCAAAAGTCCACTTTCATGTGCGCCAATGGGATTAAAATACCGCAGACAAACAGCACTGAAAGACGGATTTGCCACACAAATATCCCGTAAAATTTGTTCAATCATTACTTTGGTATACCCATATGGATTCGTCGCAGAAGTAGGCATATCTTCCAAATATGGCACAGGATTTTCACACCCATAGACCGTCGCACTAGAGGAAAATACCATTGTCTCACAGTGATATTCTTCCATCACCTGCAACAGTTTTAATGTACCGCTGATATTATTTTCATAATACGCCAGTGGCTTTTGTACAGATTCGCCTACTGCTTTTAAACCGGCAAAGTGAATGACCGCATCAATCTTATTATCTTCAAAAATCTGGCGCATTCCATCTACATCCTGCGTATTCGTTTGATAAAAGCGTGCTTGCTTGCTAGTAATCAATTCCATGCGTGCCACAGCTTCAACCTTTGAATTCGACAAATTGTCCATGATGACAACCGGATAGCCAGCATTTAAAAATGCAACGCACGCATGACTCCCTATAAAACCTGTTCCACCTGTCACTAAAATTTTACCCATGATTTTCTTCCTTTTCGATATCACAATCAGATAATGCCTAAAGTCAAATTAAAATTGTCGTTCCACCAATCGGTCGAATCTGTAAGATATGACAGCAACCTTCTCCTAATGCCTCTTCCATCGCAGTACAAAATTCCGTTAGTAACACTGTAGGAACAAACGCTTGAATCGTCCCACCAAATCCACCGCCATGTACACGAATTGCACCACGTCCACCTAATACAGAAGAGCCAACAGCCAGAGCAATGGACACAGGCTGCTGCTGTGGTGTTTGTGCAGAATAGACGTTTTGCAGCTGACAATAAGAAGATTCACCAGAACGTTGTACGAGTTGTAAAAATGCTTGAAAATCGCCTCGTTCCAAAGCATCACACTCATTTTGGGCACGAATATCTTCCTTATAAAAATGCATTGCACGCAAAACCGCACGATCGCCACAAGCTTTCCGCAGCTTTCGAAGATTCTGATGCACTGCATCTTCTGACACCTCAGACAGAACCTTTTTACCAAAATAAGCGGCAACGCTGCCCATTTCCGCCGGAATCGCAGCATATTCCTCTGTCAGATCAGCATGACTGCCTCCGGTATCTACAATACACATAGTATAACCAGTCTGTAAGAAGTCGAAGTCAATATGCTTCACTTGAACTGCTGCCTCATTGCGGAAATCCACAGCGACAACGCCACCGACAGAAGACGCCATCTGATCCATTAATCCACAAGGCTTATGATAATAGACATTTTCGGCATACTGACCGATTTCAGCCAGCTTTTCTGATGAAAATCGATTACCCGCATAAAGCGCATTACAAATATTTCCAATCAGTATTTCGAAGGCAGCAGACGAAGATAGTCCAGAACCCTTTATTACCTGTGAAATTGTATACGCATCAAATCCCGTCTCCATAGAAACACCAAGCTGATGAAATCTTGCCACAACACCACGAATTAGTTGATCTGCGTGTACCTCCTGCGATTTTGGGAGTGGGTCTAAATCATCCAGCGAAATCTCATCCAGCGGATGTCCTTTCGACTGCACCAGAATCTTCCGATCCTCTCGTTTTGCGACCACAGCAAGAATATCCAGATTGACACTGGCCGCCAAAACGTGTCCACGCTGATGGTCTGTATGATTACCACCCAATTCCGTACGACCAGGTGCAGAAAAAATCGCAACCTCCCGATTTGAGCCAAATCTCATTACAAAAGCATCCAAGATTCGATAGATTCGTTCTCGATACTGTGGCAAATCCGACGGATTCACACAAAGCTGAAGCAATTTATCATCCAATTCGCCCGAATGCAACATATGGCGAATCGCTCCAATATTTTTCAATAGCAGTCCCTCCTTGATTCAAATTACTGTCAATACAGTGCCATCTCCCAAAGAATTCTCTCTTCTCATGTATCTTTGCATATGATGCCACTCATTTCAATATACCCTTATATAGTATACCCGATTTTCGTACGTTTTGCAATACCTATTTTATATTTTTTTCGTGAAGATTTCGTTTTTCAATAAAATAAAAAAAAGAATCCACTGCAAAGATTACGTCCTCCAATGGATTCCTTTCATTTTATAACATCAAAACAACTATACAATGTTTGAAATTCATTTTTTTACTGTGCTGCTTTCCATTCCCAGTAAGAACCAGTCAAGCTAGACAAGGTAGAAATCTGATCATCCCACTCTGGGTTTGTACCAGCAGATGTATCTGCGAAGAATACTTGAATGTTATACGCATCCTGGATATTAATAACCTCTCCAGTAGTATTATCGTTTTGACCCTTCAGAGATTCTGTATCTACGTCAGATACGAAATATGCTAGAACCTCAAGTTTGCTTTCGCTATTACCTGTAAAGCTCCACGAGTTACCACTAGCAAGCTTAGCAGAGTAAACCTGCACTGCGTAAGCATCCTGAATATTTACGACGCCATTCAAATCTGTATCGCCCTTAATTGCAATATAAATCGTCATGGTCTCGCCGGTAGCTGCGCCATCATAGTATACATCCACAGTCACAGCAGTATAAGCTTCACCAACGCCTTTAAACAATTCAGCCGGTGTTGCATATGTTTCGCCGTCATACACAAATGTCAAGGCATCGCTAACGTCCTCGCCATCCAGTATAGCAGAAGCCAGACCCAAGTCAGTGATAAAGTCACGTTCGTCAACGGACAGATAGTATCCTACCAATGCAGTCACGGTAACCTTTAACACCGGCTCTTCGGTTGTTGTCGTGGTTTCGATTGTGGACTCGGTTGTACTTTCAGTCATACTCTCTGTTGTACTCTCCGTAGTAGACTCAGTCGTACTTTCTGTCGTGGACTCAGTCGTCGTTTCCGTAGGTCCTGCTGTTGTTGCCGTAGTAGTTGTTGTTGTATACGTCAACGTCAACGTTGTCCCTGTTGTAGTAGTCGTCGTCGTTGTAAACGTCAACGTCAACGTTGTTCCTGTTGTGGTAGTCATTGTTGTTGTCGTTGACTCTTCCGTAGCTGTAGTAGTGGTTGTTGTCGTAGTGGTTGCTTCCGTAGTTGATTCCGTTGTAGTCGTAGTCGTTTCCGTTGTGGTTGTGGTAGTTGTAGTTGTGGTAGTCGTTGTGGTGGTTTCACCCGACGAAGTGGTTGTCGTCGTCGTCGTCGTGGTGGTAGTTGTTGTTGTAGTAGTCGTTGTGGTGGTTTCACCCGACGAAGTTGTTGTTGTCGTTGTTGTGGTTGTCGTCGTCGTCGTCGTGGTGGTAGTTGTTGTTGTAGTAGTGGTTTCTACCACGTCTACATAGACATTGATTGCACCATCAATCGTACCAACAGTCGTACCAAAGAGGTTCGTTACGCCATCAGCAGCCAAATACTCAAATCGAGGAGACTCTACTTCCTACAGCGTACCGTTTACCATGGTCCAGCCAACCTCATTGCCCTGTTCCTGCCATGTTACAGGGAAAGAATAATAAGCCTTTCCATCGCTGTCATATTGACATACTCTTCTGCCAGAGCCGTAACCGTGTCCTCGTCAGCAATGTCCAGAAGCATATCCAAAACCGTTCCAAATCCGTTTCCGCTAGTATCCACGCCCATGGTCGTCGGATCGAACGTGGAGTTATCTCCCATGTACATTGCGAAACGAACATCCGGTGATGAAGTGGTATCGCCGTTCAAATATGCATTTAAGAATTCTGCATTATACACGCCCGCCAGATCTGTCATTGAAAATACACCATCTGTACCAATCGTCAAATCAATCAGCTGTGCAGTTACCTCTGGGAAGAGGATTGTGCCCTTGAATGCGGATGTGGTAGCGTCTACCGTGCCATCAGAAATGATACCGAAGCCATAGTAAACCATAGAATCGCCCGGGTTTACGAAGATTTCTTCCAATTCATAGTTAATCGGATATTCTTCTTCTACATCAACGTACACCTTGAAACCGCCATCCCAAGTAACAACGTTATCTTTCCAGCTGATGTCATTGCCGTTTTCGTCGGTATAATCAAAAATGTTTCTATAAACAGTTGTACCGCCTGCATCACCTGCAACAGTACCCTGTTCTGACCAAGTAATCGGGAAGTAATAGTAAATACCGTTTCCATCACTCATTAATGTTAGACCGTATTCGCTTGCCAACTCGAGAATAGTGTCCTGATCTGCAATGTCCATGGACACAAATTCCAACAATGCGGTTTCACCGTCAAAAGTATAAGTCACCACAGGAGTACTCTGAGCTGTCGCAAAATACATACTATAGCTGCTTTCATTCGAATACCCTATTATGTTTGCGATGATGCTGATACCACTCTCGTCCGTTGCTCCAACGGCATCACCTGCACTCTGATACTGGGTATCTAGACTCAACATTTTCGCAGTCACTTCCGGAATATCAATTCCAAATTGGAAACCTTGCATGTCCACACCATTGGTGATTTTTACCAGTATTGTATCATCACCAAATGCAAAAACATATTCTCCGCCAGCTTCCACCGTGATATCTGGAATATCAAAGATAATGCCGAGACCCTTCGGGCTTTCCGAAGTCATTGTTCCGCCGTTTGTCGTTGTCGTTGCGGTCGTTGCAGTGGTAGAAGCTGTGGTTGTGTTGCTGGAAGCGGTTGTATCGCTTTCCGTTGTGTTCGTCGGTCCTGCGGTAGACTCGGTAGTTGTGGTAGTCGAGTCGCTAGAGGTCGTGGTATCGTCCGAACCAGTTGTATCGTTCGTAACCGTCGTTGTGGTTTCGTCTGTCGTTGTATTCGTCGGACCAGCGGTAGACTCCGTAGTGGTCTCGCTGGACTCTGTAGACGATTCCGTAGAAGACTCTGTTGAAGTTTCAGTGGAAGTCTCCATTGAGGTTTCCTCTGTTGTAGTTGTGGTTGTGGTAGTTGTTGTGGTTGTCGTGGTAGTTGTCGTAATCGCCTCATCTGCTATAATATAGTACACATTCGATACATAAGAAGCATTCGGCCAATAGATGTCTACCTGCGTTGTGTCCTCGCCCTCAAATGTATAAGAACCGGAAACTTCGCCATTTCCTAAACTCTGTTGTGTATCTGTCCAATAGCCACCAGCTGCGTAAGACGAATCTACTGTCCAATAGCCAAACGCCAAAGTACTTGTATCACCGCCAGAGTTATCAACAGTATAATATACTATAATGACATCGCCCTCGTTACCGGAAACAGTAAATTCAATGTAATTATAGTCATTACCTGAATCATCGCTACCAGAAACAACTGTTGTTGTCGGCGTCACCGTCTCTGTCACAGCCGTCGTAGTCGTTTCGGTGGTTGTAGATTCCGTGCTGTCTTCTGTGCTTTCGGTTGTCGTTGTAGTTTCCTCGCTAGAAGTTGTGTCATCGGTGTTAGAGGTGTCGGTGGTTGTGGTTTTTTCGGTGGTGGTTGTAGTAGTGCTTGGTGTCTCATAGCTTACAATGCTACCATCAATCGTATATGTGATGGTATAAGTTCCAGCTTCACTAATAGCAATTACATTATCTGCGTCATAACTCCAACTAAATGTAGTAACACCAGCAGTGGTAGATGCCGAATATAAAACGCCAACATAGTAAGTATCGCTTAAATCCTCGCTCAATGTAAAAGTAATCACAATTTCATCATC
>Ga0192261_1133_pt1 | contig 13730 bp, 10 predicted proteins | sample Koala_Koa23_G3_FD_131283 | JGI IMG/M metagenome (GOLD analysis project Ga0192261, IMG submission 131283) | Enriched cells from koala feces incubated with labeled cellulose particles, San Francisco Zoo, California, United States - Koala_Koa2-3_G3 ... | reverse complement strand
AACGCCTCGATATTCTCCCAGGGAATCACCGGATCGAGAATATGGGCCGGAGCTACCAAAAAACCGGTATCCGGACCCAGCACCTGGATCGTTTCCCGGGTTTTGGTCTCGACTTCTTGCGGCGTTCCGTGCGGCATGACCGACTGCACACCCACACCACCCCAAAACGACAACTTCCCGGCATATTTTTCCCGAATCATCGCCAGATCGTTGCATTCGGGCTGCACCGGATTGAGAATTTCCACACCGGCTTCGATCAGGTCGTCGATCATCCCCTCGATCTTTCCGCAACTGTGCATAAAGATCAGAATATCGGGATTTTCAGCCTTAGCCGCCTCTACAATCCGACGAATGCGGGGTTTGAAGAAGGTCGCATAGGTTTCACGAGACATCATCAATCCCTGCTGACTCACAATATCGTCTCCCAGACGCAAAATATCGACCCCGGCCCGGGCATACTGACGGGCCTGTTCAATCCGGATACGGGTAATGTTTTCACAAATGGCATGGGCCAGCGATTCGTTCATCAGCAAATCCATCAGGAAATCCTGCATATCGCGCATCAGCCAGGCGGTTTCGAAAATCGTCTGGTACATCTCCCCGCAAACGGCATACCCCCGACGATGATACTCCTCGGTACGGGCTGCCACCTCTTCATAGCGATACGCAGCCCCCAAATCGGGCCAGGGATACGCATCGATCTCTTCGACCGTCGTCATCCGATTCAGCGGATGATACTTGAAATCGGGAATTTCATATAGGGTCGGCACCGAACCGATGCCCCATTCATCAAAGGTCGTATCGTCCTGCACACCCTCCGGGAAGAAACGGGTAAAATCCGTTTTCAGTCGGGAAGGGGAGGGCACCACCGAACGGGTATCGAAATCGAAATACTCTTCGGGGGGCAAATCCGAACCGGTCTTTTCCCGGTAAGTTTTCATCAACAGCGGAGTGAAAGCCCCCCAACTGATCTCAAAAGGAGTACGGTCTGGCTGTCCCGTCCGCTTCATGGCAGCGAGCACTCTCTCACGTGGTGTCATCGGCTACAAATGATTGATTTCACGAAGCGTATCGATCATGGCGATGGCGTTTTCCACCGGCATATTGGCCTGCAGGTTGTGAACCGCATTGAACACGAAACCACCGTCCTGGCCGAAAATATCGCACTGACGTTTCACCTCGTCCCGAACTTGTGCAGGGGTTCCGTGCATCATCGTAATCTGCGTATCGACACCGCCGCCCCAGAAAACCAATTTATCGCCGAATTCCCGTTTGAGGAATTTGGAATCCATTCCCTTGGCATTGATCTGCACCGGATTGATGATATCGAACCCGGCATCGATCAAACCCGGCAACAGCGGAACCATCGCCCCGCAACTGTGCTTGAAGGTCTTCCAGGTCGTGTTCTTATGAATCCAGTCATTCATCTTCTTATAATAGGGCAGATACAGATCGCGGAACGTGGCATCGGAGCAGAACTGCGAATCCTGCGTCCCAAGGTCGGTTCCGCAAATGAACATCACGTCGATGTCATTCCCCACGATATCATAGATCGTCTTAAGGTTTTCGACCGCAATATCGGTCTGACGTTCGAAAATCGCCTTCACATAATCCGGACGCATCACCGTAGACATATACCACTCGGCGATGTCACGGATTCCCTTGGGATGGCGCATGTGTACCCCCGGAACTGCCGCCACGTCGCCCAACTGCATCCCGCCGATGGACATGATAATCCCCTTATCGGTCTTTTTATAGGCTTCCAGATGACGTTTGATCCAGGCTTTACTTTCTTCGGGAATCGGGCCGAACTCTTCGAGGTTGTCTTCCACATTGAGTTTTGAATCATCGATGGGGTCCTGCCGGATGATGGCATCGTAGAAGAAATTATCCTGCGGCATCCGACCCGAAGGAGGCAGGGAGGTATCCCCCTCGGGGAACATCAGATAATCGCCGTTGGCGTCCCGTACGTCAGTGGTAAATTTCCCGGGAACCAGACAAACCTGTCCCCAAGGCGTTTTGAACTCTTTCCAGTCCTCCAGCGGAAAACCGAACATCGTATTGCGATCCTTGATCCCCACGATATCCACCCCAATCACTTCCTGTAAATCGGGTTCGATTTCGCCGATCATCTGAAATACGTCAGCAATCTTGATCGGATGATCATCCAATCCATAATGGCGGCGAAGCGCTTCAATCAGACGAATATGCATGCCGGTAACGGCCGTAGCTCCGAAATCTACGCAAATACGATCGGCTGACCGGTGATTCAACACGGTCTGGAATCGTTCTTTTGAGGTCATCATAAAAAGAAGTTTAGTTTGAGTTGTTCGTATTTAGGTTTCAACAAATATAAAAAATTTCCCCGAACAGGCTCCGTCCTCCCTGCATATTTCAACCCTTCTCTTGCAAGATTTCACAAATGAATTCCATGGCGTTGAAAAGCCCACATTCACGCTCCGATTCTCCCTTTTCTCTCCTCCGAACTGTTTGTTCCGGGCAGAAAAATTTTTATCTTTGCCTCGCGCCGAGTCTCGGACGCAAGATGTCGACACATCAGAACTACCTTAAATCTAATAAACCATATCCAATGAACAGCAGAGAACGCGTATTAAGAGCTTTCCGCCGGGTAGAGGGATTGCCCGACCGTGTGCCCGTCGAATTCGACCTGTGCGCACAACTGGCCGAACATTTCGGTAAAAAACTGAACATTCCGGTCAAGGTGACCAACAACCTCTATGAAGACGTAACCTACCGTATCAGCGCCAACGAACTGCGTCTGGCCATGGGGAGTGACGTCGTTATTACCGGTGCCTCCGTATCCGACGACTTTAAAATCGTTAAAGATGCCGACGGAACCTGGCTCAATGAATATAAAATGCGTATGCAGCAAGGGTCGCTGTATGTGGAAGTCGTAGACTATCCGCTGGCAAACGCCCAAACCGCTGAAGATATCAAGAACTATCAATTCCCCGATCCGGACGCTCCGGGCCGTTATCGCGACGCCGAAGAATTGATCAAAAAGTACAAAGACGAATATTTCATCATCGGCGACATCGAAGTGACGATCTTCTCGCTGGCTCACCAACTGGCCGGTTTCGAAAAGATCCTCATGAGTATGTTCACCGAAGACGAATACCTCGAACCGCTGTTTGCCGCCTGCGCCGAATTCCAGACCCAAATCGGCCTGCGCCTGATCGAAAAAGGGGTAGACGCCATCTGGGTAGGGGATGACTTCGGTTCGCAGAACAGCACGCTGTTCTCGCCGGAAATGTTCCGCAAGCTGCTCTTCCCGCACTACAAGAAGATGATCGACACCTTCAAGAAAGCCAAACCCGACCTGGTGGCCATCCTGCACTGCGACGGTGCTGTCAGCTCGCTGATGCCGATGATCCACGAAATCGGATTCGATGTCTTCAACCCGGTACAACCCGGCGTACCTCACCACTCGCCCAAAGAAGTCAAAGACGGTTTCGGCGATCTGTTCGCCTTCTGGGGCGCCATCGACCAGCAATACCTGCTGCCGAACGGCACGGACGAAGAGTTGGAAGAAGCCATCAAGGAACGCATCGACATCCTGGGAAAAGGCGGCGGCTACATGGTGGCTCCGGCCCACATTATCCAGAACGACGTGAAACCCGAACGCGTAGAAAAATTCATCGAACTGTGCAAAAAGCACAGCTACATCTACTAATAAAACGGATATCTCCGTTTTCAAAAAAGCCGGAACTTTTCAGTCCCGGCTTTTTTATAATCCACGAAAAGGGCAGGGGAACACTACCTGCCTTCCCCGATTAACCCAATACCACGTCACCCGCGGCATCGACCCACGGCACACAATCGGTCGTATCGACCTGAAGACAATATTCGATATCCTCGAACAGGCCGCGTTTCATAATGAAATTATAGTGTTGACTCTGGCTCAACGGTTCCCGCAAGTCGGTCTGATAACGACGATACTGATCTCGCAGGGTCCAGGCCAGATCGGTCAGAAAACACGCTGTCGATCCGGAAATAATATCGGCCATCAATCCCGCACACAGAGCGTCTTCCATGGTATAGTGTCCCTCACGGCCCGAGCAAATCAGTGCAATGTCTCGTCCGGCATCCATCATCCGACGACACACCGCCGTCGCATTGATCAAGGCCCCGATAAAAATCGCACCGGCACCGGCTGCTGTTGCCCCGTTAATGGCTCGGGTTCCATTGGTGGTCGTAAAAAGAATCGTAGCCCCTTTCACGCGCTCGGGCGTATACGCCAACGGAGAATTATCCAAATCGAACCCCGGAATCAAAACAGTACCCCGTTCTCCGCCTAAAATCACCTTCTCCTGCGACCCCAAACGTTCACGCCCGGCAAACGCTTCGGGAATATCCAACAAGGGCAAAATACGACGAGCCCCGTTTTTCAAGGCCGTAATCATCATCGAAGTCGCCCGAAAAACATCGATCACACAAACGGTCCGGTCTTTGACCTGCTCCTCCGTGATATGAGACGCAGAAATAATGACATCTACTTTCATTGGTTCCTCGTTTAAATCTCGCCAAAGATACGATTTTTCCTCTCCCATCGAAACATCCTGCAATCCGCCCCTTTCTCTCCGGAATTGTTTTCCGGGAACGCACCTCCTTGGGGTCGGTTCAAGGGCTCCCTGATCCTTTCCCTTTCAACGACTTTCGTTTGCCCAATTGCGCTGATGCGGTGCAAATCCATTTCCCGAAGGCATTCTCTCAAGATTCCATCAGAACCCACTCCTGCAGATGAAAATATTTTGATACCTTTGCCCCGTTATGGGCGTACCGACATCCATGAAAGCAAACAAGGGACTCTATCACCTCATGGCCCTGACAGCCGTGATTATCTGGGGGACAACCTTCGTCTCCACCAAAACCCTGTTGGCCGAAGGCCTTTCCCCCTCGGACATCATGTTCTATCGTTTTCTGCTGGCTTACGTGGTTCTGTGGGCCTACCGACCGGGACTTTACCTGCCTCAAAGCTGGAAAGACGAAGGACTGTTCGTATTGGCCGGCATCAGCGGGGGATCGCTCTATTTCTGGACCGAAAATACGGCACTGAATCTCACCCTGTCGGCCAATGTCGCACTGCTGCTGGCCACCGCCCCGATCCTGACCGTTCTATTGAGCCGACTCTGCCTGAAGAAGCAAAAAATCCGTACCGCTTTGATCGTCGGTTCGCTGCTTGCCCTGACGGGAGTCGCCTGTGTAGTCTATAACGGCCATTTCGTCCTGCAAATCCATCCGCTGGGCGATCTGCTGTCACTCGCTGCCGCCCTCAGCTGGGCTTTCTACAACGTTATTCTGAAATGGCTGGACGGCCGATACAGCACCCTGGAAATCACTCGAAAAATATTCTTTTACGGGGTAATCACCCTGCTTCCTGTTTTTGCCTTTCATCCCTTGACTTATAATCCGGACATTCTGTTCCGACCGATCGTCATCGGAAATCTGTTGTTTCTGGGGCTGATCGCCTCGCTATGCTGTTTTGCCATCTGGAACCTGGCGGTCAAAGGCCTCGGCACCATTACGACCAGCCATTACATCTATCTGGTCTCTCCGATTGCATTGGGGTGTGCCGCCTGGTGGCTCAACGAGCCGGTCACCTCAATGGCCCTCTGTGGAGCCGCCCTGATTTTAGGAGGCGTATACATCGCTGAAAAGGGATGGAAACGCCCCTCGATCAAACGCATTTTTGCCAAATCATAACCAAACATGGACAACGAATTCACCATCCGCACGGCCACCGAAGCCGATACCGCCACGATTTTGGGATTTATCCGCAAAATGGCCGAATACGAAAAGCTGACCCATCAGGTCGATACCGACGAAGCCTCCCTCAAACGGGCTCTGTTCGATGAACATCAGGCCGAAGTCGTACTCGGAGAGGTAGCCGGAAAACCTGTGGGCATGGCCCTGTTTTTCCATAACTTTTCCACGTTCAAAGGACGTCACGGGCTCTATCTGGAAGATCTGTTCGTCGACCGGGAATACCGCGGCAGAGGATACGGTAAAGCCCTGTTGCTGCATCTGGTCGGCATTGCCCGCGAACGGGGCTGCCGCCGCATGGAATGGGTCGCCCTGGACTGGAACCAACCGGCCATCGACTTTTACCAATCACTGGGTGCCAAAGCTCATCCCGAATGGGTTCTTTTCCGATTGGACGAAGACAAAATCGCTGCTCTCAGCCAAAAATAAACTTTCCTTAAACAGACAACCATGATACTTGACGAACGCAATTGCCGGGAAGAAGCCATTCTCGAAGCCACCCGAGCCATCATGACCGCCGGACGTACCGCCCCGAAAGGGAAAGGCCTGGATCTGATTGAAATTGTCACCCTGATCGGTGACGATCTGCATACTCTGGCCGAAGCCATGCGCCGCACCAGCGAAGAGACCGGACTGAAGTTCCTGATCCGCGATGCCGAAAACATCGACGCCTCGCTGGCCGTCATTCTCGTCGGAACCCGCAGTCAAACCATGTCCCTGAATTGCGGCTATTGCGGTTATGCCAATTGTGCAGAAAAAAACCTCCATCCGGAAGTACCTTGCGCCTTAAATTCCGTTGATGTCGGCATTGCGCTGGGATCGATGGCGGCCAAAGCCGCCGACCTGCGCCTCGATACCCGCATCATGTTCTCGGCCGGATATACCGCCCAAAAACTGGGTCTGATGAACGGATGCCGTCAAATTCTGGCCATGCCACTGAGCATTTCGTCCAAAAGCCCGTTTTTCGACCGTACCTCTACACGATAGTCTTTCGGCTTCTGTGTTTCACCGGGACAACAGAACTCCGATCCTTCATGAACGGAACCTGTTTTCCTGATTTTCACCGACCAAATATTATGAATCATATCCATACACCTATGTTTCAAGATCAATTTCTGAACGAACTCCGCTTGCGATGGAAAAAGCTGCAGACCAAAATGCAGGAAACTTCCACCCAAGGCCTGTTCATTTCCAGCAATGTCAATCTGTATTATGTTTCAGGCCGTGTATTCAGCGGCTATATCTATCTGCCGGCGGAAGGCGATCCGTTGTTTTTCGTACGCCGACCGGTCGGACTGTCGGGCCAGGGTGTGATCTATATCCGCAAACCCGAAGAGATCGGAACCTATTTTCAGGAACACGGTATCACTTTCCCGAAAACCCTCACCTTGGAAACCGACTCGATTTCTTACAACGAATACCAACGTTACGAAGCGATTTTCCAGCCCGAAACCGTGCTCAATGGAACCGCCTTGTTACGCAATGCCCGCAACCTGAAAACCGACTGGGAAATCGAACAAATCAGACGTTCCGGCATCTTGCACACCCAAGTCTATGAAACCATTCCATCGCTTTACCGTCCGGGGATGACCGACATCGAACTATCCATCGAAATCGAACGTCAATCTCGACTGGCCGGTTCGCTGGGATTGTTCCGTATCTTCGGACAGAGCATGGAGATTTTCATGGGAAGCCTGCTGGCCGGAGAAAACGCCGACAATCCCTCTCCCTATGATTTCGCCATGGGCGGGGCAGGGCAGGACCCATCGTTACCCGTCGGCGGAAACGGTACTCCTTTACGGGAAGGAATGGCTGTCATGGTCGATATGGGGGGTAATTTCACCGGCTATACGACCGACATGAGCCGGGTATTTTCGATCGGGAGTTTAACCGATTTGGCATACCGGGCCCACGAATGCTCTTTGGCCATCCAAGACGAAATCGAACGCACGGCACGTCCCGGTACACCCGCCAAAGAACTTTACAACATCGCCGCAGGAATGGCCGCAGAAGCCGGATTGGCCGACTACTTCATGGGGCACGCCCAAAAAGCCGGATTCGTCGGACACGGAATCGGTATCGAAATCAATGAAGGACCGGTACTGGCTCCCCGATCCAAAGACATACTGGCCGAAAATATGGTTTTCGCGCTGGAGCCCAAATTCGTCATCCCGGGCGTAGGTGCCGTAGGCATCGAGAACTCTTTTGCCGTTCAGAAAGACGGACTGGAAAAACTGACCCTCTGCGAAGAAAAGATCCTGATCCTGAGCTAAAAGAGTTTTGGGTATTTCCCAAATTTTCTTATCTTTGAAGAGCTGCCCTTTCCGGGCGGCTCTTTTTGCTCTCCGAATCGACAACCCCCTAAAATTCTACCATATGGTCACACGCCGGGAATTTCTGAAAACTTCGCTGCTGGCTTCGGCCGGTCTGGCAATGGGAGGACTCTCTTCGCTCAACGCCCGTAGCTATGCCAATATCCACGGAGCGAACCGTAAAGTCGCGGTGGCTTTTATTGGTATCGGCAACCGGGGCGAACAACTCATCCAAGATTTCGAAAAAACGGGCATGATCCGGGTCTTTGCCTTATGCGACGTCGATCTGGGAGCTCCGCACACCCAAGCAGCCCTGGCCAAATATCCCGAAGCCGCCCGTTTTCAGGATTTCCGACAAATGTTCGACCAGATCGGGAATCGGATCGAAGCCGTCGTAGTAGCCGTACCCGATCATGCCCACTTTCCCATCTGCATGGAAGCCATGGCTTTAGGAAAACACGTCTACATCGAAAAACCGATGGCCCGAACTTTCCTCGAAGCGGAACTGATGATGCAGGCGGCCCGTAAATATCCGAAAGTGGTCACCCAGGTCGGTAATCAGGGACATTCCGAAGCCAACTATTTCCAGTTCAAAGCCTGGATGGAAGCCGGCATCATTCGGGATATTACCGCCGTAACGGCTCACATGAACAATCCCCGGCGCTGGCATGGCTGGGACCCCTCCATCCAAAAGCCGCCTGCCGCCCAACCGATTCCCGAAACATTGGATTGGATGACCTGGCTGTCGGCCCGTCCTTATCACGACTACAACGAAATATATCATTACGGAGAATGGCGCTCGTGGTTCGATTTCGGCATGGGGGCGCTGGGCGATTGGGGAGCACATATCCTCGACACGGTACATGAATTTCTGGAATTGGGACTTCCCACAGAAATCGATCCGATCAAACTGACCGGACACAATGATTATTTCTTCCCGAAAGATTCCACCATTCGGTTCCATTTCCCCGAACGAGGATCGATGCCGGCGGTGGATGTCACCTGGTATGACGGACAGAACAACCTGCCTCCCATTCCGGAAGGTTACGGTAAATCGGAACTCGATCCCAATATTCCCACCTCGGGGGCCGGAGAAATCAACCCGTCGCAACTCAACCCGGGCAAAATCATCTATGGGAAGGATATTACTTTCAAAGGGGCCTCGCACGGCAGCACCCTCTCGATCATCCCTTCGGAAAAGGCCGCAGATATGGCCTCCCGTCTGCCCGAAGTTCCACCGAGCCCCTCCAACCATTTCGCCAACTTCCTGCTGGCCTGCCAGGGTCTGGAAGAGACCCGATCGCCGTTTGAAATCCATGGCCCGTTGAGTCAGGTCTTCTCATTGGGTGTCATCGCCCAGCGGCGAGGCACCAAACTGATCTTCGACCGCACGACCCAACGTATCGTCAACGACGCATTCGCCAATGCTATGCTGACCGGCGAACCTCCCCGAAAAGGCTGGGAAAGCTATTATAAACTTTAACGCCTGATTCCATGAAAAAATTCACGCTGTTTTTATGGGTTTCATGTTTCTGCCTGAGCATCGCTTCAGCACAACCATGGCAATCGCTGTTCAACGGCAAGAATCTTAAAGGCTGGCGCGTGATGAACGGTCAGGCTGAATACACCGTCGAAGATGGATGTATCCTGGGTACGGCACGCATGGATCGCACCAATACGTTTCTGGTCACAGAACAGGAATACGACGATTTTATTCTCGAATTCGAATTCCGGGTAGATGAAGGCCTCAATTCAGGGCTTCAAATCCGCAGTCACAGTAATCCGGATTATCGGAATGGCATCGTACACGGTTATCAATTCGAAATCGACCCATCGGCCCGAGCCTGGACGGGCGGTATCTACGACGAAGCGCGGCGCGGTTGGCTCTATCCGCTGACATTCAATCCGACGGGCCGTACCGCTTTCCGGAACGGCAGCTGGAATAACGCCCGTATCGAAGCCATCGGTTCCAGCATTCGTACGTGGGTAAACGACATTCCCTGTGCTGAACTGTGGGACGACACCGACACCAGCGGGTTCATTGCCCTGCAAGTACATGCCGTCTACCAACCCGAAGACGAAGGGAAGAGGGTCCGTTGGCGTAATTTGCGTATCTGCACCGAACATCCCGAGCGTTATGCCGCCCGGAGATCCATAGCCCCTGAAGTCAACACCACGACCAATACCCTCTCTCCGGCCGAACAAGCCGAAGGATGGCAGTTATTATGGGATGGTCACAGCACCGCAGGATGGCGCGGAGCCAAACTCGACACCTTCCCGGAAAAGGGATGGTGTATCGAAGAGGGCGTACTGAAAGTGCTTAAAGGCGATGGGGGAGAGTCTACCAACGGTGGCGACATCGTCACGACCGACACCTATCGGAATTTTATCCTGAAGGTGGATTTCAAAATTACCGAAGGAGCCAACAGCGGCATCAAATATTTCGTCGACCCGGAGCTGAATCGACAAGCCGGATCGGCCATCGGATGCGAATTTCAGATTCTGGACGACCAGAACCACCCGGATGCCCAATTAGGGGTAGCCGGTAACCGAACTTTAGGGTCTTTATACGATCTGATTCCGGCCCCGGAGGACAAACCGTTCCGACGGAACGAGTTCAATACGGCCATGATTGTGGTTCGGAACAACCATGTGGAACATTGGCTCAACGGCACCAAACTATTAGAATACGAACGCAACAACGATCTGTGGAATGCATTGGTCGCATACAGCAAATTTGCCAAATGGTTCCAATTCGGCAATGCTGAACAAGGGCATATTTTGTTGCAGGATCACGGTGACGAGGTTTGGTTCAAAAACATCAAAATCAAAGAACTGCCCTGACAGGGCAAACTACACCTCCACAAACGAAGGGCGAGGCCTAATAGATGGACCTCGCCCTTCGTTGTCATTTCTCAGCGTCAAATCATCTCCAACGACATCCTCCGCGTCCCCGAAAACATCCGGGCCGATCCGACCCGCGAACACAATCCGGACGACAACCATTTTCTGTGGCGACACAGGCTGGCGGACAGACTTCTTCATCACAACGTTGGAAACAACAGGCATCACTTCGCCGCGGACAAGGCGTATAACAAGCTCGGGCAGTCATTTTGCCATCAACCACCGGACAACAATCGGCCGGACACGTGGATTTACATACACATTCGATATTCGATCGTGCAGACCTGTGGACTCTATCCCGATTCAAAGCAGAAAGCGTCGTCAGGGCTGCCATCACGAACACAATCATCAAACAGAGCGTTTCCTTTCTCATATAAAGCTCGATTATGACCAATAAGCAATCCAAAAATACCCTCCCAAAAGAGTATCCAGAGGGTAAAATAACACTTTTGGGGAAAATTTCAAAAAATAAGAGAGAGAACCTTTCGAAAAGTCCCTTTTCCAAATTTATTTCGTAACTTCGTGCGCGAAATATCAAATCCCTAAATAATCATCAAAAAACGTTCTGTACCGTGAAGAAAAATGTTTCCAAAGTGCTAGTCCTGGGTTCGGGTGCGCTTAAAATCGGTCAGGCCGGAGAGTTCGATTACTCCGGTTCGCAAGCCCTCAAAGCCATGAAAGAAGAGGGTATCTCTACCGTACTGATTAACCCCAATATCGCCACCATTCAAACCTCGGAAGGGATCGCCGACAAAGTATATTTCCTCCCGCTGACCCCTTACTTTATCGAAGAGGTCATCAAAAAAGAACGTCCCGACGGTATTCTGCTGGCCTTCGGCGGCCAAACGGCCCTGAACTGCGGTACGGAACTCTACACCAGCGGCACATTGGCCAAATACGGTGTCGAAGTGTTGGGCACCTCGGTCGAAGCCATCATGAACACCGAAGACCGAGACCTGTTTGTGAAAAAGCTCAATGAAATCGGCGTAAAAACCCCGCGCAGTATCGCGGTCGACACCATGGAAAAAGCCGTTGAAGCCGCTCAGGTCATCGGTTTCCCGATTATCGTCCGTTCGGCCTATGTACTGGGCGGTATGGGCAGCGGATTCTGCTATAACATGGACGAATTGAAAGCCTTGGCCGAAAATTCCTTCTCCTATGCTCCTCAGATTCTGGTCGAAGAGTCGCTCAAAGGCTGGAAAGAGATCGAGTTCGAAGTCATCCGAGACAGCAACGACCACTGCTTCACGGTCGCCAGCATGGAAAACGTCGACCCGCTGGGCATCCACACCGGGGAAAGTATCGTGGTAGCTCCGACCTGCTCGCTGGATCAGGAAGAGTTGACCCTGCTGCAAGAACTCTCCAAAAAGACCATCCGCCACTTGGGTATCGTGGGCGAATGCAACATCCAATACGCTTTCAACTCCGAGATGGCGTATTCGATGATTTCACCGGCATGGGCTACGGCGTCGAATTCTACCTCCTTGGCGTTTTCCAGGAAGGCCGACACTACGACCGGATATTCTTTCGATACTTTGGCTGCGATACCCAGGAAGTGTTCCATTTCCTGTTTGGTGTAGCAAACGCGCATGGCGGCACCCGAAAGTACATACGAGGGATGGATCAGTACCGGGAATCCTACCCGATCGACGAATTCATTGACGTCATCCATCGACGACAGTTCCTTCCATTGCGGTTGGTCGATTTTCAACGAGTCGAGCATCGAGGAGAATTTGTGGCGGTTTTCGGCACGGTCGATCGAAACGGCCGAGGTCCCCAGGATGGGAACTCCCTGGCGGTAGAGTTTCATGGCCAGGTTGTTGGGGATCTGACCGCCGACCGATACCATCACGCCGTTGGGTTGTTCCAGATCGATCACATCCAGCACCCGTTCTTCCGACAATTCATCGAAGTAGAGTCGGTCGCACATGTCGTAGTCGGTTGACACGGTTTCGGGGTTGTAGTTGATCATGATGGACATGTAACCCAATTTGCGGGCGGTCTGAACGGCGTTGACCGAGCACCAGTCGAATTCGACCGAACTACCGATGCGGTAAGCGCCCGATCCGAGGACGATCACAGATTTTTTGTTCTGGTAGTAAGGAATATCGTGTTGCGAGCCGTCGTAAGTCAGGTAGAGGTAGTTGGTCAATTCGGGATGTTCCGAAGCTACGGTGTTTATGCGTTTCACCGAAGGCAGAACCCCCAGTTGTTTACGATAGTTGCGTACGCGGATCACCTCTTTTTCCATGTTGCCGGCAGGATGTTCTACCAGACGGGCGATCTGGAAGTCGGAGAATCCGAGGCGTTTGGCTTCCCAGAGCACATCGGCGCTCACTTCTTCGATTTTGTTGAATTGGGCGATGACCTGCGAGTAGCGGTAGATATTTTCGAGTTTCTGGAGGAACCAGGTCGATATTTTGGTCAGTTCGTGGATGCGTTCGACGCTGTAACCCTTTTCGAAAGCGACAGCGATCGCAAAAATACGCATGTCGGTCGGATTGGCCAGTTCGTCGTCGAGGTTTTCGAACGAGAGGTCGTTGTTGCAGACAAAACCGTGCATCCCCTGTCCGATCATGCGCAACCCTTTCTGGATGATCTCTTCGAAAGTTTTCCCGATAGCCATGATTTCGCCTACGGATTTCATGCTCGATCCGATGTGACGGTTGACGCCGGCGAATTTGCTCAAGTCCCAGCGAGGGATTTTGCAGATCATGTAGTCGAGTTCCG
>Ga0192261_1132_pt1 | contig 13786 bp, 13 predicted proteins | sample Koala_Koa23_G3_FD_131283 | JGI IMG/M metagenome (GOLD analysis project Ga0192261, IMG submission 131283) | Enriched cells from koala feces incubated with labeled cellulose particles, San Francisco Zoo, California, United States - Koala_Koa2-3_G3 ... | reverse complement strand
ACGCGCCAGGTAGACCGCGATCGACCGGATTGTTTTGGCAGGGTCTATCTCTTGCCTTAGTCCTGCCCTAATAAAAAACGCTGGCAGTAAAGCGTGATGCGTGAGAAATCTGCCATTGGCAACCCCGCAATAAAGTCAGGCTTGACTCCCGCAAGCGTCGCTGCAAAAAATGACTGAAATTTTTTATTGAGTTCACAAGGACCGGTTATTGAGTTACCCATTCCTTCAAAAAGGTCCTAAGCACGTACGACATCCCCGCCGGTAGCGGCCGAGAATGGCAGCGGAATCGAGAAAACCTCCGCCCCTTTCTCAAATTGATAAGGCTTTGACAACAGGTAGACGCCACTTTTTATGACCTCTTCATAGCTTGAGGGTACTGTCGGTTTATCTTTTTTTTCGCTCATAGTTTAGCCCTTTCCTAGGTAAGCGTCAAAAATACCGCACCAGTAAATTAAGTCAAAAAGCTCGTAAACTCCTTTCATCAAGCAGCACAGAAGGGAGCAGTTTTATGATCGAGAGCATTAATAAAGAGATATATATTGTCTGCGGAGCTACGGATATGCGTAAGGGGGTCGATGGTCTGGCTGCCATCGTAAATCACAGGCTTGTCTGTGATTTCAGTGGTGTGTCTATGTTTATCTTCTGTAATAAGAGCCGTAACAGGGTGAAGATCATCGAGTGGGACGACGATGGTTTCTGACTGTACCAGAAGAGGCTTGAACGCGGTACTTTTCCATGGCCCGCGGAGGGGAGTGTGAAGAGGATGGTCATCACTAAAGGATGAATTTTCTTGTCTGTTTTCAGGCACGAAGCTACGCCGCAGACTCAGTATGGACGAGGTTTTTCTCGAGGTGACGGCGTAAGGTAATAGTCGAAAATAGCAAGACGTTGGTATTGATGTAACTAAGGCGTATTTTCCTGTATCATAATCTTATGGAAGAGCTTATACGGGAACTGGAAGAGTTAAAGAATAAATATGCGGAGCTTGAGGAAAAAGAATTCCGGTCTTGAGCTTGAACGACAGAAGCTGGAGAAGAAGGTCGCTTATTATGAAGAGTGCATAAGGCTGAGCCGTCACAGGCATTATGCCAGTTCGAGCGAGAAAAGCGAAGCGGATTCCTGTCAGCTTCTTCTTTTTGACGAGGTGGAAAATGAGTCAGACGTCAAAAAGCCGGAGCCCATAGTTTGTGAGATAACATATACAAGAAGGAGCCGTAAAGCCGGAGGATGATTTTGATGGTCTCCCCACGGAGAGAGTGGAATACACCCTTTCGGAAGAAGAGCAGTCATGTCCGGAATGCGGCAGTAAAATGCATCTTATAGGATACGATGAAAGACGCGAGATAGATATCATCCCAGCCAGCGTAAAGGTCGTGGTCCATGCCCAGGGAATATACGGCTGCCGCAGATGCGAGAAAGAAAACACGCATGTACTGGTAAAAAAGGCAGAGGTTCCTGCTCCAGTGATAAAGGGAGGCGCTGCCTCCGCGTCGTCTATAGCACACATCATGACACAGAAATACATGCAGGGAGTGCCCGTTATACCGCCAGGAGCTCTCGTTCATCAAAGAGGGAATAAAGCTTAGCAGGCAGACGATGGCGAACTGGCTTCTGCGTGCAGGAAAAGAGTGGCTGTACCCGCTATACAAAGAAATGCGCCGTAAACTTCTGGAAGAAGAGATACTCCATGCTGATGAAACAGAGATACAGGTACTGCGGGAACCCGGAAGGGCCTCACGTACCCAATCCTGCATGTGGCTGTACCGTAGCGGAAAACACTCCGCTAACCCCGTCGCCTTATTCCAATACCAGGAGACCCGTTCAAGCTCACACCCCATAAAATTCCTCAATGGCTTCAGAGGCTGTCTGCACACAGACGGCTATTATATGGCAGACTCGGTGCAGATATTCGCCGCTGTGGCTGCTGGGCCCATGTGAGAAGAAAATTTCACGAAGGAATACAGGCGGTCCCACAAGAAGAACAACCGACCTGCGCCTCACAAAAAGGACTTGAATACTGCGACAGACTCTTCGCTCTTGAACGTGACTATACAAAACTGACGCTGGAAGAACGTCGTGTCAAAAGACTAGAACAAAGCAAGGCAATAACGGATGCCTTATTCGCGTGGGGCTTGCCCCCCTGCCCTTCCCAAATCGGTCCTAGGAAGGTCACTGCACTATGCCCTTGAACAGAGGCTGTTACTTGAGACCTTCTACCTTGACGGCAGATTAGAAATCTCCAACAACATGGCGGAACGAAGCATAAAACCATTCGTCATAGGCAGAAAAAACTGGCTCTTTTCCTGCTCTCCCAAAAGAGCGGAAACCAGCGCGGTAATCTACTCAATAAATAATAGAGACGGCAAAAGAGAACCACCTCAAACCATACGAATACCTCAAATACATCCTTGAAAACATGCCCAACACGGCACCGGAGCGATACCATACCATCCTGCCCTGGAGCAAAGAGCTTCCATGTCACTGCAAATTGAAAGGCCAGCTGGATTCAACGGCCGGCGACAACGACGAATCCTGTGACTTTGCTTCCTGTGCTGGACTCAACGACTCTGAAAACTGATAGATAATACAATGGATTTGCTTATTGGCGTAGGTACGGTAGTTTTGACGCTTACTTTTGGCGCTTACCTTTATTACGACAGACCAAAGCGTGATTTAATATGATAAAAACGTTGGCAGCTATCGATTCGCAGATAGCCGTTCGGATACTGAGCGTAGCATCATTCCGTCACGATACATACTTCTTTATAATTTACATGTAATCAGCGATGACAACAGTTTGGCAAGAAGAGATAATTTAAAATAAAACGACAAGAAGATAACTACTTACTGCCGCGCATTTTATAATTTGGCGGAGGCGTGTGGGAATCGAACCCACCTGGACGGGCGTTACCCACCCACACCGGATTTGAAGTCCGGGCCCAGCACCAGCTGAAACGCACCTCCGAATCGACGCGGTAAAGTCTAGCAGAAAGTCGGCCTCGCCGCAATCATTATTTGCACAAAAGATGTATGTTCCGCCGTTTTTTTACACATGTTATACTTAAAAAAACGATTTTCAGGAGGAAAAAAGAGATGGCGGTCAGTATTCTGAATAATGTCATCGGGCCAGTTATGCCCGGTTCTTCGAGCTCGCATACTGCGGGGCCCTATCATATCGCGAAGCTCTTCCGCGGCTTTGCGGGCGCTTTGCCCAAAAGGGCCGTCTTTACGTTCGCCCCCGGGAGTTCCATCGCCGAGTGTTACCGGGATCAGGGCTCGGACTTGGCGCTTGTTATGGGCATTCTCGGGCTGCCGCTGACGGACGTTCGTTTCGAAGATGCGCTGTCTATCTTTCCATCCTTCGGCATTGAGATAGAATTTATAATAGAGGACTTTGCGGGAGCGCGCCACCCAAACAGCATAATGATAGAGGCGGATATGGGAGGCGGCGGTTCTCTTCGCGCCGTAGCCGACTCCACAGGCGGTGGCGCCTTTATTCTCCACTCCCTGAACGGCTGTCACGTGGAGATTGCCGGCGACGCCTATTATTTATTCGCCGAATCGGATCAGCCTCTGCCTGACGGCCTGTTAGGCGAATTCAGCAAAGTCACTAAACAAGACAACTGCCTGTTGCTCGCCTCTCCCTATGAGATACCTTGTGAGCTTGTCGACAGACTGCGCGCCGCTCCGGGGGTAATCGCCGTCAGGAGCGCGGAACCGGTCTTTTATCCCATTCGCGGCAAAGCGCTCTACAAAGATGGACGCGGGATGATCGAATTCGCGCGGACTCATTCGCTTTCACTCGGCGAAGCCGCGCTTGAATACGAATCGGCGCTGCTTGATATGCCAAAAGAGGAGCTTAATCAGGAGATGGAGCGGCGTCTTGCGGTGATGGAGCGGGCCGTTGAACTGGGGCTCTCTAAGGATTCGCCGCCGATGTCGCTGCTTTCGCCGACTGCGGGGGAGATAATGGCGGCGGAGGCTGCGGGAAGGCTCGCGCTTGGCGGCATCCATACGCGGGCGGCGGCGCGCGCGATGGCGGCGATGCAGGTAAACAGCGGACAGGGCATCGTCTGCGCCGCGCCGACCGGCGGCTCGGCGGGCGTCCTGCCTGGCGTCGTCGTCACTATGCTTAAGGATATGAATATTACGCGCGCCGATGTGGTGCGCGCGATGTGGGCCGCGGGTGCGACGGGCTGGGTGCTCGGCGAACATGGCACCTTCGCCGCGGAGGTCTGCGGCTGTCAGGTGGAGATCGGCGCGGCGGGCGCGATGGGCGCGGCGGCGGTCGTGGAGATGGCGGGAGGCTCGGCGGCGCAGTGCTGCGACGCGGCGGCGGTGATGTTCCAGAACGCGATGGGACTGGTCTGCGACCTCGTGCAGGCGACCGTGGAGATACCCTGCCACACGAGAAACGCCTCTTTCGCCTCACAGGCCTTTATCTGCGCGGACCTGGTGCTCGGGGGTTACCGCAATCCGGTGGGCATCGACAGCACGGTAGAGGCCGTATGCGCCACCGGCAGGATGATGCCCTGTGAGCTTCGCTGTACATCGCTCGGCGGCATGGCGGTGACTGAAGAGGCTTTGGCGATGAAGAAGAGAAGATGAGTATCAGGGCAAACACATCGATAGCTGGCATACGCTGGCCTCTAAGCCTGTGCACAGCGGCTTGTCCTGTTTTATACCCCGCACAAAACAAAAATAAGATTCCAAGCCGCTAGATGCCGGGTCAAGCCCGGCATGACAAGACAAACATAAACCGTAATTTATTTAGCTTCTGACTTTACTGACGCGTCTACCCTGAGATGAATATTGGGATATTTGACGTTTCTGATACTTAATAACTCCGCACACAAAAAGCGGCGCGATGAAGGCCTGACTTACCCCTTGCGCCGCTTTTTCTTACAAAATTTTATCTTTAGAATACGTAATCCAGTATCAGTTCGCGCCGCTCGGCCTTTTCGGAGACGCTCCAGCAGTCCGTAAGATATTTCATCGCCTCGGCTAGTTTTGTATCGTCGTTGTAGAGCAGCTCTATCACCGTATCGCCGACGGAGACGGCGTCGCCTACCTTTTTCATGAGATGTACCGACACGGCATGGTCTATCTTGTCGTCAAGCTTCATACGGCCGCCGCCGAGCGCTCGCAGCGCCTCGCCGACGGAGAGCGCGTCCAGCTTCGAGATGTATCCCATTTTCGAACTTTTGATCAGGAAGCTCTTCCGCGCCCGCGGCAGGACCTCAAGCGGCCGCCGGACGACTTCGGGGTCGCCGCCCTGCGCCGTGATTATCTCGGCGAATTTTTTCAGCGCCGAACCGTCGTCGAGGGCGCGTTCGGCAATTTTCGCCCCCTCCCGCGCGTCTTTCGCGACGGAGGCGACGGCGAGCATCAGTCCGCAGAGCGTTACGCATAGTTTCCTCGTATCGGCGGGGCCGCGTCCGCTCAGGACCTCCACCGCCTCAAAGACCTCGGAGGCGTTGCCCACCCATTCGCCAAGCGGCTGTTCCATGTCGGTTATCGCGGCGACGGCGCCTTTGCCAAGTTTTTTCGACACTTTGACAAGGTTTTCTGCAAGCACCGCGGCGGCCTCACGGTCTTTCATGAAGGCTCCGCTGCCGCATTTCACGTCAAAGACGTAGCCGAAGGCGCCGCCCGCGAGTTTTTTGCTGACGATGCTCGCGGTGATGAGCTCCGTGGAGGGAACGGTCCCCGTCACGTCGCGCAGCTTGTAGAAGCGTCCCTCCGCGGGGGCCAGCTGCTTTGAGTGGCCGGAGATGGCGCAGCCTATGCGGCGCACCTGCGCGAGAAATTCATCCGGTTCAAGATGCATCCGCATCCCCGGAATGGACTCCAGCTTATCGACCGTACCGCCCGTGAAGCCCAGCCCGGGGCCGGAGAGTTTGGAGACGGAGGCGCCGCAGGCCGCTGCGAGCGGCAGAAGGATCAGGGTAGCCTTATCCCCAACGCCGCCGGTGCTGTGTTTGTCGACGATATGAAGGTCGGCGGGGAATGAATAGCTCTCCCCCGACTTCGCAAGGGCCTCGGTAAAGTACATCGTCTCGTCACCGTCCAGCCCGTTGAGGAAGGCCGCCATCAGCCAGGCGGACAGCTGGTAGTCCGGAGTTTCGCCGGCCATCAGCTTGGCGATCAGCTCGTTAAATTCGTCTCTGCCGTGGCGTCCTTTGTCACGCTTTCTCTCGATAAATTCGATTATATTGAACATCATAGACGCACCTCCTCGATGAATGCCTCTATCAGCCGCGCCACAGACTCGCCTGCCTTGGACATCGTCTCCAGGACCTCCTGGTGGGTCAGCTTTTCAGAGGTGATCCCCGCTGCGTAGTTCGCGGCGCAGGAGATGCCGAGCACACGGATGCCCATGTGGTTCGCGGCGATCACCTCTGGCACGGTGGACATTCCCACGATGTCGGCGCCGAAGCTCCGCGCCATGCGTATCTCGGCGGGCGTTTCAAAGGAGGGGCCGCTGAAGGCGATATAGACTCCGCGCCGCAGCGCGATCCCCTCCTGCGCGGCGACGTGCTCCAATATACGCAGGAATTCTTTGTCATAGGCCGCCGTCATATCTGGGAAACGCGTGCCCCAGTCGTCGTTGTTCACGCCGATGAGCGGATTGGTCCCCATGTAGTTGATATGATCCTCGATGGCGACGATGGAACCGGGTGCGATATCGGTATTTACAGCGCCGGAGGCGTTCGTCACGACGAGGGCCTTTATCCCCAGCTGTCCGAGGACGCGCACCGGGAAGGTGACCTCCGCCATCGTGTAGCCCTCGTAGTAATGGACGCGTCCCTGCATTGCCGCTACCGGCGTGCCGCGCAGATATCCGAGCAGGAGTTTGCCCTCGTGTCCGGGAGCCGTTGAACGCGGCCAGTAGGGTATCTCTTCGTAGGGGATGATCTCCGGGCGCTCCAGCTGCTCAGCTATGCGTCCAAGCCCCGACCCCAGCACGATCGCAGCCTGCGGCCGTATGGCGCTTCTTCTCTCAATATACCGCAGCGCTTCGTCTACCTTGTCCCAGTGATACATATGTCACTCCTCCTCATATCAAGCTGATTATAATAATTCAATATGCCCAAACCTACATTCCGCCGGGAAGATGTGTCAGATGCTAAACGGGCAGTCCCGGCTGGAGGCGCAGGCGTATACTAATACATTGGAGCCTCCGGACGGTCCGCCCGTGACGCAGATGGCACATCTTCCCGGCGGCGTTCAAGCTCTTGGATGGAAACGGTCGTAATAATCCCTCAGCTCCGTATCCATGTGCGTATATTTTTCCGTCGTCATGATCGAGCTGTGTCCCAGTATCTCCTGCAGCGTGCGCTGGTCCATGCCGTTGCGCAGCAGGTGTGTCGCGAAGGTGTGGCGCAGCACATGCGGGTGGAGCCGCGCGGCAGGGATGTTCGCCATCAGTCCTCGCTTCCGCATGATCACCCATAACGTCTCGCGGTGCAGCTGCCTCCCGTTTCTTGAAAGGAAGAGCCACTCCGCCCCGTGTTTATCGAGCTTCGGACGGTGTTCCGCGATATATTCCTCGATGACGCGGCGGACCGCCCCTATATAGGGGATCGTCCGCTCTTTATCGCCCTTGCCGCGCGCGTAGAGTATACCGTTCGCTGCGTCAAGGTCGCGCAGCCTCACATGGCAGAGCTCGGAGGCCCTCATGCCCGCTCCGTAGGCGAGTTCGATAAAGGCCCGGTCGCGTTTGCCGACCGGCGTGCCGTCTTCGCAGGCGTTGATTATCCGCTGCACCTCGCCCTCGGTCATCACCTGCGGCAGGGCCTTCGTCCTCGCCGGCAGCGGCGCGAGGCGCGGCAGATTGTCGGTGACGCCGTCGTACTGCAAAAAGCGCGCGAAGGATCGAAGCATCGCCCCCAGCCGCTGCACGGAGGACTTTTTTCGTCCCTCTCCCTGCTGCGCAAGCAGAAAACGCGAGATGGCGTCGGCCTGCATGTCAAGAGGGTCGTGTCCGCTGACCTCGCAGTGCGCGAGCCATATCTGCATATCGGAGTTGTAGGCGCGCTGCGTGTTTTCGCTGCAGCCGCGCTCAAGCCGGAGGTAGTCGGTGAAACGCTCGATCGTTCTGCCAAGTTCGCCTCCGGCGGGGCGGTTCATTTTTGCGGCCTCCGGGCCATGTACCAGTAGAAGGCCATCAGTGTCTTGCCGTCCTTGATCTTCTTTTCGGCGATCATCTTTTCCAGCTCTTCCGGGGCGAAGGCAAATACCTTGATATATTCGTCTTCATCCTCGGGAAGTTTGGAGGAGGTCAGTTCGTCCGCATAGTAGACGGTGATCTTTTCAGTGCAGAAGCCCGGGGAACTGTAAAATTCCGCGATCTCCTCCATATGGCCCGGCCGGTAGCCGATCTCTTCCTGCATCTCGCGCACTGCGGTCTCGCGCGGGTCTTCGCCCTCCTCGACAAGCCCCGCGGGAATCTCGTAGATATCCTCGTCTATCGCGTGGCGGTATTGCCGGACAAGAATTATCTCCCCTCGATCATTGACGGGGAGTATCCCCACCGCCGACTTATGGAGCACCACCTCGCGCACCTTTTCGGAACCGGAGGGAAATTTCACGGTATCCACGCGGAGGTCGATGATACGTCCCTTATATTTGCAGTCCGAACGCACGATATTACGCAGCTGATTTTTTGAATCGCTCAAGACAAACACCCCTTATCCTATCTCTTCGCCGTTTTCTATGCGGGCCCCGCGCGCCCAGTCCTCGGCGCGCTGCGGCCTTTTGCCCTCCGGCTGCACCTCGACGAGTTTAAGCGCCCCCTCGCGGCAGACGACGACAGGCGCGCCGTCGACGATCTCACAGCGACAGACCGCGCAGTCCGCCGAGGGCAGAGGCTCTGCCGCGTGTACGCGGAGCCGCTTGCCGCGGACCATGCAATAGACTCCCGGGGAGCATCCGATGCCCCTGATCTTATTGATTATCTCTTCGGCGCTTTCCGCGCGCCAGTCAATCTTTCCTTCGGACTTATCTATCTTTGGAGCCGTCGTCACATTTTCTTCTTTTTGGGGCGTAAAGCGCCACTCTGTGGGCGCGACGCCGCAAAGGTAGTGGAGCAGCGTTTCGGAGCCGAGCAGGGCGGCCTTTTCCATCAGCGCCGCGGCGTCGTCCTCCGGTTCTATCACGAGCTCCGGCTGCGCCAATATGGGGCCGGAGTCCATACCGGCGTCAAGCCGGAAGATGGAGACCGCCGTCTTTGTACGTCCGTCCATCAGCGCACGCTGGATAGGAGCCGAGCCCCGGTATTCCGGCAGCTTCGAGGGGTGGATGTTAAGACAGCCCAATGAAGCCATAGAGAGTACCGGCTCTTTTATCATCTGTCCGAAGTCTATCACCAGTATCACATCGGGGCTGTTTTGCCGCAGCCATTCCAGGCGCTCCGCGTCGGCGGACAGCCTCTCCGTCGTATAAACGGGCAGGTCAAGCGACCGCGCAAGCTCCCATACCGGCGTATTCTGCAGTTTGAGCCCGCGTCCCGCCGTACGCGGCGCGTTCGTCAGCACCCACGCGGGACGGAGCCGGTTTGATATTATCTCCAGGCAGCGCGCGGCGAAGCGGCCGGAGCCCATGAAGCCGACAGTCAGCTGGCCCATTATTTTTCCGCCGCCCGTTTCGCGATTTTTTTCTTGAGGAACTGGCGCTTGAGCGGCGAGACCCGGTCAATGAGCAGCCGTCCGTTGAGGTGGTCGATCTCGTGAGAAAAAACGCAGGCTGGAAAACCGTCAAGCTCCTTTCTCAGGGAGACGCCGTTCTCGTCCTGATAGACGACGGTCAGCCTCTCGGGAGAGACGACCTTTTCGTAGATGCCCGGAAAGCTGAGGCAGCCCTCTTCGTTAGTCACGAAGCCCTCCGCTTCGATAATCTCTGGGTTAACGAGGACGAATTTATCGCCGTGGTAGTCTATGACGACGACCTTTTTTGCGACTCCCACCTGAGGCGCGGCAAGGCCGATGCCATCGTTCGCGTACATGGTGTCGAACATGTCGCCGACAAGGGTCTTCAATTCTTCGTCAAATTCCTCCACCCTTGCCGTCTCTTCGCGGAGCACGGGATCGGGATAAAAGCATATAGTTCTAAGGGCCATAATTGACCTCCTGTCATATGTTTTCATATTTATCCTATTGTAACGTAAAAAGAGGCCCCGCTCAAGATGAGCGGGGCCTCTATATCTCTTGGGCGGACCGACGGGCTATTCGCCGTCTTCCATCTCACGCTGTTTGAGAAGATCTCCGATCGAGAAGTTCATCTCTTCCTGCGGAAGCTGGCTGTTGCCGCTCTCCTGTCTCCGGCGGTCGCCGCCCTCTGAACGGCGGCGGCGCGGACGGTCCTCGCCGCGCTTCGCGGGAGCTCCGCCCATCGGGGGCTGGTCATGCGATTCCTCACGCGGCGAACGTCTTACGGGCTCTTCGTTCGCGGGACGCAGGCTGAGGCGGATACGGCGCTCGACGGGATTCACTTCGAGAACGCGGGCGGTGACTTCCTGCCCCTCTGAGAGCACTTCCTTGGGATTCTCCACTCTCTGTGAAGAAAGCTGGAAGATGTGGATGAGTCCCTCGATACCCTCTTCGAGTTCGACGAAGGCGCCGAAGTCAGCGATGCGAACGACCTTCACAGGAACCTCTGCGTCCTTCTGATACTTCTCGGCTGCATCCTTCCAGGGATCATTGAGCTGCTTGTAGCCCAGGCTGATGCGCTTGCGCTCGGTGTCCGTCTTGATGATCGAAACTTCGACCTTCTGCCCCTTCTTGAGGACTTCCTTCGGGTGCTTGATGCGTGTCCAGCTGAGGTCTCCGATATGGATAAGTCCCTCTACGCCGGGCTCTATTTCTACAAATGCGCCGAATTCTGTCAGGTTGGTAACGGTACCCTCGGTAACCTTGCCGGGGGTCCAGCGCTCGGCCGCCGTCGTCCAGGGATCGTCAAGCGTCTGACGGATCGAGAGGGAGATCCTGTTGTTCTCCTTGTCGATGCCGATGACCTTTACCTTGACGTGGTCGCCCTTAGCGACGATCTCTTTGGCCTTCGCGTTGCGCTGCCATGAAAGTTCGCTGATGTGGACCAGCCCTTCCATCGCACCGAGGTTGACGAAAACACCGAAAGAAGTGATGCTGCTGACATCGCCCTCAAGCACATCGCCTTCATGTACCTGCTCATAGAAGGCCTGGCGGATGCCTGTCAGTTCCTCTTCGATGAGGCTGCGGCGGGAGAATACGAGGCGGCGCTTTCTGCGGTCCTTTTCGATGAGCTTCACAGGGAATTCCTGGTCGAGGAGTTTTCCGGGATTCACTCCGTGGCCCTCCTGCGTCAGGTGTGAAATGGGGATGAATCCTTCGATGCCGCAGCAGCTCACGATGAGGCCGCCCTTTACCTTACGGATTCCCTTTACTGTGATAGTCTCGTTGTTCTCCGCCTCTTCTTCGAGCTTGTTCCAGCGCTCGTCAAATTCGCAGCGCCAGCGTGAGAGTCCGAGCTGGGCGTCTTCACCCTGCCCGATGTTCGTGATCTGCACTCTGACCTTGGCGCCGTTCTCGGGCTCGGGAGTCTCTTCTACGAGAACTCTGTGAGTCCATTCTTTGCGCGGAAGAAAGCCTTCGCATTTGTAGCCTACATCTACGAGCCAGCCGTCCTCACGTGAATCAACGACGGTTCCCTCCACGACCTTGCCGCGGTGGAAGTCGCCCATCACATCATACTGCTGCATCATTTCTTCCATCGTTTCTTCTTTTTCCTGTGTTTCCATTACGTCTTCTGTACGAAGCTCGTCAACCATTCCCAACATCCTCCTGCTTACATCATCTTTAATTTTTGGATCAGTTCTTTTATCAGCCAGTCGGGGGTGCTGCCTCCCGCGGCTATTCCTATTATGTCCTTATTTTCCAACCAGCCCCTCTCTAGTTCTCCTGCGTGTTCTATCCACAAGGTCGGCACCCCTGAACAGGAGCCGATCTCTGCGAGCTTTCTCGTGTTGGCGCTGTTCCTGCCGCCCAACACTATCATGCCGTCCGCCTCTTCCGCAAGCCGGCAAACGGACTGCTGTCGTGCGAGAGTCGCGCGGCATATCGTATTATATACCTTTATTTCAGGAGATACGGAAACAAATCCACTAACAAGCGCGGAAAAATTTTCCACACGCTGAGTCGTCTGGCTCAGTATCCCGCAGCGTTTGCCGTACAGCTCGTACGGTATCGCCTCCGCGGAGGCCAGCACGTGGACCTCTCCTGAAACATAGCCCATAATACCCTTGACCTCCGGATGGGAGGCGTCTCCTAATATTATCACGATATACCCATCTTGGGAAAGGGTCTTTGCCCTTTCCTGCGCTGTTTTTACAAAAGGACATGTTCCGTCGACCATTTTCGCGCTTCTTTCGCGCAGCGATTCAAAAACCTCCGGCGTCACCCCGTGGGCCCGCACGAAAGATACGGCGCCCTCCGGCACCTCTTCGGGAGAATCGACGACGACGAGCCCCAGCTTCTCAAGCCGTTCCGTCTCCTGCGGATTGTGTATCGGGCTGCCCAGCGCGTAGACCTGATGAGTCTTTTTCAGCTCGCCTTCAAGCGTCGTGATCGCGCGTTTCACTCCGAAGCAGAGCCCCGTCGGATCGGCGGTGATTATCTTCATGCGCCGCCCTCCAGGTGCGCGAGACAGCGCGGTACGACGTCCCTAAGCGCCTCCTCCTTTGAGACCTTGTCGAAGTCATACCAAAGCGCGGGCTCAAAATGCTTAAACCAGGTCATCTGACGGCGAGAGAAGGCCTTGGTCGAACGGATGTCGCCCTCTATCGCCTCCAGGAAGGTGCATTCGCCGCCGATGTAACGCACCAGTTCACGGTAGCCAAAACCCTGCAGCGCCGGAAGCGATGGAGAATAGCCATTGTCGAGCAGCCACTTGACCTCCTCAGGATATCCGCTCGCGAACTGCTCTTTGACGCGGCGCTCGATATTCAAGTAGAGATTGGCGCGAAGCCTCGTGAGGCCGATATATAATATTTCATAGGGAGACTCCATCTTATTCTGCCTCCGGTACCACCAGCTCGCGTTCTTGCCGGTGATGCGGAATATCTCAAGGGCGCGCATCGTACGCACGGGGTCGTTTTGATGTATCTTCGCCCCCGCCTCGGGATCTATCTCCATAAGTTCCTGATGCAGCGCGGAAAGCCCGCGTACCGTTATCTCTGCCTCAAGCTGAGACCTGACATTTTCATCCTTCGGCAGATCTTCGGAGAGCATGCCGGTAAGCGCGCGGTAGTAGAAGGGCGTGCCGCCGATCAGCAGCGGCACGCGGCCGCGGGCCATGATGCGGTTCACGGCGTCCTCCGCATCCTCCGCGAAGTCGGCTGCGGAATATACCTGGTCCGGATCGACGACGTCGATGAGATGATGTATCACCTCGCGCCGTATCTCGCGGGATACCTTGTCCGTGCCAACGTCAAGATAGCGGTAGACCTGGCGAGAGTCGACCGAGATGACCTCCGCGTTGAGCCTCGCGGCAAGCGACAGGCTGAACTCCGTCTTGCCGACCGCCGTAGGGCCGATTATCGCGATAACGGGGATCTTTTTATCCGTCATCTCTCAAACCAGTCGCGCAGTTTTTTATTTTCGATCAGAAAGACCGTCGGCCTTCCGTGCGGGCAGGTATAGGGAGTGTCGCAGCGTTCTAGACGGCGCAGCAAATCGAGGGCCTCCTCAGGCTCAAAGCGCCGTCCGAGCTTTACCGCGTCGCGGCAGGCGAGGCGCGCCATGCGCCACCA
>Ga0192261_1130_pt1 | contig 13998 bp, 13 predicted proteins | sample Koala_Koa23_G3_FD_131283 | JGI IMG/M metagenome (GOLD analysis project Ga0192261, IMG submission 131283) | Enriched cells from koala feces incubated with labeled cellulose particles, San Francisco Zoo, California, United States - Koala_Koa2-3_G3 ... | reverse complement strand
CTATCTCTTCCTCTCGGGAGGAACTGCACCCAGAGCGCAGACGCCTTCGCCTGCTTCGCCGAAAGCCCCGCCGGCAGCCTCGCCGAAGCTTGATTTTTCCGGCGTTGAACCGGCAGCGGAGGGAAAAGAGGGGGCCGTGCCGCGCGAGCTTGTCGACGCGCTGCTGATGAACCCATATGACGAACTTGGCAAGCTTAGGATGGTGCCGGCCGAGGACGGCTCCGGCATGCAGCTTGAGCGTATCGCGCCAGACAGCGTATTCGCCCGTGTCGGCGTCGCGCAGGGGGATGTCATACAGGCGGTCAACGGCGTCACCATTTCTAATATGGCGGATGCCGCGAACGCCGTGAACTCGCTGATGGCTGGGACGCGCTTCGACGTCACCGTACAACGCAAGGGAAAGCCCCTTGAGCTTAAGTACCAGGTGAAATAAGGATCTGTCCTGTGCGGGGAAGGAGAGGTTTTACCCTTATAGAGGTGATGGTCGCCGTCATGGTTCTCGCGCTGACGACGACGGCGGCGATAAAGCTTACGATAATGGCGCAAAATACCCTCTCCGCCGTAAAGGAGAAAGAGAGCCTCTTGAATGCCGCGCAGGCGGTAGAGGCGGGGATCTCGACGAAGGAGCTCTCCGACGCCGGGACGAGCGGGGACTTCAAATGGGAGACGAAGGACAAGGAAACGGAGATGTTTGGTGAGAAATTCGGGCGGCTCGACTTCGACAAGGCAGGCTCCGACGACAGCGGCGAAGCCCTAAAGGTGAAGTGGCGCGAGATCACCGTCGCCGATAAGAAAAATAAAAAGATAATACTGTACATCCCCTCGAAAGAGGATGCAGAGGAAGATGCGGCAGTGGCGGCGTCGACGGATATAAAGAGCGGAAGCAGCGGCGATAAACAACAGTAGACGGAACTCCCGTCTTTATCACAGGTCAGAACGCAGCAAGAAATTAGGAGTGGTAAATGATGCACGGTAAGAAAAGATTGCTTTATACATTATTCGCAGCGGCTGCCGTATCTCTCTCGGCCTGCACCCTGTCGGCGGCGGAGCCGGACCAGGAGGAGCTGAACCTGATCCAGGCGGCGCAGGAGATGCGCGCCGCGGGTCGCGTACAGCTGAACTTCAAAGATCTTGACATGGCGAAGTTCATACGCTTTATGTCGGAGCTTCTTGGGGAGAATATACTTGTGAATCCGGGGGTTTCCGGCAAGGTCTCGGTGGTCTCGCCGAAGGCCGTCACCCTCAAAGAGGCGCGGCAGGTGATGCTGTCAGTGCTCGAAATGAACAACCTCTCCCTGCAGGACATGGAGGGCTACTCCAAAGTTGTGCCTCTCTCCACCGGCGGGACCGCGAGCAACACCGTCATCAAGGGGGGCCAAAGCGTTGACCCGAGCGACACAATAATGGTGCAGCTGGTGCCTCTGAGCTATGTGAAGGCCGGTTACGTCGTCTCGCCGCTCAAGACGGCGATCCCGCAGATACAGGTCTCCCCGATCGGCAACGGCAGCGCTGTTTTGCTGGTAGGCAAGGCCGCCCTGCTCTCCCGCGCCGCCGGGGTCATCCGCGCGATCGACGCCCCCGACAGCATCCGCACAATCAAGGTCTGCGCGCTTCAATACGCGAACGCGAAGCTGCTGGAGGCGCAGCTCAACGCGATCGCGAAGGACGCATCCTCAAAGCTGGCGGGGATGGTATCGGTCTCCGACGAGCGCACCAAGAGGATAATCCTCGTTGGCAGCAGCCAGAACATCCGCGAGGCGGAGCGCATCATCAAGGATATCGACGTCCCCTCGCGCACCGAAAACTTCCACGTCTATCGCCTGAAAAACGCCGACGCGAAGACGGTCGCCGAGCAGCTTTCCCAGATACTCGCTGTCGCCGCTAAGCTCTCGCCGGACCCCAAAGGGGCGATGCCCTCGACGGTCGTCCCGGACCTGCCGACCAACAGCCTTGTATTCACCGCCTCGCAGGAGCAGTACAACTCGCTTAAGACGATCCTCGAACAGCTTGACACGCAGCCGAAACAGGTACTGCTGCGCGGCCTCATCGCCGAGGTCAGCCTAAACAAGCTCAACAGCGCCGGTATCGACTGGGCGGCCTGGGGCGGCGACCTCTTCGGCAGTACGGTAGTAGCGGGTAACGTGCAGCTTGGCAACACCGCCGTTCCCTCCGACGTTCAGCAGCTCTACCAGAGCCTGATCACAAAGGAGGTCTGGCACGACACTCCTAACGGAGGATATTCGACCACGGAGACGGCCGGCGCCGGACTTGCCTATGCCTACATAAAGCTGCTCAACAAATTTGACGCGATCAACGTCCTCTCGATGCCGCGCCTCATGTGTACCGATAACCTTGAGAGCTCCCTCCAGGTTGGGCAGGTCATACCTCAGCTCAAGGGCAGCCTTACAAACGCGACCAACACCGACTCGGTGACGAACTCATACGAATACAAGGACGTCGGCCTCATCCTCACGGTGACGCCGCACATCAGAAGCGGCAACCTCGTCGCGCTGGAGATCGAACAACGCATCGAGGACCTGATGACGACGACGAACTCCGTCACGCCGATAACCTCCAAGCGTGAGGTCAAAACCAGCGTGCTCGTCGCGAACGGCGAAACGGTCGTCATAGGAGGCCTCATAAAAGAGGCGGAGAAGGAGCTGAAGAACCGTGTGCCGCTCTTCTCATACATCCCGCTGATCGGCAGTCTCTTCAAATCGCAGGAGAAGCAGCGCGAAAAGGTCGACCTGATGATCTTCCTCACGCCCTATATACTTGAGACGCCGCAGCACGCCTCGAAGATCACCAACGAGATCATCACTGACGGACAGAAGCTCAGCGAGGCTGAACGCATCCTGATGCAGCGCAACAACGAGGACTACCGCAAGTCGATCAAACAGCAGGGAGTCACGAGGGAGATGCTCGATCCGCACGGACAGTTCTCCGGAGTGGTTGGCTCCGACGACGTGAAGCCGCAGCAAAAGGCCCCGGACGGCGGCAAATAAGAAGAATATGACGGAACGTTCATTAAAAGATTTAAACATAACGCCGGAAAGCGTGCTTGAGCTCATCCCTCCTGGGGTGAGCCTTGACGCTCTGCGTGACAAGTGTTTCATCCCCATCGCGCGCGACGAAAAGGTCGTTATCTTCGCAGCGGCCGACCTCTCATGCGTAGTGGAGGCACAGCTGCTTGCGGCCTCAATGGACGCCAGCGCCGATACCAGACTATTCCCGCCCGCGGAGATACAGAACCTCATCCGCGGACTCTACGATATCAAAAGCGGCGTCGAACAGGATACGCTGAACGCCATCGAAGAGGTTGACGACCTCTCCGAACTCGCGCGCCAGGAGGTCATGAGCGACAGCGTGGACGCGCCGGTCGTCAAGCTCGTCAACGGCATCCTCATGGAGTCCCTGCGCGAACGCGCGACGGATATCCACATCGAACCCTACGAAGATCGCGTCGCCGTGCGCTACCGCGTCGACGGCGTCCTCTCCGACCGATATGCCCTCTCAAAAGGACATCAGTCGCCTGTGACGAGCCGTATTAAAGTCATGGCCAACATGGATATCGCCGAACGTTTCGTGCCGCAGGACGGCCGCATCGGCATCAGCCTTGGGGACCTCCTTGTCGATATACGCGTCAGCTCATTGCCGACACAGCATGGAGAGCGCCTGGTGCTCAGGCTCCTTGATAAGGCGCGCGGCCTGCTGACGCTTGAGGACCTCGGCATGAAGGCCTACGAACTGGAGCGTATAGAGAACCTCATCCGCCGCCCCAACGGTATGATCCTCTTCACCGGCCCACCGGCTCCGGCAAGAGCACGAGCCTCTACGCCATCCTGCAGGCGCTCGCGCGGCCGCAGGTGAACATCATCACCGTCGAAGACCCGATAGAATATGATCTTCCGGGCGTGGGGCAGGTGCAGGTGAACGAAAAGGCGGGACTCACCTTTGCGAATACCCTGCGCTCCATACTGCGTCAGGACCCCGATATCATCATGATCGGAGAGATGCGCGACTTTGACACCGCGCACATCGGCATACAGGCCTCGCTCACGGGACACCTTGTCTTTTCGACGCTCCACACCAACGATTCCATCAGCGCCGTGACCCGCCTTACCGACATGGGAGTTGAACCATACCTCATCTCAGGTTCGCTGCTCGGCGTCGTCGCCCAGCGGCTTGTGCGCCGGGTCTGCCCACACTGTAAAAAAGAGATCCCGACCTCCGGCGTCGTGTTAAAAAACGGCATCGAAAAGGCCTGGCGCGGCGTGGGCTGCGAACACTGCAACGGCAGCGGTTATCGCGGACGCTTCGGCCTCTATGAGCAGTTCGACGTTACGCCGGAGATACAGGACGCCATCGCCCGCGGCGCGGCGCTGCACGAACTCAAGAGTCTCGCGCGCCACGGCGGCTTCGCGACCCTGTTGGAGCTTGGCCTGCAGGCAGTCCGCGAGGGAGAGACGACGCCCGAAGAGATGCTGCGCGTCGTCGGCGAGGTATAATCAATGCCGCTCTATAAGGCCGAAGTCTACACTCTGGCGGGGGAGAAAAAGCAGCTCCGCAAAGAGGCGGCGAGCGAGAACGATCTGCTTCGCGAACTTGGCGAGGCAAAATATGTGATCATCAGCGTGAAAGAGGAAAAGCCGCGTACCTGGTCCTTCGCGGGACGGTCGCGCAGGAAAAACCTGACGCTTGAGGAGCAGTACCTCTTCTGCACCACGCTATCTTCCTTTATGCGCAGCGGCCTCTCGATGACCGAGGTGCTGCGCCTGCTGCAAAAGCAGACGCGTGATAAAAACCTCAAGCCGATATACACGCAGCTGCGCGAATCGGTGGAGGGAGGGCGTTCGCTAGCCGGTTCGATGACCGCGCTCGGCGTCTTCCGCCCAAGCCTCGTCGGGATGGTGGAGTCGGGAGAAAGATCAGCCTCCCTCGCCGACATTCTCGAAAAGGCCGGTGAACTCATCCAGAACGAAATATCGCTGCGCCGAAAGATACAGTCCTCGCTGACCTATCCGGTGCTGATGCTTATCGTTGGCCTTGGCGTCGTCGTATTCCTTCTCAGCTTTGTCGTGCCGCGCCTCACCGCGCTTGTCGTGGAGTCCGGCGCGGAGCTGCCCTTCATAACCAAGATGCTGATATTCGTATCCAACGCCGTCCGCGTAGGGTTCCTCCCCTTTATCGCCGCCGTGGTGCTTGTCGTGTTCTGGATGCGCCGCAGCAACAAAAAAATCAACCTGCCGATGTTCAAAGATATCCGTGATAATCTGGCCTTCGCGCTGATCTTCAGCCAGAGCGGAACGCTGCTGCGCGCCGGAATGCCGTTGGTGCAGGCCCTCAAACTGACGGAGCCTCTCGACCCGGTCAAGGGACGCCTCTCCACCGTTTCCGAACACATCCGCCAGGGCTACCGTTTCTCCCAGGCGCTTGAGAAAGAGGGCTCATTCCCAGAGGAAATCGTGACGATAATCCGCGTCGGCGAAAGCGGCAGCAACCTCCCCGACGCCGCCGTGCGCCTGGACGCCAGCTGCTGGGAATACGCCCAGTCCGCAATGCAGAAATGGGCTACCCTCGCCGAACCGCTGATCATCCTGGTGATGGGCGTGCTCGTAGGCTTCGTAGTGGTCGCCGTGCTGCTGCCGATATTCGATCTGTCGAGTTTGGCGGGGAGGTAGGGATGTAGTTTAATAGATAAGGATAAAATGTACTTTTATGTGATGACATATATATCTACTTTATATTCTATGATAGTGGCAGATATATTATCTTTTTACCGATAGCCCGCTAATCTATAAGTTGATATAATACACTTTATATTTGAATCTTATATGTTGACGCAACGAAGAATACGAAATGTGTGGTGATGAATATGTTAAATATTTATGTTCTATATACCAGTTATGATGTGCTTCTCTCAATGGCAATCGCCGCGTCGTATCCTAAAGATGATAATTTGATGCTGTTTGTCAGAATTCCCCATGCCTTAAAAAAATTTACGGTATACTCTCAAATATTTTTCCTGAAAATAATGCACGATACTTTGCTTTCGAGGAAGAGAATATAGAGGACTCTAATATAAGAAATTTTTTCCAAAAAAAACGCAATATAAAATTATTAGAGAGAGAAATAAAACGTCAGGGGCCTGTTGACAGGATCTTTTATAACCAGGAATGGAATGTCTACACAACATATGCCGTGCACTTAGCGCAGGAATTGAACTCGTCTGTAACCTTTAATTTTCTTGATGATGGTATATATACTTATGTTGAGACTATAAAGAAGCTCAAAAACCCCATTGAACGGTGGGCAGACAGGCTTGTATACGGAGGTTGGCATATAAATCACGCGATTCCTGGAACTTTGCGCGAAAATTGTACGATGTGGGCCTTGTTTCCACAGTTGCTGCCAGGAATATATAATAATAAAGAGCATGTGCGTATTGATATGGAGCCTCTTTTTGGGCAGATTGATGAAATGGCTCTGATGAAAGAGACCCACACTTGTGAAGAGAGTAAAATAGAGGCGATTATTGCCACCGATTTTAATTCCAGCTGCACAAGCGACGAATATAGAAATATAATAACCTCGATTGTAATGCGCTGTTGTGATGAAAATTTTAAGACGGCGATTAAACGTCACCCAGCTGACGATAGTTGTTTTAATTTCACTCCGGATGGTTATGAAACTTTAGATCTATTGGATTGTGTCCCTATAGAGTTATACTATTTATGTTTTCGCAAATCGTTGAAAAAGGTTGTCGGTGGACTTAGTACGGTCTTGCTGACTGCGCGTGCGATGTTGCCCGAAGCCGATATTGAGTCCGTTGTCTCCAGGAGCTATCTGGAATGTGACGAAAATTCTGATGAGATATTAAAGCTTTTCTCACAGGTTGGTGTTAAGATAACTTTGATTGAGTGACCTCTATTGTTTTGAAAAGCAGATGAAGGAAGCTAATAGGTTTAGGAATTTTTACATGGTATGAAAGCAGACAGAGTTATGTTATCTAATATTAGAGAGTCTATAATAAATATATATAAAAATGACACAAAGAGATTTTGCTTAGCTCAAATACTTTTTATCGCGTCAATTTCATTTGGTTGGTTTCTGCCCGATGGATATAGACGGGGGTTGTTTTTGCTTGCTATATTGCTACTAAACAAATCACAACGAAAAGTTGATGTGATGCGCTATTGGAAAGGACTTGCGAGAATAGGCGGGCTAATATTAATAGCTTTATTTTTATGGGTTACGCTGATACCCTTATTCTTTAGTGTTGAGCCGTTTGGGGAACGAATACTTGGGATGGCCCGCCCGATTGAAGTATTTTTGTATTGTGTAGGTGTGATGATTTTTGCAAAAGATGATTTTTTTACAAAAAATCTATGTTCTTTTTCTATAATAAGTGCAATATTTATTTCTTTATTTGCCTTTACAAGACGCCTTCTTCTGTCTTTTTCAGCAATTCGGGATGATTGGGTATTCGGTATGCACGCCGCTTTAGCGGGTCTCATCTTATCATCTTTGTTGCCTTGGATCTTTTACGCAATATGCTCGAAAAACACTGACCGGCATCGCAGAATATTCTATATAATTGCGTTGTTTTTGTCGTTAACTGCGATTTTTGTGACATATTACCGTACAATATGGTTAGCTGTCATTGCTCAAATTATTATCGCTGTGCCGCTTTCATATTATTGTTTTAACGCTAACTTGTTGAATCATAAAAAATTGTTGGTTACAATTATTATTCTTATTACCACTGCTTTCACATATTCATATCATGTAAGTTTTACTGTGAGAAATAATATAGCGAGGTCTATGTACATATGCAGCGATTTTGAAGCATTTACATCAAGAAGGGGAGAAATATGGGTAGAGGCTATATCCCTTATCTCTAAGCGTAAGTTGGGAGGGTACGGATGGGTAAGCTATGATGATTTTGCAGTGATAAAAAAACATCATCCTCATTCAAGTTACTTGGAAGCGGCTTTTCATGCTGGTATTCCTGCTGCTATTTTATATTGCGCTGCTTTACTTATCTTTTTCCTGCTTGCATTACGGTATATTTTTACGAAAACAAAGCCCTGTTCAATACCCTATGTTGTTTCTTTGATGATATTGGCTTCCGCAGTAGCTGGGCTTACCGAAGCATTCTTTTTTGTAAGCCGCGAATATCTTATACCATTTTGGTCTATGGTTTCAATGCTGATTTCTCCTTTATTTGTAAAAAGAAAACTAGAGGTATATTATGACGAATAGGCAAACCGTTCTTCTAAGCATAATAATCCCTGCCTATAATGTTGAACTATATATCAAAGAATGTTTAGATTCAATTTTTTATAGTTTGACGGTAGAGTCTGCATGTTTAGTAGAAGTCATTGTTATAAACGATGGCTCCCAGGACAGAACTACAGATATTTTAGAGCAGTACGATAGCCGTCACTGTGTCTTCCGTGTTATAAATCAAAGTAACAAAGGGCTATCATACGCTAGAAATATAGGGATAAATGCAGCAAGAGGAAAGTATCTTATGTTTGTGGACAGCGATGATTACCTAGTCCCGGATTCTTTAGACAAACTGATCACTTTTCTTTCTGTCAATGAAAACGTAGACATTGTTGAATATGATTTTTACGAATTTGTAAGCGCAGATGAGATGATAAAAGATAAGCAAGAAATGCCTTCTATTTCTAAAGGTAGTGGACAGGAAATTTATGCTGCTTGGGTAAAGCAATCTTATTTTCGTCATTTGGTTTGGACAAAAATTGTTTTAAGGGAACTCGTAACCACACATAGGATATTCTTTTATGAAGGTATTGTCCATGAAGATGATGAGTGGACTCCGAGAATATTTGCATATGCTAGAAAAGTTCTTTATTTACCATTGCATGTGTATGTTTATAGAATAAGACCTGGATCTGTTATGTCAACAATAACGCGGAAGAATTACTTTGACAAAATAAAGGTATTTGATTCGCTTGTACAGTTTTCATTGACTAAAGGATTTTCGAAGGAATATGTAAATGCCTTGAAAGTTAGTGCTTCTTCAATTTATTGGTGGTTGTTTTCCGGGATCAAGCGAAATGGGAAGTATGACGAAGAGCTGATATCGAAGATTCTCGAGCGTGAATATATAATTAAGTACAGCAGAACTTTTCACAGACGGTTTTTTTATAAACTTGTAGTAAAATTATTAGGGGTAAAGGGATTTTATTTCTTTAAATATGCAATAAAAGATTTGTTTAGATATAATTAACCGATTGTTGTTCAAAGAGATATCGATCAGAGTGGTACATAAACTTTAAATAAGTTAAAGAGGTATAGTGATGCATCCGTTGATTAGTATAGTCGTACCGGTCTATAACCTTGTAGATAGAGTAAAATTTATGATTGACTCACTGCTAAAACAGGATTATGGTGAGTTGGAAATTATTTTAGTTAACGATGCTTCAACTGATAGCTCGCTAATGTGTATGGAAGAGATTGTGAGTACTAATGTCAAATGCAATATCCATATTATAAATCACAATAAAAATAAAGGAGTATCCGCAGCTAGGAATACAGGGTTAAAAACGGCAAAGGGGGACTATGTTATCTTTGTGGATGGAGATGATATGGTCGAAACTAATTTTGTTTCTGTGCTGTATGAAACAATATCAAAAAATAATAGTGACATGGTTTCCTGTGGATATAGAACTATTGAAATAAAAAGAGGGACAAAGGAAGAACATCCATTAACAGTTCCTGCAAATATAAGCGATATTGACCTCATAAAAGGGCGTATTTTGAATAAAATAGAGGTTTCCCATTGGGCTACTTTGTTTCGTAAAGATTTTCTTCTTGAAAATAATTTGTTTTATGAAGAAGGGTGTACGGCAGGTGAAGATATAGAGTTCATTATAAAAGTACTGTGTCGCAGTAAAAAAGTTTCTTTTGTAAAAGATTGTCTATATATTTACGTTCAACACGATAACATGGGGTCACGAAAAGAGATAAAAAATAACGAAAAAAAAATAGAGCGTTATTTACATCATACGGAGGCGCATTTTAGAGAGGCCGAATATATTAAAAAATATACGAAAAATAAAACGCTGTACACGCTTGCCGAATATATGATTTTGCCGCAGGCATATCTCCGGATGCTCTCGGTTTGCGCTATGAAAAATGATAGAGATAAATTTGATAGTATGCGCAGATCTCAGAGTGTAAAAGACGTGCTTCTTAACAGCTATAGGTCTTTCTTGTATAAACCGGAGGTTTTTCTGCGGGCCTGTGTTGTTTTCTTTCTTCCTAATGTTTATTATAGCAAGTATCGTCATTACTTAAATGACTAGTTAAAAGAGAGTTGGTTATAATAAATGTATGAAGACCATGAAATTCAGGTAGCTCTAGCCTTTTGTGACCCGAAGGGAACCTATTCTCGCCATGCGGCGGTAACGATGGCGTCGATTTTTGCAAATACCAATGGTAATGTCTGTATTCATATTATACATGATGATACTCTTACGCCAACTAACAGAGAAAAACTAAGATCGCTTACCCAATTCTATAAACAGAAAATCAATTTTATCAATGTGGAAAATATGCTTGATGAAAAGAGCATAGACGTAAGTAAACTTACCATAGACGGCGCTCGCGGTACACTCTTCCGCTTGTTGCTTCCTGATATTGTAGCTGCGGATAAAATTATTTACCTTGATTGCGATATAGTCGTTAATATGGATATTTCTGAACTGTGGGGAATACAGCTCGGCGGTTATGCGGTTGCCGCGGTGAGGGATGTTTGGTCTTTAGATTTCCTCAATGGGATTCCTATACCTTGGCGTCTTAATAAAGCTTGGGAGTTACTTGGCGTGGCGCGCGGCGAGTATTTTAACGCCGGCGTACTGTTGCTGAATTTAAAAAAACTTAGGGATGAATATGACTTCTTAAAATCTGTAGCGGACTTCTATGCAGAATATAAGAAGTGCATAACCCTTGCCGATCAGGATTGTCTGAACTATATTTTTGCGAATGACAAACTGCTTATAGATGAAAAATTTAATCACATCAATTCAGAGGGAGTAGGGGAAGATGACCTTTACGGTTCAATCTGGCATATGGCCGGAGGCGCGGCTAAACCTTGGGTAACCTGTACCCGTCCTTTTGTCGATGACCTGTATTGGCGCTATCTTAGACTCACTCCATATTGCGAAGACGATAACGCGCTGATTAGGATGATGCTTAATGATCTGTCTTCTCCATCATATACGCACCTTCATTCCTCTGATTGTGTTAAACGCCTGAAAAGGCAGATCGCAGATAATATCTTCCGTGCGCATATTTGGACGGTTCCGCATATATTAATAAAGAAAATCAGTGGTGGTTCGAAATGAGGATTATAGAGGTTTTACCGGAACTTGATATCGGCGGTGTTGAAAGGCATGTCATTGACCTCGCAAACGAGCTTGCAGAACGCGGACATGATATTGTTGTGATATCCGCTGGCGGAAAAATGCAGTGTCAGCTCTCGCAGAAGGTCAGCCACCTTTGTTTGCCCGTGCATAAAAAAAATCCACTAACGGGCTGGTTTTGCGCGCGAAAAATAGCGAAATTTGCGAATGATGGAAAGTATCAGCTGATCCACGCCCATTCCAGAGTTCCCGCCTGGATCGCGCGGTGGGTTTCTAAAATGGCCGGTATCCCATACGTTGTGACAGCGCATGTGGACTTTGGTAATAAATCAAGATGGATTTACTCTCCCTACCGTGAAGCGGCTCGTGTCATATGCGTCAGCGAAGCGGTCCGCGACGGCATGAAAGACTGTTTTTATGAAAATACGCAGATCGTATTGAATGGCCTTGATGAGCCCAAAGTTCATTGGAATGATGACAATCCCAAAGACTTCGTAAAATTTCTCTTTGTCGGACGGCTCTCTTCTGTTAAGGGGATGCAAGATGTGCTGAAAGCATTGCCGTCGGATAAAAGTTGGACTTTGGATGTACTTGGCGACGGACCTATGCGTCCGGAGCTTGAGGGGCTTGTTAAAGAATTAGGGCTTAGTAAAAAGGTGACATTCCATGGCTATTCCGACAGAGCTGATGAATTTATGGCCGATTCATCCTGCCTTCTTTTCCCCTCATATATTGAAGGTATGCCTCTCACACTTGCGCGGGCGGTGCAGATCGGCATTCCCGTACTGGCCTCTGATATAGAACCGGTCGCGGAGATGGCGGGAACGCGAGACGGTCTGCTGAAACCAGGCGATATAGAAGAATGGCGCCGTGCGATAAATAATTTTCTTTGCACCAGGGCTGTAACGCTGAATATTTCATCTTCAAGGGTTCCCACCCTGAAAAAAATGGCCGACGAAGATGAAGAAATTTATGAAGAGGTTTTGCGGATGCAGTGTCAGGGAAAGGAACGTTGAATGATGCGTGTCCTGCATTATGTAGATGAAAACAACCTTACTTGGTGCGAATCCTGGAGATCGCTGCTTTGCAAATTGAAAGAACTTGGTGTGGAAAGCACTGTTGTCTGCCGTCCCGGTGGTACGCTCTCTAAATATCTGCAAGACAGTGGCTTGGCTACAATTGAATACAAACCGCTTTTACCGGCTCTCCCCTGTACGGCTTTTGGTGTTGCCTCCGCTATCGATAAAGTCCGTCCCGACATAATTCACACAAGATTATCTTCCGCTGCTATGGTAGGCGGCTGGTGGGGCAAACTTAAAAATATCCCTGTGGTGTCAACGGTTGATAAGCACGCGAAGATGAAATATTACTGGAATGCAGATATGGTAGTGCCGTGTTCAAGGGCTGTCGCTAAACACATGCAGGCGCAGGGATGTCAATTAGCGAAAACGAGGGTCATATACAACCCGATAGACCTATCGTACTACAAGGCGTTTCCACAAGTGCGCGAATCTGTCAGAGAAAGATATTCAGTACCGCCAACTGCAAAGGTGGTTGTAGCCGGCGGCCGGTTTGACGAGGGCAAAGGTTTTGAAAGTCTTATTAAGGCTTATGCCCTGTTTCTGGATCATTATAAAAATCGTGAGGATATGCGGCTGTGGCTTTTAGAGGACGGACCGTATCGCAATAAGATCGAGGATTTGATCAAAGAGTGTTCCCTTGACAATAATGTGATGCTGCCGGGGTATGTGTCCAATATCAGAGAATGGTTTTGGGCCGCCGATCTGTTTGTTTCGCCGTCAGAGTTACCGGAGGGGTTTAGCGTTATATTGTTGGAAGCTATGGCTTGCGGACTCCCTGCGTTAGCCACGAACATTGGCGGATCGCCGGAGATCGTGATAGACGGTGTAAACGGCATGCTTTTTTCTCCTGGCAGAACGGAAGAATTGGCCGAGAAACTTGGAGCGGTGCTGGATGCTCCCGACAGATTACCGACGCTATCAAAAGAGGCAAAAAAAAGTGCCGCGATATTTGATTTAAATGCCATAGCCAAACAGACTTTGGAAGTATATGCGGAGTTGGCGTCCGACGGAGCGAGGTTGTAAATTGTATAAGATAAAACGCGAAATTATCCGGCTGTGGATGCAGATGGCTGTAAAATATCCTAATCTAATCCCAGCCATATTTTCGAAATATATAAAGATGATGTGGAACGATAATCAGCGCCGCTGCGCAGAGAAGGAATATCGGACGGTGAATTTTGACGTTAAGGCCGATGATTTAAAAAAAGATACTCAAATCCTTGACCTTTCATGTACGTCGGGTTTTGGCGAGACTGTCCACCCGGACGTACTCTTTATTCCAGGCGGTTTTGGTGAGTTTGGCTGGAAGTATGTTATGACTCTGACGCCTCTGCCAAGAGGAATAGAATATTTTGAAAATCCTGAATTTTTAGTTAGCCATGACGGCATCTCGTGGGAGATACCATGCGGCGGGAAATCCCCGCTTGTCGATGCCCCCTTCGATTGGGTTGGCTACAATTCAGACCCGACCCTGTTTTATGAAGACGGTATTGTCCACATGATCTACCGCCGGACTG